>Ga0123342_1000775_pt1 | contig 52051 bp, 20 predicted proteins | sample Turbeawhitnodule_FD_89960 | JGI IMG/M metagenome (GOLD analysis project Ga0123342, IMG submission 89960) | Root nodule microbial communities of legume samples collected from Mexico - Turtle bean Mexico white nodule | ecosystem: Host-associated > Plants > Roots > Nodule | place: Mexico: Nepantla...
AAAGAAATAATTATAAAAAAAAATTTTTTCTTTAAAAAATTATAAAAAAAAAAAAAAAAAAAATATAAAAATCATAAAAAAAAAAAAAAAAAAAAAAACAAATAAGATCATGAAAACCCTTTTGAAAAAAAATGGTTACAAAGAGAGACTTCACTTAAAAGTGATGGGTAAAAACTGCTGAATTGATTCATTAATAATAATATATATAATAAAATTATAATTACTGGAAGCTATAAAATAGAAATACGCGATAAATAATTTAAGGATAATAAAATCTGAATTAATAACCACACTAATAAAATCTGAATTAATAATCAATGATTATTATAATATATATTTTATTTATTATTCTATCAATATCTCTCAAGTAGAAATAGCTTAGAAACAACATTATACAATAAAATATTAAAAAAGAAACTTTTGAGTGTGGGAAATAAATGATTAAGAGAATATGTCTCACTAAATATAATAAAAAAATATTAATGTATTAGACGAGGGAGATAAGAAGAGTCTTTTAAATAATTTTTTTTAAAAAAAAATCATTAAATAAAAATTGAATATAAAGATAAAAAATAATTAATCACTATATATACTAAATTAGATAGTATTTAGACACTAAAAAATTATTGGTATCTAAAGTAATTTCTATTATTAATAAAAAAAATTATAAAACAACTTTTAAATTAATATCTAATTATTAAGATTTTAGCTACTTATTACCTTATATTCTAAATTAGTTTACATTAATCTTTTAGATACTAATTTATAATTTAAAATATTAACATTAAAATCATGATAGCTACAAAATATAATTTATAATTTTAAACTAACTTTTTTGTTTGTTTGATTATCTAGGGAAGCATGAAAAGAGTTTGATGAATGGTTAAATTTGAAAAGTGAAATGAGAGGGTGAATTAATGTAGGTGCCTCTGCATGGTGTGTGTTTGTGTGAGTTATCACTATCATGAGTACCTTGCATGATGATGCAGTGTGTGGACCTACACCTTCTCAAATTCATTGGATTTTGATTCTGCTACAAATATCGTTGTTTTGGTTTCTGTGTTAAAACCCATCTTTTTCTAACCATAAACTGCTCTCTCTTCTCTTCTTCCTGTTCTTCATGTTCTTCCTGTTCTTACAATAATACAATACAAAAATCAAATCACACTTCCTTTCTACTTTTTTCTTTGCCCACAACCCAGATCCACCTTTTACTTATTTTCTAGATCTTGCTCTTTAGAACAATCTTACAACCCTCCATCACTTATCTCATTTTATTTATAATTCTTTAGGGTTAGGGTTATCTATAAATAATATTACAAGAAAATTATTAAATAAAAAATAATTAGTTATGTGTTGACTAAATTACGTAATATTTTATAAATTAATAAAAGTATTAGTATGTTCTAAAATAATTTTTATTATTAAAAAAATTTATAAATTAGTCTCTAAATTGATATTTGATTAGTTAGTAATATCTAATTAACTACCAATGGTTTGGCTACCAATTTTATAATCTACATTAGTTGGTAACTAAAACCTTAATAACTAATTGATATATCGGTTAAATCTGTCTATGGTGAGTCTCCTGAATTCTCGGTTAAATTTGTCTATGGTGTTTTAAGGGGACATAACGAAGGGGAATTGTCAAATTTGTACAAATTTTTCTGGAGTATTAAGGCTTTACCTGCGGCCCAGGTTCTGGCGTGGAGGGTGTTGGAAAACAAAATTGCTACTAAAGTTAACTTGGCGCGACGCGGGGTGAAGACTGATGTTTTAGTTTGTTGCTTTTGTAGGTTGAAGGAGGAATCTACTAGTCATTTACTCTTCACTGTAGAATTGCTTGGCTTGTTTGGGTTCAATGTTCCGTGTGGTTAGGAGTGTCGTCGGTCGCTCCCATCATCAATCCTATTGCTCATTTCACGTAATTTTGTAATGCTAAAAAGCCTTTCAACTATATCTTGGGAAGCCTGTGGATTTCGATGGTTAGTGAGATTTGATGTCATAGGAACAAGGTTATTTTTAAAGAAGGTGTGGTGGATCTTTCAGAAATCTTTACTTTGGCTCAATTGAAGGCTTGGTCCTGGTAACTTCTAAAATACCTTCTGCTTGCTTTTCCTTCTCTGATTGGTGTCTTGCCCCCTTGTCTTGTTTGAATTCGATATAATTGGCCTGTTACTTTTTAGGGTGATAGTTTATGTATTTTGTTGGATGTTGGTTTTTGTGGGTTGTTGGGTTGGTGGCTAAGGCTTGTTGCTCTTTTGCTTCTTGATATGTTCGTAGTGAGTTTGTACTAGGTTTGTAATGTGCTAATACGTGGTTTTTAGTGGTAGATTAATATGGGCTCTTTCATTGTGGTGGTTTGGGTGGCTTAAGAAGTTGGATTATATTGTATAGGTATGTTTAAGGTTGAATCACCCTTAAGTGATTCCTGTTATTCAATTCTTATTGTTGATAAAAAAAAAACTAATTGATATCTGATTAATTATTACTAATGTTGGATTTAAATAAACAAAGTAATTTATGAGAAAACATTATCCAACCTTAAACTAAACAATTAATAAATTTGACACATCAAAATATTAAAAAATTAAATGGTAAGCTAACAATTAGATAAAAATTATCTAGTTTTCGTGTATACTTGAAATATAATCGAGCAATCAAAATTAAAGACAGTGAAATAGCTCTTTTTAAAATGTATGTATCAAAATCAACTAATTAAAATAATGTTGCAATTAAATCAGATGGAAGAAAATGGAATTAAAGAAAAAAAATGAAGAAAGAGTTCATAATAGGGTTATATGAGAGATTTATTAAACCAAAATATTTAGAAATAAACAAAAAAGGGAGGAGAAAAAAAAAAGTCATTATGCATTTTGCATACTCATTAAATAATAGTACTTCTAATAATGATTAGAGATTCAATAATGATATGATCATCTTTAATTTTATTTACATACGAATATAAAAAAAAAGCAAAAACAAAATTGTAATATGAGAAATTTGAATTAGAATTCAAATTTAAATATTGTTTAAAAAAGAGTAATGTGTAAATGAAAACAATGTAGCAGGAACTAAATTTAATTTAAACATGTAAAATGTCTCATGTTCGTAACAAACACGAAATAAAAGAAATAAATAATTTGTTTGACAAATTAACTATAAATAATATATAAAAAACATTGTTTGGCATTTTAAATTTAAATAATTTATTTTTTAAAATATATATTAAAACACAAAGTTTTTACCTTAAAAAATATATTTATAAAACATAAAGTTTTAACATAAGAACTATTCCATAATTGTTGAAGAGGTGCTAAGAGGTGAATAATTATGACTTTAGGTATAGTTAATTATACATCATGGACATAATCTATTTATGCACCTCCTTCTACATTTATACCCTATTCAATTAATTTGTATACAATTTAATTATGTAATTAATTTCCAATCAAAGCAATTAAATCAAATTCTTCAAATTATTTTAATACAGAGATATTCAGTTTCAAATTGCAAAGTTAAATGGTTCATTACATCAAATTAAAAATTTCAATGACAAATTGCCTAAAAACTTAATTGATTCATTTGTCTAAAAATTAAAAGTTAAATTGCTTCAATTTTAGTTTCCTGTTTGACTTCTAATGTGAAATATTGTGCATGTGCAATCAAAACTAAGGATTTATTAGTTTTGAAATTTTTCTTTGGTTAAATGCATTCTAGAAAATTACATGGATTTAATAAATAAATAATTTTTTATTGTTTATACAACTTTAATTTATTTTGTTAATATTTAAAACTTGTATATTTTTTTTAAGTATACTATAAAATATCTTTATTTTTAACTGATGTTATATTTTTAATATTTTAATTGGTCTTAACAAAATAAATTATTAACAAATTAATACGATAAATTATAAAACAAAATTAAATTTATAAAACACGTGTGGATGAATATAAGAGACATTTACTATGTGATTTGGTTCAAATTTTGGATAAAATACATTCGAAACAAACATAAAAATTATGTGATTCAGTTTAAAATTGAAAAAAAAAATCTAAATCAAATTAAACTAGTTTTTGTGGTTTGATTTGAATAATTTATTATTAGTATATTTATTTGATCTTAACTTTTTATATAATAAACTAATACTATATCACGATTAATAGTTTCATTCTCCATTATATTAATTAAATGTTTGTTTTCTTCAACGTATATATTATTGAACAATGTATTTTTACATCAAAATTGATCTAATTTTATTATTGAACTTGTTGAAAAACGACCTTGGACATCTGACCACAATTATACTATATCATATCTCTAACTTTAGACAAGTTTATGTTGAAATCATTTTAATTTGGCAGCAAAACGATAGTTAACAGTAAACTAGTATTTTTTAAATTTCAATACATTTCTATAATTGATAATCATTCAATAATATTATAATATATTTTAATTTGTTTCACCACATATGTAACATCACACTTCATGCTAATTATTGAATACAATTATAACCTTTCATGTATTATAAAATCAATTTGTCTATAATTTTCCACATGTTAAACATAACTCATGCCAGAAATCCACTAACATTCACACATAGACACTTTATTCTATTTCCGTAAAACCAGTGTATAAAAAATAGCACTCGGAGATCTGCTCCCATCACATTACCATGTTCTCATCATGACATAGTCCCCTCTTTAGAAAATACATCCTCATATGACAAGACTTGTTGATTTCTAAAAGTGGTTGTGTACAGAGAATACTTTATGTGTTTAGCTAGGAGTGGTTGTATCCAAAAAAAGTACTTATTGTGTAGTTATAAGTGGTTAAGTCTAAATAACATCTATCATGTACCTTGAAATGTTAACCTGCATTAGTGGAACTTGATCGTGCTGATCAATAATTGGACATAGTATGATATGAACCAATATAAAAGTTCATTACATAAATATCTCTTAACTCTTGTCTTTTTAAAGTACATATTATGTATTTTCAAGTATTAAAAAGTCTTTTTGATATGCATCTTTCCTCTTCAAGTTGCGTCAGGTGAGGTTCGTCAAACGCATCTCTTGCGAGAAACTATCTGACAGTTCGTTTATCCAATATTAAAAATTTTATGATCACTCTTATCAAACACTACTTTGTGAAATTTTTTTAAAAATCTTAAATACACAATTCAACTCATTTTTCTTATATATTTTGTCTATTTTCCACAACACATCATCCTAGGCATATGACTTAAACAATTCGATTTTAGCATATTATAAGTTTTTTATATTCACTTGTCAGCTAATTCATAAACATTCCTTAATATGTTCAATCAAATATAACATTAAGAAACATGACAAATTTATTGAGAAGAATTGTATCACTTGGCGAATTAAAATCCTATGCGTCATTTAATAATTTTTGAGTTTGAGTCTAAATTTGTTGGGCGAACTTCAATTTGCTAAGCAAATTTAGAAAGATTTTGCTAAACACATTACAATTTGTGAAGCAAATTTAAGTATAAGAGTAATATTAACACATTGGATATAATTCACAGATTATGTTGAAATTATAATTTTGCATTATCTTTTAAAATCAACTCAAAAGTGAAAGTTATCATTATGCACATTTTCAACAAGTTTAAATTGCACAAACACGTCCACTCACTGCACAAATTTCATGTTCAAACAATTTCAACTCATTTTAGTCATACAAAAATCATTGTACAATTTTGAAATTCTAGCATCCCCTAAACATAATCCCATTCAATAAATTAAAGCTAATTATTCTACTCCTAAACCTAGTCTCATTCGATAAACTAAATCTAACTATTCTACTAGGTTTTTAAATATGTTTTGTTAATTTGTTTATATTTTTTGTAAATACTTTTTAAAGTTCAAGATAATTAAACTAAAAAAACAAAAGTATAATGAAATATTCAATTAATAACTTCCCATATTTTCTTAGGACAATAACATGAAAACAAAAACTGCATATACATAATTTATTTCAATGAGAATCTACTAAAATTCTTCTAACAAACATCAGAATTAATGTCTCAACATCTATATTTATAAAATATTTCAATAAAAAAACCCTCATAATATTAGGAAATTAATTAATTATAGTAGCAGAAAATAGTATAACCCCAGGATAATTGAAGAGGCCCATCATTTGCTACTCCATATACATCAAACAAAGACTTGGCATGTCATGCAAAATTAGTAGCTGCAATGTTAATTATACACAAAAGTCATCATCCATCTCCATAAAAGGAACATATTATACCATGCTTCCATTTGAGTTTATAAATTAAAATATTACTATATTATACTACCATAGTTATGATCATATAATTAAAACTCTATAATTATTAATAATATAAAAAAAAGAGTATAAACTCAAGTCCCTAATATCTATTTTTTTGAACTGGGTACCATCAAATCAACCTTAAAGTTTTGGTATCTGAAAAAGTAATATCAAATAATAAAATAAATAAATCATTGATATCTAACACTAAAATAAAATTTAAGCTTAATAATAATGATAAAATTTAAATATACTGTTAATTTGTATAACCGTACAAATTTATTTTTTCCTTAAACAATTTTTTTTTTATAACTTTGTTACAGATGTAATGATATTTATTTTTTATAAAATATTATCTATTTTTTATTTACTTCTAAAAAAATTAATTTATTATATTGTATAATATTAAGAAGTAAAAGGTTGTCGAAGAGAGTAAGATAGACGCAGAAGACACGTGTATCCGTAACGGAAGCAGCAGTAGACGGTGTCGTTTAGCGTATCTACGTCGTCGTTTTAGTTGTGTGGGATCATAGATTTCAATAAAATATATAATATTTCTATTTTATTATTATTATTTATATTTATTTTTCTACTGTTTTGTGTATTCTCTTCTTCTCTAAAAATTTTCTCCCAAATTTCCCTTCAACAAAATCTCAGCGTGAGTGAAGGACAACAGCTTCTTCACCCAACCCTTTCTCTCTCTTCTCGCGATTTCTCTCTCATCTCGCTATTCCTTCGCACAAAATCTCTGGATTTCCGTAGTTTCCAGAGCGATCGCTCGATCTGTAACGAGAAGAAGAACCCTTTCCCTTTCCATAGCCGATCATTGGGAACGCCCTTAACCGAGCCCTAAAATCCCCTTTTACTTCCTCGCCCAAGGCGGATTGGAGGAGGAGATCTGCGATGCCGCGCTTGATCTAGGGTTTCCCCCTTCTGCGCTCCTTCCAAATCTAGGGTTTCCAGGACGAGGCGTGCGAATTCGGTTTCGAATTGATGTTTCTTTTCAGGGACGAAGCTGGGATCGACACGGAAGATGGAGGATTATGCATGGGTGTGCTGGTGACCAGTGGAAACACAATCGGCACATGTGGCCTGTACCTGCTAACGCGACCACTGTAGCCATCGATTCTTCACCGTCTCAATTTATATGCAAAGTATATATAAATATATATAAATATAAATCTAAACCGTTTGTAATCTTTCGCTGCCTTTTCGCTCAATTTTCTCTACACACCCTTTTTGGTTCTTCGTCTGTCTCTCGATTTTCTCAATTTTTTTCATTAAAAAGTGTAGTTCTGATCTTAATTGAAGAAACCTGGGGAACTTGATTGTTTCAAATTTTTGTGTTCGTGTTTTTTCGGTTTGACCTAATTTTCCGGTTTTGTTTACTGTGATGGTAAAGGTTTTTATCGCTTGTGGGTCTTCGTTTTCCTCGATCTTAATCCAGACGAGTCGTGGGTTTTTATTTATTTGTTTTTTTTTTTTTGGATTTTGGAGATTACTTGTGTGTGAATGATGGAAATTTCCTCTACGTTTGAACGGAAGTTGTTGTTGGGGTTTTGGTACGGGATTCGTCTTTGTTGATTTGGGGAAAATGTTATCTTTTTCTCTGATTTTTTTAAAGCTTGTGTTCTACCTGTATTTTGATGGTTTGATTCATGGTTTGCTACATTATTTTTTACTAGACTTTATTTTCCAACTGGTATTTTTGGGTGAAATCTAGTGGATGGTTCCGCCTTTATGACATTTACTGGTCTACTGTGTTATTTAATGTATTAATGATAACATTTGAGTGGCAAACTTTGTTTAAGAATTCTCGTTTTTGCTAAAACTTGTAATACGATTTTAAATCCAGTGTGTAAATTGTATGCTTGGTATCTGATTCTGAATTTCTCCATATATAGCCAATTCCTATCTTCGACCTTTTGTTGTTTGTAATGGTTGCTGTCTGCATTTGATAACTAATTACTTTGTTATCTGTTATTGTTTCTACACTGGGATTCTTCTCTTAATTTTATTTGCTTCAACAACGTTCATAATATATTTCTATTCACAGCCATTGCCTTTTGCTTGATTAGTAGTAGATTTATTTTATTTAATCACTGTTTATGATCATTGTAGGATGGACGCAAGATTCGCGCTGGTGATTGTGCACTCTTCAAGCCACCTAGGGACTCCCCTCCTTTTATTGGAATAATTCGCAAGTTATCGTATGATAAACAAGAAAGTCCAAGTTTAGAAGTGCATTGGCTTTACCGACCTGCTGATTTGAAACTTGCTAAAGGAATTGTGCTGGAAGCTGCACCGAACGAAGTTTTTTACTCCTTTCACAAGGATGAAACACCTGCTGCATCATTACTCCATCCGTGTAAAGTCGCGTTTCTTCGTAAAGGTGTTGAACTTCCTTCAGGGATATCCGCATTTGTCTGTCGACGAGTTTATGACATTGAGAACAACTGTTTATGGTGGCTAACTGATAAGGACTACCTTAATGTTAGTTTTCTTATATTCTCTTTCCGTCCTGTTATATTGTATATAATGATTTTATTTATACATTTTTTTGGTCTGTTGATGAATTTAGGAACAACAGGAAGAAGTTAACCAGCTATTAGATAAGACAAAACTAGAAATGCATGGGGCTGTGCAGTCAGGAGGCCGTTCTCCAAAACCCTTGAATGGTCCAGCATCAACACAGTCATTGAAATCTGGTTCTGACAACATACAAAATAGTTCTTCCTTTGGTGCACAGGGTAAGGGTAAAAAGAGAGAGCGGGATCAGGGTTCTGATTCATCTAAAAAGGAGCGGTTATTTAAGATTGAAGATGGAGACTCTGGTCAGTTTAGACCGGAGAGCATGTTAAAGTCTGAGATTGCTAAAATAACTGATAAAGGTGGGCTTGTGGACTTTGAAGGAGTTGAAAAACTGGTACAGCTTATGCAGCCTGACAGCGCTGATAAAAAAATAGATTTACCTGGGCGGATAATGCTTGTCGATGTAATTGCACTTACAGACCGGTACGACTGTCTGGGTTGGTTTGTACAGCTCAGGGGTTTACCTGTGTTGGATGAATGGCTGCAGGAGGTCCATAAGGGCAAAATTGGTGATGGGAATATGCCCAAAGAAAGTGATAAGTCTGTTGATGAATTTTTGTTAGCTTTACTGCGTGCATTGGATAAGCTTCCTGTGAACCTTCATGCACTGCAGACCTGTAATGTTGGAAAGTCTGTCAATCATTTACGCACCCACAAAAATGCTGAAATTCAGAGGAAAGCTAGGAGTTTAGTAGACACATGGAAGAGGCGTGTGGAAGCTGAAATGAACATGAATGATTCAAAGTCTGGTTCGAACCGTGCTGTTTCTTGGCCAGCAAAGCCAGCAAACTCTGAGTCTCCTCATGTTGGAAATAGGAAAACAGGGGGATCCTCTGATAACGTTGTGAAGAGCCCTGCTATTCAACCCTCATTATCTAAAAGTTCCCAATCTAAGTTAAGTTCTGGAGAAGCTTTGTCCAAGTCTTCATCTCCTGGCTCTACTAAATCATTGACTACCTCAGTGGGCATGAACTCAAAAGATCAAAACAGTAAAGTCTTTGTTGGAGCTGCAACGGCAGATCTGCCTCTGACACCTATCAAAGAGGAGAGGAGCAGCAGTTCCAGTCAATCTCAAAATAACAGTATAACTTGTTCTAGTGAACATGCTAAAACTATTGGTTCTTGCAGGGAAGATGCGAAGAGCTCCACTGCAGTGTCAATGAGTGCTAGTAAAATTCATGGTTGTGCATCTCGAACTCGCAAGTCAAGCAATGGTATACACGGGCCTGGTGCAGTAGGTCAGAAGGAGCACAACTCTGCAAAAATTTCAACCAGAAATTCACCGACTGAGAAAGTATCACCAACTCGAGCATCCCATGAAAAATCAGTTGACCAGCCCCTTGCCGATCAAGGGAATAACCAGCGATTGATTCTCAGGTTGCCAAACACTGGTCGCAGTCCTTCAAGGGGAGCTAGCGGAGGCTCTTTTGAAGAACCAGCAACAACGAGCAGTAAAGCTTTGTCTCCTGCTGACCTGAATGATAATCAGGACAGAAGATTGAAAACTAAGACCGAGTGTTTGCTGACCCATGTGTCAAATATGATAAATGAATCTTGTGATGCTAATGAAGCTTTGATTGGTGATGAAAATAAGGGCACTCCAATAGTTGATGAGCGATGCAGGGCAATTGAAGATAGTGACAAGGTATTAGAAACATCAAAACCAACTAGTTTGCCATCTGGATTTGTTTCCAGATCAGGGCAGACTTATGATGCTTCTTTAAGCCCCATGAATGCATTGGTTGAAAGCTGTGTAAAATTTTCTGAAGCAAGTTCATCCGTTTCCCATGGAGATGATGGGATGAACCTACTTGCTACTGTGGCTGCGGGGGAAATATCCAGATCGGAAAATGCATCACCTGTGGCATCCCCCGAGAGAAAGTCGTCTCCTGCAGGAGATGAACAATGCTCTGGCAATGATTTAAAGTTAAAGCATTCTGGTGAAGCAGCTGTTCGCACTCTTTCAGAGTTGAATGGTAGGGCTACAGGAGAGCATCCTTTGAATACAGTTGATTCATCGCAGATAAAAAATGAATTGAGGCATCCTGCCATGACAGTGTCACGTGATTTTCCAGGGGATGGTGAAACCATTTCATCTTCCCACGATACTCGTATAAATGTCTCCTCTACAGATTTGTTACAAAATGTTGAAGGTCCATGCTTACGGCTCGAAACCATAGAAGATGCTTCTGTAACTATACTGACTCCTAAAAAGGAGAGTAATGCAGACGCTGGAGTTTCAGACTCTAAACTAAAGCCAAGGGCTTCCTCTTTTGATGATGATCAGAAGGTTGATCACATGAAAGAGGAGATCATTGAGAATGAGAAAATGTTGGTTTCAAAACCTTTTACCAATGTTGAGTCAGAAAACGAATCAGGTGAAAAGAAGCCTGATTTAACTTCAAGTGTGGATAATGAGAACCATATTAGTGTGGAGAAAGCAACAGGTACAGGAATACTAGTGCAAAAGACCTCTCCAACTGCTGAAAACTCTGAGTCTATATATTTAAAAAAGGAGTTACCTGCCTCTGGTAATGCTTTAATGGTACCCATGGATGAAAATGCTGATGACATGAAGTCAGTAGTGATTGAGCCTGACGAAAGACGAAGGGAGCAGGATTCTTCTTCTCCAGATGATTCTAATGATTGTGCTGAAGATAATATGGGCAGAAAAGAGGCCATTGGTCAGTGTTCTGGTTCATCATCAGTTCAGCCAGATTTACAAACAATGTCTAGGAAAGAAAATGAAGTGTCCAAATCATGTGAGCAAAAGCTAGATGCAAATCCGTCTGAAGTTTCAGGAGAGAGGCATGCATACTCTGCATCTGGTGCTGATGCAACTGTAAAACTTGACTTTGATTTAAATGAAGGCTTTCCTTTTGATGACGCAAGCCAAGGGGAGATTGCCAGACAGGAAGATCCTATCACATCATCTGCAGTCCATGTTCCTTGCCCGTTGCCTTTTCCCATTTCGTCCATCTCTGGTGGCTTCCACCCTTCAATTACAGTGGCATCTGCTGCTAAAGGGCCGGTTATTCCACCAGAAAACCCATTGAGGATGAAGGGGGAGCTTGGATGGAAAGGATCTGCTGCTACCAGTGCATTTCGACCAGCTGAACCTAGGAAAAATGCTGAGATGCAGTCCTCTACTAATGATATTACTTCTGTTGAAGTCACTTCTATCAAACAAAGCCGTGCTCCCTTAGATTTTGACTTAAATGTGGCAGATGAAAGATGTTTTGAGGATGTTGGTTCACATGGTTCTTTAGAATCTGGACCACATGATCGTAGTGTGGGACTCGATCTTGATTTAAATAGAGTCGATGACACTCCTGAAATTGGTTCTTTCTCTATAAGCAAACTGGATATTCCTTCTTTACCAAGCAAGCCGTCATTGTCTAGTGGGTTGTCTAATGGTGGAAGTGTCTCAAGAGACTTTGACTTAAATAATGGGCTTGGTCTTGAAGAAGTTGGTAGTGAAGTCCCAGCACGTAGTCAGCTGATGAAAAACAGTGTACCGTTTCCAAGTGCTGTTCATAGCACGAGAACAAACAATGCTGAATATGGGAATTATTCTGCATGGTTTCCTCCAGGAAATTCCTATCCTGCAATTACTGTCCCGCCACTTCTGCCTGGTAGAGGGGAGCAGAGTTATGTCAGTGGTGCCGGGGCACAAAGAATAATGGGTCCTACAGGTAGCAGTCCTTTCGGTCCTGAAATCTACAGGGGATCAGTGCTTTCATCCTCTCCGGCTGTTGCTTATCCATCCACTACAGCTTTTCCATATCCTGGATTTCCATTTGAAACCAATTTTCCATTATCCTCAAACTCCTTTTCTGGGTCAACTGCATTTATGGATTCCTCAAATGTGGGCGGGCTATGTTTTCCTACCATGACTTCACAGCCAGTTGGGCCTGGTGGTGTTGTTTCATCCACGTATCCCCGTCCATATGTTATGAGTCTTCCAGGTGGTACTAGTAATGTGATACCTGACAGCAGAAAATGGGGAAGTCAAAGTCTGGATCTTAATTCAGGCCCTGGTGTGGCAGATACAGAACGGAGGGATGATAGATTGCCTTCAGGATTGAGGCAAATGTCTGTCCCAAACACACAAGCCTCGATTGAGGACCACTTGAAGATGCTTCAGATGGCAGGAGCTGCATTGAAAAGAAAAGAGCCTGATGGTGGTTGGGATGCTGAGAGATTCGGTTATAAGCAACACTCACGGCAATAGTGTCATGTTTCCTCAACACAAAGAGGTTAGCCACTTTTATGCTCTCTGGCCCTCCTAATCTTTTTGCTGTAATTTCTTGGCTGAGATTTGGTGTCATTTCATTATCAGTTCTCTTTCTCTCTCCATGAGTTTGCCTTGTATTTGGCGTTTTTAAATGGGCTATAACCGTCCATTTTGTCTGCTTGGAATCTTAACATATTTTGTTAAAAGAATAGTTCTCTATACATGCGCCAAATTTCTGGCTGTATTTGTTCGTTATACTGATGTTTTTCTATGCAATTTCCTTATTTTGTAAGAATCTGCTGTATTGAATTTGTATCTGTTCTGGTGCAGCTTTTATGGAAAATGTCTGATAAATTGGAGATACTTGAGTGTTGAGCCATGGACAATGAGCAGAGTTGGTACTCTTGCTGCTTCATATCTGACTTGATAAAGCGATCCAGATCCTCTGATGCAGTTGTTTTGTATGAATCTGCTCCCAGATTGTCGCTTGCAGATAAGTTTTTCCTGTGTAGATATCTAACTGAAACAGCAGGTGTGATAATGCCGCCGCCTAGAATCAGAGAAATTGGCATCAAGTGTTTGACTGTGACTGTTCTGCAACAGCACCGACCCCAATCCATTCTCGATCATTTGGAAGGAGAGGATTGGATGTATGAACTGGCTAAGGCTTGAGGCCAGTTTGTCTTCTTTAAATCATTTTTTTTTCAACTTTTGTTACATATATAGTTATTGCTGTAGTCTTGACTTTCGAATTTTGTCACTTATCACATTCTGGTTATTGATATATGCACAGGTTAGCCACCATGGCCTATGTGTCACTTCACTCTAATTGTTATCGCCGTGCACCTTGCGCCTTTTTCTTTTGGTATCATAACTAGAATTTGTTTATAGAGTTTCTTTGAATTCTTCCTTTATTGTATGGGCAATGCCTTGATGTTTTTAGCTACAACATAAATTCGTGATTCGTTAACTCATTCTTGTTACAATACTTATCCTTGAAAAAAATGAATTGTACTACCAAGTCAGCTGCACAGCCAGGCATATCATATGCACCCTCCTTCCAAGCAAGAATTAATCTTAGTCGCCAAGTTATTTAAAGTAAATATTTTTTACATGATGTTATGAGTACAAGTGATTTTGTATGTTTCAGTTCATTAGGTTGATAAATTTGACATAAAATGAGTTTCAATATGCTTTGATATGAGCATGAGGCACTTGGTTGTCAGAACTTGGAAATAGAGAAATTCAGTAAAATTGAGATACTTGATATTAATTTGTTTGTTTTGAATTAGCTACAAGTTGGTCATCATTGGTTCCTTGCCTAATAACATGCCAACCAAATCCTAAAACAAGACTTACATATCCTGGGAATTGCCATTTCTTCCCAAACTCATTTCACCTCCATCCTTTACAATTTTTACATTTATATAATTTACACCATAAATCTATTGTATTTTTTAATTTTTACAATAAAATCTTATAAACTATGGTTTTTCTTAAAACTTTATCTTCATTATTAGATAAAAACATGAAACCCTTCACACATTTTCTCAATAATGTACATTTTCCATTTAATTTTCTCTACAAATATTAAAACATAAAACCATATTGGAGGGCATGATATTATTCCATTTTCCATCGATCACTATGAGTTCCTTGTTTTTGAATGGGTATTAATTATATTAGTATTATAAATATTAACGTGAGATAAGGTCCACATGAAATGCTGCCTCGTACCATACTCATAGCAAGGAGGCTGTTGACTTCTGACAACTTATGCGATGTCACCATCCACTAAGAAGGTTGACTCAAAACTAAGCTCAACATATCTTCAAATAATTTCAATTTCCTACCACACGTGTTTCTTTTAATTTTAACTTAATTACATTTAGATTCATTTTATTTTACACTATGGAATATCATCAACATGTTTATGTAAATAATTTAAGTTACATATCATCAACATCATTTTTTTACTATAAAACAAATTAAACCTTGTTATCACCTTTGTTTAGTGATCCCATTCAACATTCAACATTAAAAAAAAAAAAATACTTTTTATCCTTCTAAACAAAAGTTATCATTTTATCTATGGTCTTGAACGCTGACATTTATGGATGAATCTTTTATTTATAATTAGAAACTGATAAAAGGAAACATTTAAAAAATTTACATGTAATAAGCTATGTCTTTATACATGATATGTTTTAGTGAAGAAAATGGACCAACAATAACTCTAATCTTCAACTTCAATTCAACAAGTTCTATTATTCATGTAGTATTTTTTTACCACATGAATGCATTCAATAAGTTGTATTATTGTATAGTATTTTTTCTACAACTCCTTTCTAGTATGGATATGCTCACAAAAGTATAAAAATTTCACATTATTATTCCATCACATATAGTAATTATGATAATTAAATTTGTTAACTTCTATAAATTTTTTTTGTAAAAGTCATACTTATAAAAATTTGTAATTTTTATTTTATTTTTATTTAACCGTGATTCTCAAAATAAAATCCCTCTTGTCATTTATACTTTTATTCTTTACTTAATTCTTAATTTATATTTGAATTTATTATGGCCATGTAAAAATAAAAATGATAAAATAGAAAATCATATAAATACTTTCTTAAAGTATTTTTGTATTATATTTATTGATATTTTCAAAAGACCTTAAACCACACTAAAAAATGAGGGAGTTTATTTCTTTTGACATCTTTTCATTATATTATTCATTTTTTTTATTCTTCTAAACAATAACAAAGTTTAAACAGCTCACTACCCAATTTTCCATCATTACCATGTAAGAAATTATATTTTGACAACCATATGAAAGTTATATACAATTTTTTATATGATGAATTTAGAAAAAAAATTAATAAATAATAAATTTATAATTAAATAATATAAAAATATTAAAATAATAATATTAAAGACTGTAACTGTATATAAGTTGTCAATTTATCATGTAAGTTTATTAAATCACCCATTTTAACCTATATTTGTCATTATTATGTGATTGAATTGAATACTAATTTGTGATTGAATTTTCATGAACCATGTTCCACAAAAGAAGGGTCAAACTGCAGAATAGTAGTTGGTGTTTTGATCCAGCACTTCTGAAGTAGTCTTAGGCCTTACATTACACTAATCCATGACCATATTCACTCTCCACCAACACAACCTCAGCTGCAAAAAAAGTGTAAGAATTGTGAATGACAATGGTCCACACCCCAACAACATCACATGCTCTGCTTAACTTGTACCTTGACATCTGTCACATTCCACCCTTAATGCTATCTTCTGACAAAAAAAAGTACCCTTTTCATTGCATGCCATGCTTTCTCTTTCACAAGTTTTGTGCTCTTCCACAAACAGTTTTTCAAATTCTAACAAACAAAATAATGTGAGTTTTCTAAACCTTACTTTTCTGGCCCATCTTTATCAGGGGCCACCATCAACTGTCATCACTCAATCATCTCTAACAACATGTGTGGAAACTTGTTCCACAACCTTAAATTTGGCTTATGATGTCAAAAATGTAAAAATCACAACTAATTAACACTGGTCAATACTTTGAAAAATAAAATCACTGAATTTATTTCCAAATACTGTAAAAATATTCTATTACCCTATATGTTAGATCTGATGTATTACAATATCCCAAATGAAACACCAGAAGGAAACATTAATGGAATTTATTGATTAATTAGTGAATTTGAATAAATTACAGATTTTTATACTTTTGGTCTGTCAGAAATCATCTTAAAAATGATTTTCAAAGTAATTAATTATTCAAAAACCGTTTTATTGCAAGTGATATATCAGAAGTAAATGACAGTTAATACAATTCTTTGCCTCATTAATGTTTTAATTAAATTATTTTTAGCAGCATTGAATTGAAAGCAACAAAATATATCATAAAGTGAGGAAAAAGTAAAAAAAAAAAACAATTTTGCAATGATTTCTATCTTGGTTTTTCCAGATCAGTACAGTGTGTACAACTGGTGTGGCATAGAAAAAACATTCGTGTAACCTAAGTTTCACCATTGCAGTCACAACTTTTGTTTTTCCTCTCATCATAACAGTTACAACTACAGAAACTCTGTGAACACCAAAGTTTTATCTCATTATTATTATGATTACAGTTTTGGAGTGTGATAGTTCTGTTCTCTCACATTGAACTGACCCCACCATTTTCTCTCCTTTGTCTCTCTTAAGTGTCAGAAGGATGTTGGAGAAGACCATGAAAACATCCAGTACGATGTTTCAGGACAAGCATCATAATCATAGCAAAAGGGAGAGATTTCTTGGTCTGACCTTAGGGAAGGGAGTGCCTTTTGTCTTGTCCACTCTCTTAATGGCTTCTGTTTTCTGTTTGTTCTTCCTCTACAATCCCAACCCTTCAATCCTCACACCCCACCAAGGCCATGACCTCTTTGAAAATCCCTCACAAAACCAAGAACATGCCATCATCACAACAAAGTCATCATCATCATCCCAACCACAAAAGGGTATGTTCCAAAATTATCACACACTCTTCATCATGATCATGTTCAGGTTTTTAAAAAGGGGTCCACAACCATGATTTCGTCCCAAAATCAAGTTTTTTTCAGAGTTCTAATGACCCACAAGGTGTTACAACCGTGATATCATAAATTTTTAATCTTTCAGAAAAACAAACATTGGGATGCAATTGGGATCTCAATTGTGATTCAATTCCTTGATCATGATCATGATCATGGATTATGATCACCACCCTTTATGTTTATGTTTATGTTAACTTGATTTTGTGGGTCTGCATTTGTCCCATTACATAAATTTGTGTACTTTTCTTTATTTTGGGGCAGAACAGAAACCATGTGACCTTTCTAAGGGTCATTGGGTCCAAGCATTGGAAGGGTCATCAACCTATTACACCAATTCAAGCTGCCCTTCAATCCCTGATAGCAAAAACTGTTTCAGGCATGGGAGAAAGGACAGAGATTTTCTGAATTGGAGATGGAAGCCTGATGAATGTGATCTTCCAAGGTTTGATCCAAGGAACTTCCTCCAAATGGTTAGTGGCAAAACAATGGCTTTCATTGGTGACTCTGTGGCCAGAAACCACATGGATTCTCTTCTCTGTCTCTTGTCACAGGTTAGTATCTAATAGTAATTACACCAAATTCTGTGTTATTTACTCAAATTTAACACTTTTTGGTATTCATATTAATAATTTTGCCCTAATAACTTTGCACCACTATTAGGAAAAGTTAAAAAAAATAAAAAAATTCTAGATAACATATACAGTATTCTTGATATTTACTTCTGCTTCTGTTAATGATTAGAATTCGATTTAATTCTCACTTAGTTTTTAATTTTTCTTTTAAAAATTAAAATTGTGAAAAATGTAACATGCCATTTTATTAACAACCACATCATAACCAAATTTAATATATCATTATTACATAATCAATCTGATCAATTTATTAAAATCATTACAGTATATTTAGTAATTTTAATTAATATATTATTTATTTCTCATTCTAGTTTTGTTTTAAATACTCTTTTATTATTATGTTTCAATAAAATAAACTTTACAAGGTGATTAAACCAGAATTAAAATATCTATTGCACTTATTACAAACAAGATATTACAATAAATTTAGTTTATAAGAATATGAATATATTATTTCATATTTTATATAATTAAATTAATAGATAGATTTAATTATAAATATACTCTAATCATTAATTAAAATTCATATTTTAATATCAAGTAACTTAATATTTTTTAACAAAATTTCAATGTTATTATATGATCTAAGATGATAAATGACTCGATTGCAATATAATTAAATTGATATCTAAACATGTGATTGTCCTATACTATATAATATCTGAGCTTAATGATTATGAATCAATTAAAAAATGATATTTGGGTAACTTAGTTTAAGGAAGTTATGGTGAAACAAGAATCCTAAACCAAATTGTGATTGAATTTCAAGCTATATTAGTTCCTTTACACGTTGCACACTTGAGTAGCATAGTTTTGGGCTTTCGGTGGAGCTCAAATTCTTTGCTTCCATACAAAGAGAATGTGATTCTTGTCAACAAATAGAAGGGAAGATTGAAAGGAGTAGAAAGGGAAAATATGCTTGAGTGTGATACACATACAAATCTCTATTTCAAAATTTAACTTACAAAGACAAAATATCATTCTTTACAAAATGTCATTTTATTATCTGAGAGAGATGATTAATAAATTTTGGAGTGTGAACCTAACTGAGATCATTCTTTTGCTCCTTTGCAAAACATTCAATACACCCATAAGTCTAAAGCTATATGAAGACAACTTCTTTATTTGGCAACAACAAGTTGATCCAACCATTCAAGGTTTCAATATTTCCCACTTCTTTTGGAAGATTCTTGTATTCCTCATCAGTTTCCTTGTGCCTTCGATGCTACCTCTAGCACGATTAGTTTAGTGTTCAAAACTTACAAACAACAAGATCACCTCATCCTAATGTTCATGTCTACTTTCATTCTCACCAAATGGTTGGTATTTGCACCACTTCACATTTAAAAACACGAAAATGAGATCATACTGTCACAACGTATTTTCTTAATATCAAGAAGATCGTTGATACGTTCGTCGTTGGAGCACCTCTTACCATTGCAGATCACAATAAAGTGATATTTTAGGGTCTACCAGAAGACTATGACAATTTTATCACCTCCATCACGACTTCCTCTGATAGTTCTTGAGATCCCTTCTCTATTCTATTTAACGACCTCTTGTTTTCTATAACTAATAACTAATCTTCATTTTCTTCAATTTTTGTTATATTTTATTGAATAAAATGTTATTCTATTATTGTATTATAAGACTATAAGAAAAAGAAAGAGAAACTCTTAAACTCTCTTCTTAATTTCGTTGAGACTAATTATTAAAATACACCAATTTCATCCTAATTTATCTACATGATTGATGGTATAGAAGACAAAGTGTTTAGGAAGGTGAGTAATATTCTATTATTATACTTTAAAGGTTATTTTATTAGGCTTACATGAAATTATACTCACCACCTAGTAATTTTGTTTTTTAAACTCATTTCTCATTATTTTCATTTCTATTCTTGTTATCTTTTATCATTACACTCCATTTATGCTGTTGTAAATCATTTTACTCACTTTTTCCAGTTCAATAGTTAGTTTGATTATACATTTTAATTCAACCATCTTACGTTTTCAACTTTCATTTTCCAAAATCAATTTATTTGCTACTTTTGAATACCCCAACATTAAGAACTCTTCTCTAATGGGAAGTTGCGTGATAATCAACATGCAATGTGCGAAAAAAATAGTAAATTGTTGAAAATTTAATTGATGTCAATTTGCTTACTTCTTTTGTAGTTTGTTGTTGGTAGGAATAATTTGAATATCATTTCCTAATTAATTGATTATTAGTTGTGAAATTGGCATCAGTGTTTATTTGACTAATTCCAAATCTTATAATCAGTTTAATACCCAACACTAAAATATCTAAATAATTTAAAATAAAGCAGTCAATTTTTTTTATTCTTAAAATAAAAGCTTTTTTATTTTTATTTAGCCATTTTTCGAAATATACTAGTATTATTTAATAATAATAATACAGCATTATCTTCATTAGAGTTTTTTAGTATAATAAATATTTAACTTTTGTATAATTCAAATAACATTATAAACACATCATATTGCTTATTTATTAGTATTAACAATTCAGTCAAGTTGGTGAATAAAGTTATGACAAAAACAAGTTCAAACTCCGAAATATTCTCCCCTCGTGCATAGGGAAAAACAATGGAATTTGTCAGCAGAAAAGTGTAAGTGTGATGAAAGAGACTCACGTCAGTAAATAACTTTTGACCCAATCAACTTTCAGAAGAGAATTTTTCACACTTGCAGTAGATTTGGATACTTAGAATTAATGATTTTCACACTAGTTTTTCTGATATAACTAATGAATTGCATTTTCTCTCTCTTTTTCCAATAGTTTCATATCTTATGAAGGGTTATGATAATATCATAAAAAATAGTACACCTCTATGAAAAAATATTTTTTTTTCAACTGTTGCAGTTATGTTTAATCTGAATAATGTTATGTCAATATCAGTAGCATGTCATCAACAGTAGAGAATTTGAAATAGCATAGATTCTTCTCTCTCCTCCTTTGTTGTGTTTCTTATGAAACTGATAATTAAGAAAGAAACCATAGTTAATGGAGAATGAAGCTGACTTTTTGCTTCATCTACCTTGATTTTTTATACATTCCTACAGTGTAAACACATAATTCATACCCTTTATCTGTCAACAGTTATATTATTTTTTCTCTAACAAGCCATGTTTCTCATCTCATTGATTAATGTGATACTATCAATTGATCCAAACCAAATATGCAAGTGCGTATCTACAATAAATAAATAGAGAGATTTTTCCAAGAACATTACACTATTCCAAGAACATTACACTAAGAAAACTAAGTTCACTGAGAATTTTGTTGAAAAACCTTGCAGAATGAACTTCCGAAGGACATTTACAAGGACTCAGAAGACAGGTTTCGCAAGTGGTATTTTCCCATCCACGACTTCACTCTGATGATGTTGTGGAGCAGGTTTCTGATAGTAGGCGAGGAGAGAATGGTGAACGGCACAGGCACCAGCATCTTCGACATGCAGCTGGACAAGGTAGACAGTGATTGGGCCAACGAACTCCCCAACTTAGACTATGCAGTGATCTCAGATGGACACTGGTTTTTCAGAGGGATGCATCTGCATGAAGGAGGAGAAGAAGTAGGGTGTGTGTACTGCAACGAGCCAAATGTCACAAGCTACAACGTGGACTTCCCCTTGAGAAAAGCATTCAGAACAGCCTTCAGACACATCAGTGAGTGCAAGGAGTGCAGAAGTAAGAGGATGGTGACAGTGTTGAGGACCTTTGCATCAGCACACTTTGAGAAGGGGTTTTGGAACACTGGAGGGTACTGCAACAGGACAGGTCCAATGAGTGAGAGTGAGGTGGATTTTGAGAAGTTTGAATGGCAACTGAGGAATGCTCAGATGGAGGAGTTTGAGAGAGCAAGGAGTGAAGGTGAAGAAAAGGGTGATAGGTTTGAGGTGGTGGATGTTGCAAGAGCCATGCTGATGAGACCAGATGGGCACCCTGGTAAGCACTGGGGGAACAAGTGGATGAGGGGTTACAATGATTGCACTCATTGGTGCTTGCCAGGGCCTGTTGATATGTGGAGTGAGTTGTTGTTTTCTGTGCTCAAAAGGGTCTCTGCATTTGATCTCAGTCAGGCTTAAACATTCATATGTAGCTACAAACATTTACATCACAGATGCATATTCTTTTTATAGTTAGAAACAAATGCATGCATTCTTTTCTTTAGAACACAGTAATGGTAGTAGTGTAGTGTCATTATAGTTGTGATCACTGGTTCTGAATTGTGGCTGAAGTTGAAGCAATTTTGATTGTGGATGCTAGCTGTAGTGAAGGATTGTGACCATACCAGAGGATTCAGTGGCCAACAATCTTTGACTTGCCAAATTATTAGTTTGCATAGTGTCTTTTGTTTGTCTTTCTATAGAACTCAATGTATCATTTAAATCCAATGGTTTTAATTTTAACAGTTTTTTACAATCAACATTTGAATCTATCATTATGGTGTAAGAACTTGTTTAATTATCTCTTATTATGATTCTATGTAAATTAATCACAAAAGATATTTAGTGTTATCCTAAATTTTCAAAATGATAGAAGAATAATTTAATACAAATTATAGCACTTGAAAAAAAATATTAAAAATTGTAACGGGTTCGTACAAAAGCAAAAATAAAAAGATTAATTTTTTTTATTTCGTCTAAATGGGAATGAATTCTTGAAATAAATATTTCATATTCTTTTATGAGTGCTATATTTTTTTTAACGATTTTAAAGTTTAAGAAATGAAGCAATTATTGGAAAAAAAATAAACGAAAACAAGACAAAATTACTCATTTTCTTCCTTCTATTTATATTCTCTTCTTCTTGCGTATGCTACACACCATTCATCTTCAACGTAATAACCACCTTTTCTTTTTCCCGATTCAGCCATAACGGTGGCACAGTTTCACGCATTGAAACCTAACGCCATCGTAACCGCAACGTTCTTCTCCGAAACCCTTACTCTCTCATTCCTCCGTGAAACGCACGTTACAGAAAAGTGCTTTCTCTTGTTCTTCTTCAATCTCTTGTTGTTGTTGGATTTGCGATCGGTGGTGAAATCTGGCGTTTGCGGGAGTTTGGGAGAGAGATCGGAATTAGGTTAAGGGGAATCGAAGTGCGTTTCGATGTCGGAAGGGTTCGCGATCGAACTGTACTTGGATCCGGCGTTGGAGAATCAGGTGCTGAAGGCCTGGAACGTTCTCGCGCGCCGACAAATCACCACTCACCTCATCGAGATGGAGTCGCGCCCTCACATAACGCTCTTCTCCGCCCCCTTTCTAGAACCTTCCAAGCTCAAATCGCTTCTCAGAACCTTCGCATCCAAGCACGATCCTCTCTCTCTCTCCTTCTCCTCCGTCGGCACCTTCCCCAGCCACGCCGACAACCTCCTCTTCCTCGCGCCCACGCCCTCCCTCTCCCTCCTCGAATTCCAGTCGCACCTCTGCGACGCCATTGGCAAAGAAGGCTTTGAGATCTCCGACGATTTCGCCTTCAATTCCTGGATACCGTACTGCTCGGTCGCGCACCACGTCCCCAAAAACAGAATGCCCGAGGCTTTCTCCCTCTTGCGGGAACTCAAACTGCCGGTTTCCGGTTACGCTACGGACATCGCGCTCGTGCAGTTCTCTCCGGTTCGCGAACTCTTCTCCTTTGTGCTCGGCAACAATGTAGACTCTTGAACTCCTATTTTAGCACTAATTTGTAGTTTCTGGCTGAAACAAGTTTCTCCATTAAACTAGAATGAACTTGTGCTCTAGTTATCTGTAGATATTTTTTCATATAATTTTTTTTTTCTCTAATAGAAGCTCATATGCTAAAATTTGTCTAAACATATTCTTAGCTGACTTTCATAGGTTTAAATTAGCTTATAATTTGTTTGATTCCTAACACGCACGATAATACTTTGAAGTTTGCTTGTGAAGATGTTAGAAAAGAGAGAGTTTCTTAAATTGTTGAGTTGGATAGGTGGTTGTTGTTTTTATTAGGGTGCTGGAAATAGTTAAGACACTGTTATTGTAATTCTTAGAAGAAATACAATTTAAAGTTTAATTATTCATTTAGTTTTATAATTATATAGTTTTTCTTTTATACTCAAATATATTTTTTAGTTCATGTTTAGTCTCTCTATTGTTTTTAATGTGTTTTAGCTTCTACTGTTTAAATTCATAAGAATTAAAAGAGATTAAAAGTAACATAATAAAGACTATTTTTAATATAGAAACTAAGAGATAAAATTTGTTCAATTATAGAAATTAAATGAGTAATTGATCCAAAATCAGTAAATGTAGTTGAAGGTGCACTTTGTGGCTTAATTTAGCCCAAAATTAAAAATCCATGAGACTTGAGTGATAATTAACATACTTGTAGGTGATTAAAGTGATAATAAGCAATTAAGTTATAGAGACCTATTCTTATTTTTCTTTTCGTTCAGGAACTAAAATGACAAAGCTTCACTCTATTGAGCACTTCAAACTTTCGAGGTCCAATTGAGCTGTTTACCCTTTTAATTTTTCTTTTTTAAATTTATGAGAACTTTGATTTGTTTGACCTTATTTATTTTGTTTTATTTCTCTTTTAAGTATTGGTTTTGGAAAACAAGTTAACTCAATGTTTACTCTGAGGTTCTGATTAGATAAACTCCTCCCAAACAGTTATGGGATAGGATAATAAGGAAATAAGTGAGTAATGGATTGTGTTTTTCTGTATGAGCTAAAATCATTTTATAAAATTTAAGCTCATAAATTTATTTTGATTCAATGGAGAATTTCAACTAAATTTTGTTTTTCTTTTTTTATAGGTGCTTATGATAAGACATGAAAATTTGAGTTTTGTTTCTTTATGCATGATTGTGTTTACTTTTAAAAAGAGTAAAGAGCTATGTATTTCTTGATTTACCGTAAAAGATTTTTGTTGGAGTAGAGTAATTGGTTCTATTTAAAATATTGTTGTTGCAATTATTGTTAAACTAGCTTGATGATAATGAAGTACTACATCTTAGATTTAAACCCACATTTAAAATGAATGTATTGGGATAAACTCTAAATTTTGATGAGAGTAAATAAGTGAAACTTATTTGCCTGTTTTGTGGGTTGAGTGAAACTTAAACTCTCATTTTAAAATGATATTAGAGCCACCTCTAATTATCCTCCAGAGAACACACACATGTATCGGAGTCATATAAGGACTTTTAGGAGAGAAAAATATGAAGCTAATGTGTAGAAGTTCTCTCATAATTTCTCTAAATTATTATTTTTAACTTGTGAATTGTGCTTAAGCTAATTTTAACTTACAGACAAATTAATTTCAGTTTTTCTTCTTCTAAAAGTTCTTATGAGAAACTCTTCTAAGCATGCCCTTGGACCTAAACCTACTGTTGGTCTACTAGACAGTAACCGATTAATGATGATATGAGTACTCTTCAGGGCTTAGGCAAAATGGTATAATGCAGAGCTTTTGTCTGTAAATTGAGATTAATCTGTTTAATGGTTATTTGTGTCTGTTCTGTTTGGTGATTGTTAGCCACTGGGATGATAGGCACTCACTATTGGCTTATTGGAATGAGAAGAATATAAGTAGAATTTATGGGATTATATGACACGGAAGTCTTTTAGGGTGGCCCATATATATTATTTCTGATTTGATTTCTTTAATCTTCACAGACTATCTAATCGGTATTGAAATTCCTGGAAAAAAATCAACAGTAAATTTTGTTGTTTCTTTAATGATTTTAGACATCATAACCTTCTGCAACTTCAAAGCTTGCACCCAAGTGCAATATTTGCGCACTGGATTCTTGCTCAGCTGACAGTTCTGGTCATCTAATTCCAATCTACAAAATTGTCCTACCATCTCTTTGCTTATCTATCTGTTTTTTTATTTATCATAGCTATTTTCATTGGCTCTTTTTTTGTTAACATGGTATGGTTTCTTTATATTCAATTAGTTGAGTTCATTAGATTCTTCTCTGTATCAGCTGTGAGAAAATCATTCAGTCATGTTGTTCCTTATGATCCCTGTAACCTTGTTACTGGGTTGTCTATATCTTCATTAACACTCGGTCGCTAAAGAGTTTCGAACTTTCGGTGGAGGGATTTGTAAAATAAAATTTCAACCAAAACGCTACCTTACATCACTGCATACATGTTAATACGACTGCAATGAGTAACGATTTCTGCATAACTGTTATTATATTTCGGCTATATTCCTTGTTGCCTTGTGATCTCCACCAATTTTGGTGTTATTAGTCACTCAACTATCTTTGCATCTCTGTGATGTCACCAAGCAACTTGAACGATGAAAGGAGCTGCACTGGATTGGTTTTGGAATATCCAACTAAAACAAACAGCAATTCAGATATCCAACTAAAACAAACAGCAATTCAGATCACAACATTAACGTTTTCAAAGCTCTGTTTCTATATTGATTTGGTTATCCCGTCTAAAATAAATAAAATCAGAACGGGTTGTCCCATTAAAAAAAAATCAAATTTGCTCAGTTACTTATTGAAACAAATACCCATGAAAAAAATACCACAACTATCCTCATGTACCTGCAAATACTTAATATTTTTAAAATTTTAAGTACAGAACTATTTAATAATTCATATTTCTCTCACCAACACCTACAAATTAAATACCATATTAAGATTTTAACTTGCCCGGCCGAATCTTGGATCTTTTCCCCATCCTAATCTTGGATCTTGGAACTATAATTGTGATTACATTAATACCACAATTATGGCCATTTCGATCACACATGTCTGCAATTTTTCATCATCCCAAAGATTGTGACAAAACTGCAACTATATAACCAACCAATTTTCACAGCATCTCACCAAGCTAGATTCTTGACTGAATTCAGAAAGTTTCAGACCTTAATCTTCCACCACATTCAAGTCACCAACCCACTTTCAGACACACAGTCAGCACTCCACCTGGAATACATCATCAGTCCATTTTGGGTGGTCCATCTCCATCCACATTCCTTCCAAACAGACCGGTCGCATAAGGCATTATGCAGTCACAGAAGAATGAAAAATCTTGTCAAACAAATCTTACGTTGTTTCTTGGTACATTTGTGAATGATACCAAGGTAAAAACAACACCATGTTCCATATATCAGACCCAGCACAAGACAACACCATAACTGTGGCTGCTTCCTGTCCGCCATTTCCCCAAATGTCAAACATTACAACAAAACTGCAACCATGATCACAATTTAAACCCTCTATTCATAGCATATTCAAAATTCTCCACAATAAAGTGTCACACTACCTTTCACAGGTACCTCTTCTTTATTTCACACCGTCTCAGCCCTTCCATATTCTCCACCAACTTCTCCAAGTCTCCCAGCACATTTCTAAACATTTAGCACTCCACCTCAGACACATTACCAATCCATTCCAAACTCGCCATTCACATTCATTTCAATAACACATTTATTCAGACAAAAAAAAAAACCCACCAAACCAAATAAACAAGGGCGCAAACAACAAAGACAAATTAACAATGTTCCATCTGTCAAATTTGGTGTTCCCTAACACCATAAATCATTACAGCAAGAGAATTTCGGGAGGAACCAAAACCCTCCCAGATCATCCTCGATTCAAAAACAATCAAACGCAGTTAACCATCTAATACAATATTACTAACTTAACATTAACAAAATATAAAAAAAAAAAACTAGCAACTGCGGTGTTCTTAGGCATAACCTTAGGTCAGGAGTCTACATTGTTGCCGAGCACAAAGGAGAAGAGTTCGCGAACCGGAGAGAACTGCACGAGCGCGATGTCCGTAGCGTAACCGGCGACCGGCAGTTTGAGTTCCCGCAAGAGGGAGAAAGCCTCGGGCATTCTGTTTTTGGGGACGTGGTGCGCGACCGAGCAGTACGGTATCCAGGAATTGAAGGCGAAGTCGTCGGAGATCTCAAGGCCTTCTTTTCTGATGGCGTCGCAGAGGTGCGACTGGAATTGGAGGAGGGAGAGGGAGGGCGTGGGCGCGAGGAAGAGGAGGTTGTCGGAGTTGCTGGGGAAGGTGCCGACGGAGGAGAAGGAGAGCGAGAGAGGATCGTGCTTGGATGCGAAGGTTCTGAGAAGCGATTCGAGTTTGGAAGGTTCTAGAAAGGGAGCGGAGAAGAGCGTTATGTGAGGGCGCGACTCCATCTCGATGAGGTGTGTGGTGATTTGTCGGCGCGCGAGAACGTTCCAGGCCTTCAGCACCTGATTCTCCAACGCCGGATCCAAGTACAGTTCGATCGCGAACCCTTCCGACATTGAAACGCACTTCGATTTCCGTTCACCTGATTCCGATCTCTCTCCCACTGATTGCAAATCCAAGAAGAAGAAGAAGAAGAAGATAAGAAGAAAGAAGAAAGAAGAAAGAGGAGTGGGTTTTTCTCTCTGACTCTTCACACCCTTCCGAAGCTACTCAGATTTTTTCTTATTCAATCATTTATATATACTCTTATTTATTTGGATTTCTTAATTATCGAGAATAATTTCATTATGATTACTACAATTTTACAAAATCAATAAAATAGATAAGTTGTGTTACTAATAAAATCGTGTTAAGTGTTAAGGTGGCATCGGATATCTAAACTATAATCATTAATTGAAGTTATTTTCTCTTCATACAACTTACTCATTTATAAAATTTTATCTATTTTTATAATTAAGATGTGAACTTATACCTTAACAAAAAATATAAATAGTTTCTAGAAAAAAAATTAATATTAATTTTATCTTCTTTTAATTCTTAGTTTTTTCGTGAATATATGTATAGTCTTTTATTTTATTTTTTCTTATTCTAACAATTTTTTTTTTCATTATGTCTTTTTAACTAAACTTAAAATAAATGTATTGTTTCTAATGTATTCATATTCTATATTTTTTATTTTGATTTAACTAAAAAAAATAAAATAGAAGAAATTCTCATATATTTTTTTTTCTCTTTTGTTCATCTATGTTTTATTTTATAATATATTTGATTAATAAAAAATTATATTATTTTTAAATTTTACACAAAATATATATATATATATATGCACAATATTAATATTTTTTTTTATAAATAGTGGATTAAATAAAACAAATTTATTGTCTACTATTTGAGATAGCTATAGAAACAACTATTCCCATTGTCAAATAATTACTATCCAAATAATGAGTTAAATTTGATTTTATTTAGTTATCAATTATTTAGATTTTAAATTTGGTAGTAAAAACTTAGAAGCTAAATAGATACCAATTTAAAAACTATTTATCAATAATAGAAACTAATTTAGAAACCAATAATTTTTTTAGTCTATAACAACTAATTATTTTTTTATATAAAATTAACTTCTATTTAATGATTTTCTTCTACTCCGAGATGTTCATTTTGACAATGTAAAATAGAAATACTTAAACATGGTATTTGCATAGAACTTATACTTTATGTTATACTATTATCATTATTAACTATCATATCCGTGATAATATAGGTTCATCACACGAGAGTTTAACACACATCTATAAATAATGTCAAGTTAAAGTAAATAATATTTAATAGTATTTATTATCAGTAATCATCAAATATCAAGTACTAACTTTATCGATTACCTTGTGTAACAATCTCTAATTTCTGATTGAAGACGGAGACATACCAGGAATCGACATGATCGAGAAATATTTACAACCAGTACAACGAGACGTTTTTAACTTATAAAAGAACACAATATTATTAATAAAATTTCTCAATTTATTTAATCGTCCATCAACATCTCATTACAACATAGATAAAAATAATTTAATCCACTCATACGGGTTGTTGAACTAAGAGAAGTAAAAAGTAGTAGTAGATTTTAGTATCAATACAAACTTAAATAGATCAAATTACAGGAAACAAATAAGATAGAAAACATACAACAACTAATAAAAGACAACATACAAATAATATGTTGAAAACAAAGTATAAATGAATTAAATACGAAGGTAAAGGGGAATAGGATTCTCTGCATCTGGAAGTGATGACCAAACTGAAAAAGCACTTGAAGAATTTAACCACTTGTGCGTCATTTCAAGATAATGACGATCAATCACATCTTTTAAACTCTCAGTTCTTTTAATCCATTCGAACCCTTTTATGGTGTATACTTCCTCGTTAAAATTGCTTGTGAAAAACTTGTCAGCTTCTAATCTTCTGCAAATTCATGAAAGTTTTACATGCATTAATCATCATAATCTTGTTTTCCAAATTTTTTCATGAAAGTTCAAAGATTATCTATACTCTTAGCTGTGACAAAGCTAAGAAACAGTCACAAAACTGATATAATTGATAGAAGTACTAAGCTTAGACAAGTATTTATATATATAGACACACATAAACATGAATCAAATCAAATAGAAAGAAGCTTTCAATTGCTTTTACCTTGTTGCCATGAGTAGGAATATTACAAAAGCTGTCTCACTGATTGCAAAACCCTTTATTTTTTTCTCTGCCATGAGGCCTACCAATAGATCAAGCTCTTCAACATCATCACCATACACCTCTTCCAGTACTTGAATTGCTTCTCTGTCATCTGTTAGATCTTCCCACTTGGAGATAGGTATCAGTAGCAACCCTCTCCTGAACTGGTTGTATCTAGCTATACCCCTCTCTCTATCTCTGTAAACTACATTATTTACATCACATTATAGGCTTAGTTCTTAGTCTCTTGCATAAAACTGAATAGAGTTTGGATAAAGTAAAAACTTATCATACTTTCAAGTGCAGCTAGGTCCACAAGATCAGGCCTTTCTGTGCCATCTAAGTTCTGTGATATAAGGTCTCTAAGCCACACTGGATAGTTCCAAAGCACTAGTGCCCCACATGCTTGATGACCCATTGACACAAGTTGTCTTGCAACTCCTATTTCTGATAACATTTTTTCTCCTTGTAGCCCAACCAAATTTTTCATAGGAATCCTGTGGTGACAAATCAGAGATTTTTCTTTTCAGCATTCAGGAGAAAAATGATAATTTTTTTACTAGTATTGCATGTCTGAATTAAACTTATCATCATACTCTTTGATTACTGGTAGAGATTTGTCAGGTCCAGGAGTTGCAGACATATCTCTGAGTTGCAGGTTATCAGGTAAAAGTGAATGCATTCTATAAACACACACAAATTCCTCTGTTAGAGAGTATGGAACACCATGATTTTGTGGTTTTTTAAGACCTACTAATCCTCCCAAGATGGATCCACCAACATGTCCAAATGCATCCTTAAATTTCTTCCCCAAGAATCCATACCTGAAAAGAAAAAATCAAATAACCAAACTACATGTGTGCATAACTAGATTTGCATAATCAAGCATTTCAAAACAAAAAAGGTTAAGTCTTACCAGTTGACACGCATTCCTGCAAGTAAAGTGTCAGTTTTAAGAAGCTCCACAGTCCAATCAATGGTGTGAATCTTTGCAATCACTGCTGAGGTCACCAATCTTGCATGATTATAGAGTTCTTCATCTTCTAATTCTGGATAATGAATCTGTAGGAATATGTTATTATTATTTTGGAATAATGGTGTTAAATTGAGTTGGGTTATTTAAAATTTGTCTATATTTCAGTTTTGGATGATTTTTCTTATGTTCGAGTTTTTGAAATTGTTAGTATACCTTGAGAGTATCACAGACTGCATTATGTTCTTGAACAAAAAGTGCCTGCAAGGTTGAAACACCAGCCCAACTATTGCGAACATCACCTGAGATTGCAGTTCCATTTTCATTGTGAAGAAGATGACCATCCTTTGATATCTTTATCTTTCCATCTTTGAAAGTTCTCACTTTCATTGAAACTTCTCTGTTGCTTCCATACAAGACGCTTCCATCCCTTTTTTAACCAAATCCATGCTGGTTATATAGATATAAATTATAATGCTCCTATTTAGATCCTAAAAGCTTAATATATGCATATCTATTAGGGTAGCAATGGGGGCTGGCCGTCCCGTATAGGTTCTCCCCGTACTTGGCCCGCATAAAACAGGCCGAGTTAGTTTATCTCGAATAGAATTTGTGAACTGATTTTTTTAACCCGTCCACATAAAGGTTGACCCAGGTCTGAATTTTTTATTTATTTAGATACATTAGGTAAATTGTCTCATTTCAGAATGTAAAATATGAGATTACATGAAGAAAATATGAAAGTGTAGAATTTTTTTTTATAAAGTTATGCGGGTCAACCCGTCCCACCCCGCACTAGGCGCACTAGGCCTGTGTGGACTGCGAGTTATGTAGGGGCCTAAGCGGACCAACGAGTTGAAATAAACAACTCGTCCCACGTTTTATTCAGCGGGTCACGGGTCAACCCACACCACTTTGACACCCCTATAATAACTATAATCATTTTCATTATATTTATAAAATGATTTTTCTCTATCAGCATAAAAATATTTTCTTTATTTTTAAAATACTAGATTATTAATCATCATTTTTTTAAGTTTATGATATCATATTAATTATTATTTTATCTATTATATACTCTCATTTTTTTACCAAGTAATAGACACAAGATTTTAGTAAAATAAAAAGTATTAGTAGATTTTTTTAGTTTTAATATTAACATCTTAAAAAGACAATTAAAAAGTAGTGTCTCAATGAGACATTTTCAAGAAAAAGCACTTTCAACTACCCATAATTAATGTGATATGTGCCCCACAAAAAAATGTACCCATTATAAATCGGATGTGTCCAAAAAAAAAAATTTGTACAAACCATTATTAACCTATACCCCCACAAAAGTAAAAATTGTACTAACCATTATAAACGTGACATCTAATTTAAGTACTTTTGTGTACCAACAAAAGTTATTGAATGGTTATGAACCATCATATATCTTACCAACTTTCCAACTATTTGATTTTTCTTATGAGATAATAAGAGTTCAATTATTGATTTTGTTTCAAATTTTCGAATTTTGCGATGTGTATTTTACTAATATTTTAATCCTATGCACAATTACAAAATCTTATATTTATACATAATATGTATGAGTTGAATTTATACACTACAAGAAAATCATGAAATAGAAACTAATTTGAGAGATAAAAAATAATTAGTTGTTATAATGATTAAATTAGAAACCATCTTAAAAACTAAAATAAAAATTGATTTTTAAATTAGTTTCTATTATTATTAAATAGTTTCTAAATTGATATCTAATTAGCTAGGTTTTAACTACCAATTATTTAGATTCTAAATTTGGTAGAAAAACCTTGGTTACTAATTTAAAAACCATTTAACAATCATAGAAACTAATTTAAAAATTAATTTTTTTTAGTCTCTAAAATAATTTCTAATTTAGTCACTGTAACAATTAATTTTTTTTCTATAAAATTAGTTTTTATTTCATGATTTTCTTGTAGTGAGTTAATATAAAATAGAAAAAAGATATAATTAGACAAAATTTCACTATAATTGGTTACTTTTTTTTTTCCTAAACTAAGTATTATATAGTTAATTTTTTTTAATTTTTTTTAATTTAAACCTAAACCTTAAATGTTATATTACAACTATATAAGAAGTTATTATGGTTTATAGTCTCTTTATTACTCTCCATGTTACTTTGTTCGGTAGGTATATTAAACAAATAGAAAAATGTTACCACTAATAATAACTTTTGGAAGTGTGATAAAAATCTTACCACCAAGGTGTTCGAATATTTTTTGCTCCAGATTTGATCTCAGAGAGTTCAGTGGGAAATTCCTTAGTCTTGAAGAACTTGAAAGATTTTAGAGGGCATTGGCTTGCAACTTCTCTTGGTGCAATGAGTTCAATCTATATATATGTATCACAATTCCATCAACAAATTAGATATCTTCTTCATTATCTCAATAAAAAGGCATCATTATGTGCAATTAACATGTAAGTACATATTTTTAATACATCTATTTGAGTAGGTTTCATTACTATTACTAGAAAACTATGGTTTGAGTAGTTTTCATCCCATTAAAAATAATTAGTTATTATATTAACTAAATTAGATATTATTTTGGAATTTAAAAATATTATTAATTTCTATATTATTTTCTGTTATTGATAAATAATTTCTAAATTGGTATCTAATTAGCTTTCAAAGTTCTAACAATCAATTATTTAGATTTTATATTTGGTAGCAAAAATCTTGATAGCTGATTAGATACCAATTTTAAAACTATTTATCAATAATAAAAACTAATTTAAGCAATAATAATTTTGTTAGTCTTTAAAATAGTATATAATTTAGTTAATATAACACTACAGGAAAATCATGAAATAAAAATCAATTTTAAAGACAAAAAATAATTAGTTGTTATAGTGACTAAATTAGAGACCATTTTAGAGACTAAATAAATTTTTGGTTTCTGAATTAGTTTCTATTATTGTTAAGTGGTTTTTAAATTGGTATTTATCTAGCCACTAAAGTTTTTGCTACCAAATTTAAAATCTTTGGTAGTTAAAACCTTGGCAGCTAATTAAATACCAATTTAGAAACTATTTCACAATAATATAAACTAATTTAGAAATCATTTTTTTTTAGTTTCTAAAATAGTCTCTAATTTAGTTACTATTACGACTAATTATTTTGGTCTCTAAATATTGATTTCTATTTGATGATTTTCTTATAGTGTAACAACTAATTATTTTTTGTCTCTAAATTGATTTTTATTTAATGATTTATATATATATCTATATATTTGCAAATATTTTTTTGAATAGTAATTTTGAAATGAGTTTTGGAAATTGATTACTGTCATATAATTAGGACCTGTTTGGTATCCTCAAGATGATCGATCCAATCGTGAATCATAAATTGAATCCAAGAAGCTGCTATCACATTGAATTGCTTCCCTGTGTCCTTGTATGTTCTTCTGGCTAGTAGTTTAGTGGCTACCACCATTGGATCAGGCTTCAATACCTGCACACACAAAACTGTGCCTTCAAAACTCACCACCATGAGAGAGCAACCAAATTATATAACAACAACAAACTATAATACTATAAAACTCATAAACTGAGACCAATGAAATTAATTAACTACAACCATTTCTTTCTTGTGATTTATCTTGTTCATTATACATACTCATTGGCTTAATCATGTATTATAGGGTGAGATATGATTAGTTGTGGACCTTATTTTTGTGATCCACAGGGAGCATATTTCTGCCAATAAAAGTGCATTGGCTGCCAGCAACTTCATTGGAAGGGTCATTATATTTTCCATCATCTGTTCTGAATGGAAAATCAGAAGGGTTCCCAACCCCTTCTGGTGTTGTTGTTCCAACGTTGAAGAGGTTGTACTCTTGGTGAAGGTGGCGTCTAATAGCCAGATACAATAGCCCTAAGAAAACAGGTAGACGATGCCATATCCCTAGCTTGTCAATGGAATGAACAATCTGCATAAACCATGCAAGAAAAAGAAGGAAGAATAAAAGATAAGAACTGCATAATGATGATGATGATATAACATATTATATAGTAACATTTGATGGAGAGGGGATTGTACAATGAAGAGAAAAGAGTTTATTATGGTCATGCTAGCCACTGCTTCATGGAAGTCTTGGTGGATGAGTTTGTGCAGAAGTGTTGCAGAAAGAGCTCTAATGGAATCCGTTACCATAGACCACATCATGAATGCTCTTGATATGACACAACAATGATAGAGATTTGATGAAGTGTAAGAGTGTATCATTGTTTAAGGTTCCTTCTCTATTTATAGCTGCCAGAAAGTTGTACCTGTATGTTTTCATATCTTATATAAAACATGAATTTGGATAAACTTGTAAATGTGATTGTGAGTAACATAGTCTTGATATTTGTCTTTTACTCTCATGAATTTAATTTATCTAAACTTTATATCTGAGTACTTTTGATATATCTTTTTCAATTGCAAATCAAATAATGATTTATATGAAATATTTAAAAATTGAGTAATAATAAGAGCATATAATTGAAAAAAAAATTATTATTTTTTTTTTATAAAAACTTCCATGTTAAGTATCATTATTTAACTTGACATCTCAGTTAAGTTGACACCTCAAGTAACAACAATTTGTCATTACATATGAAAAAAATATTATTAAAAAGAAGAAAATACAAAAAAAATATGGGACAACCAGATCAAAACACATGTTAACAAAAACGATACATACATAGACTATATCTATTCATAAAGGATTCTAAGAACAAATTAGATGAAATAGTTTTAGACGAATTTCTCACTAGACAATTTAAATTTTTAATTACCAAAATAGTTATAATAACATCAATCTTATCCTGAAATCTAACATAATTTCTCGTACGTCAATCATCAAACTAGAAAAAATTATCACAACAAATTCAATCAATTTAACCAAAAGACTATCATCACTTTTAATAATAATAAAAAATCAGTTTTGATATAGTTTTTTCATATTTTTATATTTTTTTCATGTGATTACGTATAATTATTATTGCTTGAGGTATAAATAAAAAAATCATCCATACATATACTGAGAAATGAGAAGGATGAAAATTCTATCTCAGTTTAGGAAGTACATGGTTGAGTGTTTGTTGGAGTGATAAGAATGAAGGAAGTGCCTTGTCTCGAACCGGTTTGTAGCAAACCATCAGGTAATAATTTTTATATACAAATAAATAAATAAAAGAATTGATTTTCCTAAAGTATCAAATATGAAGAATTGGACTAAATGCCATTTTATCGAGTGAAAAAGTTTGTTTACCCAAAAACACAAGTACCAAAGTGAAGATTATTTTGGGGTGTGGACCCTTCCCAATAATAGTAGTTTAATTGTTAAAAAAACATGAACTAGTAGTTTAATTGTTAAAAAAACATCAATAATAGAACATTATTATCCTATATATATATGAAACATGTTACATCCTAGTTGTCTTTTTCTCATGTCTCGATCGGAGTAAAAAATATATGTAAGAAACAATTTTCCGATTCCCTAAGTTAGGTTACGGTATCTTTGTGATGCAAGGAGTCTCATATATTTTTCTAATCAATCGTGAAAATAACAAGAATACACATGAAATTATGTATAGTTACGTGTATATATATAAATGTTACACAACGTGTGTGCTACATTAATAAAATGTTTAGACATAATGCCGTTAAAAGACAACACATTATAATCATAAGGAGAATATAATAACAAAAAAATATATTTTAAATGAATCATGTAAAAAATATTTGTAATGTAATATTTTCCAAACACAATGTATTAAAATTGTATTATTTACAAATATTTTATTTTAAGATTTGAAAGGAAATAATAATAATAATGATAATAATAATAATAAGTATTATTTTTTTTAAAGGAAGAATAGGTAATAATAATAATAAGTATTAATATTTAAAGTAAAATTAATGATAATAATAATAATAAATATTAATTTTTTAAGTAAAGATTTATGAAAATAATAATAATGATAGTAATAAAGTATTAATTTTAAAAAAAAGTATATATATATATATTACGATAAGTTATATACTTATGTTATATATAATTTAATTAACTATTTTATTATTTTTAAAAAAAGGGGATAGTCGAGAATGTGCTCACAATAAAATTAATTGTTTCTAAATGAATTAAATTGAAGTCGGGTATTGATCTAACTGGGCTCAGGTGTTTTCAGGAGTACTGGGCTGTCCATCAACTATGGTTAGGAAATTTCTTCGTCACCTCCATAGTTTTTTTCCTGACCATCATATATTTTTTAATTACAAAATTACCCTTGAGTAAAAAGTGTAGAATTTGTTTTTTTTTTCTATTTTCAAATTGTATAATCTATAAAACTTAAAACTCTAGAATTCAAAATAAAAAGTTGTATTATGAATTTTAGAGCTTGGAATGTATTTTTTGGGTTTAAAAATTCATTTTAAATTCTATAATTCGGAATACAAAATTGTATTTCAAATTTTATAGTTTGACATTGCATAACATATTTAGTGGTAGGTAAAGTGCAATTTAAAAAAAAAAACTCATTTAGGATACACCTGAAGGTATTTAAAGTAATATGTTCATTCACTTTTGTATCATTATTGATTTATCTAATCATGTTTATTTTGAGTTGTGGTGTATTGAACAAACTGAATGTTTTTTTTATCAGCAAATAAAATATGAATAAATGGGAGTATTTAAATACTCAACCATTATTAAAAAAAACTATTGAATGTAGCTCATCAAAAAATAGATCTCACTACATATATCCCTCATATGGATCTAAATGATCTAAAAATTTTACAATTCCAAAAGACAAAATAGATTTATTAAAAATAATATAAGCGGACGTAAATACCGACCAAAACTATACAAAAGAGATGCATTCGTTAAGCTAAAAGGAATGACATCTCTGATGATGAGTCACCAACTTTAGTATTGATTAGCTAGTTGTCTATTAATTTGTTGTTACAAATAGACTCTCTTCTATTTTCCATCTATTATTAACTTCCTGCCCAACCTCTTGTAAAGGAATTGAGCTACAAACCGAAGGTTATAAGTATGGTTACTATATGATGCAATGAATGACGATCATTGTGCGAGCTAATATTGACAGAGGTTGAAATCAAGTAATATGTTAACTTAATTTCAGATGTTGCAATTTTTCAACGACACACAACCATTACATATATACTTTTATACAATTAAGTTTTTATAAAACTTTAATTTATTTTAAAACTTTGTTTAAATTTACTAAGTATGTTTTAGATACATTTATACTTGTGGATTTATTAATCTATTTACATTGGCCAAATTCGTAAGTGTATGTGTGAATGTATTTGACTAGGAAGAATTTTTTTGCCCGTTTGTGAATTATGTAAAAACAACCAAAATTTTAAAAAAATGCACTTACAATGATGGTTCGAACTATAACCATAATATTTTGGAAGTTTTAACAACGATTTTGTTTAGAACTGTCATTGTCTCTATTACTAAGAATTTATATTTTTTTTCATTATGTGTTTGTCTTTGTTCATTATTATTGAGTTCACTTACTAGGATGATTTTGTGTTGATTAAAGTTACAGTTAAACTATAGAACTTAAAATAACGTCCTCATTAACAATGACTCCAAAACTATTTTAAAAAGTTTTTTTTAAGTGTACTTCATCGAAATATTTTTAAAATGATGTTTTTCATTAACAATATTGTTAAAAGTAATAACAAGTAAAATAAATAATTAGGTACAATTTTTTTTCCTTGAATACTTCAATATACAAACAAACTATAATATTCCCTTTAAACTCAAATGCATTGAAATAATACTGAATACATATATAGGACGAAATTTAGTGTTATACAAAATACAAATATACACATTAATTCAAATTTAACAAAAAGATAAATCTAAATAAAAACACATAAAAATATCCAAATTGATTAATGAGGAACACGAAGGTAGAGAGGAACAGGATTGTGTGAGTTTGGAAGTGAATCCCAAACTGAGAAAGCACTAGAAGAGTTTAACCACTTATGTGTCATTTCAGGATAGTGACGATCAATAACATCTTTCAAACTCTCAGTTGTGTTCACCCATTCAAGTCCCTTTTTAGTGTATGTTTCTTCATTATAGTTACTTGTGAAGAACCTATCAGCTTCAAGCCTCCTGCAAAATATCACATTCATTATTAAAATCTTAAGAGCTAATATACATGTTTTTCTTGAAGAAACATTTTATAGCATATATTAGTATTTTGTTTAGCAACCTTTTTTTTATCAACAATAAAAATAAATAAATAAAAATAACCAATTCAGGGGTGGTCAAACCCTTATACAGAAATACCTGACACCAATCTCCTATTAGAACGCCTACCAAATTAGCAAAGGGATAACCATACCAACACTAACCAAAATCAACCTCATACATTTTGTTAAGCTCCCTATTTTTTGTTTTTTTTATTAGCTTTAAAAAGAGGTGTAAAACTTGGACTTCCTAGAAAGTCACCCATCCTAATATTACTTTTCCCTAAATACACTTAACTACAAAATTCTAATAGAATCCGATGCATTAGTGCATATATGATCGCAAATATTAAGCACCTGTTAATATCCCTAAATAGTATAAACTAAAACTTCATCACATTTTCATACTCCTTTTACTCACAATCTAACTATTAACCACAATTCCTAACAAATCTTACAAATATAGAACTTGTACAATTGTTGGAAGCATTAAGTTGAAGCAAGTATACATGAAAATAGATTAAAAGGGTTGCTTTTAATTTTCATTCCTTTTACCTGCTTGCCATTAGGAGGAATATTACAAAAGCTGTCTCACTGATTGCAAAACCCTTGATTTTCTTCTCTGCCATGAGACCTACTAGCAGATCAAGCTCTTCAACATCATCTCCATATACCTCTTCCAAAACTTCAATTGCTTCCTTGTCATCTGTTAAATCTTCCCACTTTGAGATAGGTATCAACAGCAATGCCTTCCTAAATTGGTTGTATCTAGCCACATTCCTTTCCCTATCCCTGTAAACTGCATCATAATTGTAGGGTTTAGTTCTTGGCCCTTCTTAATAAACAGATCTTAAGATTAAAACTGGTATATCTTACTTTCAAGAGCAGCTAAGTCCACATGTTCAGACCTCTCAGTGCCATCCATGTTTTGAGGTACAAGGTCTCTAAGCCATTCTGGATAATTCCAAAGCTCCAATGCCCCACAAGCTTGGTGACCCATTGACACAAGTTGTCTTGCAACTCCTATGTCTGTTAATGTTTTCTCTCCTGGTAGTCCAATCAAGTTTTTCATAGGAATTCTACAATAAATGAAGAATTTTTTTTGTATTAGTCATTGATTATTATAGCCCTTCTCAATTAGCAAACAAATTTGTTGTAAAAAATAATAAAATGCTTAATGAGATAATTTTTTTTTTCTTTCTTACTATGATTGAAGTAGATAACCATAATATTTACTCTTTCTTCAAACATTTATTAATTAGATTAAAATAAATAAAGAGCATTTTTCCTAAACATTTAAGTTATTTTTTTTGTTTAAAAATTATGGACAATAACTGAAATTTTGTAAAAGAATCGTTTCCTAAAACAAAAATAAGCTATTTTTTTGAATCTGAAAAACAAATTATGTTATTTTTAAACAAATTTTTCCTTGTACATATACTTTTTTTCATGTAAAAGTCTTTATTTTCATATCCGAATGAAATTAATTATCTAAAAACTTATTATAATTTATGTACATATGGTTGGAATAATCTAATAGCTATTCCAAACAAAGAGAAATGTATTAATTTAAAAAGAATTAAGAAGAATTGTGAAAATTCAATATCAATTTAAGGGGTGCGAATTAGTTTAAGAATTCTTATAATATATGGAGGGAAAAAAAAGGTTTGGAGAAGATTTGATATTATCTTACTCTTTGATTACTGGTGGAGATTTGTTTGGGCCAGGTGTGGCAGATATGTCTCTGAGTTGTAGGTTATCAGGTAGGAGTGAGTGCATTCTATAAACACTCACAAATTCCTCTGTTAAAGAGTATGTCACACCATGATTTTCTGTCTTCTTCATACCCACAAATCCTCCCAAAATGGATCCACCAACATGTCCAAATGTATCCTTAAATTTCTTCCCCAGCAACCCATACCTGCAAAATACACAATACATTATTACCATATGCATAGCTTGTGTAAAACCTTGGAAAGTTTGAAAGGAGGAGGAGGTTGTTCTGTCTTTTTTTTTATTGGTTCATGTTGGATATCACACGTCGACTAGATATTAAAGCCTTTCATTGTATATAAGTGGGTGCAAACCTCAATCTTATGAGCCGGTTTTATGGGTTGAGTTAGGCTTAAAATCCACTTTGTAATATGGTATCAGAGTCATTTCGAGTCTATTCCAGCGAGTATTTGTGTTGGGTCTATCGTGCCACCTGCTATGGACCACCCATAGTATATAGTCTCACGCACGAGTTAGCAGTCCCATGAACCGGTTTTATGTGGTTTTATTTTGTTGTTTTGGTTTTTTTTATCAGTAAAAAAATTCATAATTGGAGGTATTATGAAGATGGTGCAATTCATGAGATTATTATTTTAATTTTATAAATAATATATGCTAAAGTTTATGATTACTATTTATACTATTCCAATAAAGTATTATTTCAGAAGATATTTTTTTAAATGTTAAGTTATTTGTAATAGTTAATGTAACTGTGTGAGAATTGTGTCTTACCAGTTGGCACGCATGCCTGCAAGAAGAGTATCAGTTTTAAGAAGCTCCACAGTCCAATCAATGGTGTGAACCTTTGCAATCACAGCTGAAGTCACCAATCTTGCATGGCGATAAAGTTCTTCATCATTCAAATGAGGGTAATTTTTCTGAGAAGAGAAAAATAAAATGGAAATGTTAGTATTTTCTTTTCATTGGTTAGTTTTTCCATGATGAAGAGTTCATCACTAATTATACCTTGAGAGAATCGCAAACTGCATTGTGTTCTTGAATGAAAAGGGACTGTAAAGTTGAAACACCAGCCCAACTGTTGCGGATGTCACCTGCAATTGCTGTTCCATTTTCATTATGCAGAAGGTTTCCATCTTTTGATATCTTTACCTTTCCATCTTTGAAAGTTCTCACTTTCTGTAAAACTTCTCCGTTGCTTCCATATACAGCACTTGCATCCCTATTCACCAACCAAATCCATGCAAGTTAAAGACCTTGTCAGAGACTACAATAAGTTTTATATCTGCAAGTTTTAACTTTTACACTATTTTAAATTCAAAGTTATTGCGAGCCAAAAATTGAGTTTTATGATCAGCAGAATGAATAAAATCGTTAATTAAATATATGGGGTTGTTTGTGAGAAATAGCGTGGTAGTTGAGTTGTGAAAACATAAAAATAAAAACTTAGGATAGACCATATTGATCTTTAGTGAATTTCAAAGTCGGTAGAGGAAGTTTTTCATATTCTGATTGTGTCTTAGAATTCATGAGATCTGTTAGAAAATGATAGGTTTTTATTGTATTGTGGTGTTGTTTACGTTTGTCAGACATTATCTTAATTTTTGTGTTCTGATTTGTGTATGAATTTTTTAAAATTGATTCTAGATGACTTTATATAAGGGTCGAGATATTTCTGAAATATCTCAATTTAATTAATTTATTTATTTATTACGATAAAAAGATATGAAATAAAAAAAAGTCAACATTAGTTAAGTTAATTAAATTGCAAACTAACATCTTATTTATTAATAGTTAGTTGTTGGATTTGGTTAGGCTTATTTTGTATAATATTTGATTAGGTGAAAAATAACTCTCGTTACATCATTTACAAGAACGTATTGTATATTTATACTGATAGTTTTGTTTTCATTAGACAGATTTGATCTGATTAAGACAAGTTTAACAACTAAACATTAATATAGCTTTGTAGTGTAGACAAACTAACTACAATTAACCAAATCACATCACTTTCCACGACCCTTTTGCAGACCCTTTGAAGCCTTCAAAGTGATATTAATATTTATTACTTATTTTGCTACAAATACCTATTAAGGTGCCCCACGCATTATTTTATACACGGGAACATTATACATGCATGCGTGCATGCACCAAAAGACAAACCATTACACAAGTTGCATTCTTTTAGTTTAAATTCTACTTTTTTTCATCTAAGTTATCTTCTTTTCTTCTGTGAAATTATGAGTTTCTATCAAATATCATTTCTTAGCAGGAATGAAAATCATGTCAACATTGACTTTTAACTTTTGGCTGAGATAAAGTGTGGTAGAAATCTTACCACCAAGGTGTTCGAATGTTTGATGATCCGGATTTGATCTCGTAGAATCCAGTGGGAAATTCCTTAGTCTTGAAGAACTTGAAAGATTTGAGAGGGCATTGGCTTGCAACTTCTCTTGGTGCAGTGAGTTCAATCTATATATATGTATCACAATTCCATCAACAAATTAGACATCTTCATTATCTCAGTAAAAAGGCATCATTATGCACAGTTAACATGTAAATACATATGTTTCACTAGGTTTGATATGTACAAAGTTGAAAGAAAAAGAGAAAAAATAGGAAATATATAAGATTAAGAAGTTCGACTTTACGTCTAACTCATCCTTATAAAATCAACTAATGAGGTGAAGTTTGTATCCAGTTATATACTATGAAATTATCTATACACCCCTTCAAGTCGAGGTGATAGTTCGTGCGTGAGACAATATATAGTGTTCTGAGGTCCGATAATAAATCAGTTCTATGAAGTTGAGTTAGGCATATACTTTGTTTTAGGACTAATTTTGAAATGAGTTTTAGAAATTGAGTGATAGAATTAGGACCTGTTTGGTATCCTCAAGATGATCGATCCAATCGTGAATCATAAACTGAATCCAAGAAGCTGCTATCACATTGAATTGCTTCCCTGTGTCCTTGTATGTTCTTCTGGCTAGTAGTTTAGTGGCTACCACCATTGGATCAGGCTTCAACAGCTGCACACACAAAACTATGCCTTCAAAACTCACCACCATGAAACTATATAATAAGAACAAATCAACAAAGTATCTTTATATATATATATGATTGATTGTGGACCTTTTTCTTCTGATCAACAGGGAGCATATTTCTGCCAAAGAAAGTGCCTTGGCTGCCAGCAACTTCATTGAAAGGATCATTATATTTTCCATCAGCTGTTCTGTATGGAAAATCAGAAGGGTTGAACCTAATTCCTACTGGTGTTGTTCCAACGTTGAAGAGATTGTACTCTTGGTGAAGGTGGCGTCTAATAGCCAGATACAATAGCCCTAAGAATACAGGTAGACGTGGCCATATCCCCACCTTGTCAATGGAATGAACAATCTGCATAAACCATTCAAAAAGAGAAAACAAACTCATTTCGTCATCATCATAACTTAAAACTTTGATAAAATTTTATTACCAAGCACTAGAAGAAATATCATATAATAAATATCCATATTGTAATATTGACTTACATACCAATACGAATTTGATATGTAATTTTAGATTTTCTTGTTATGAATAAAAGTTACAATAAATATGACCCGCTTTAGAGGTGATTTAACTCTCTTATAAAGCAAAAGAAACATATACATAAAAAAAACTTCAACTATTTATCTATCTGTCACGACTAGTTAAAAAAATACTTAAAATTTAAAAAACAACCCCACTACCTTATAAATAACTATTAATTGAGTATATATATATATATATATATATATATATATATATATTATGATGATAAGATGTAGAGGGAATTAGTTGCATACAATGAAGAGAAAAGCATCTATTATGGTCATTTTGGCCACTGCTTCATGGAAGTCTTTGTGGATGAGATGGTGAAGAACATTTCCAAAAAGTGTTCTGATGGGATCCGTTATCACAGACCACATGGTTTCTAGTTGATACAAAACGAGGATAAAATAAGTTTGATGTATGATTTGTGAATATGAATGTGTTTGGTTTTCTAAGGTTTCATTTGTATTTATATAGGCTATTGGCTCAGAAATTTTGCTTCCAATTTTCCATCTTAACTCACCATATATATTCAAACCCTAATTAGTCATCGAAAACCAACTATTTGATTGTCTTTTGTGGAAAACGTTACAAAATGTTATACCATCTCTTACGTTTCCTTCTCGTTTTCATTATTCATCACGTTTTTAATATTCTTTTTTCTCTCTTTTATGGTGAAATGAACATAATTTTTAAAAAATTGTCAAATGAAAAAACTAATCCTTGCATTATTGCCATTTTCATTTATTCTTTTTACGAAAAAAAATACTCTATCTTTTTTACGAAAAAAAATAAGTCTTTGACAAAGTCACAAGATATTATATTTGGTCATATATATTTGTTGCCACCTTTTAGGTGACTTTTCATTTTAATGAGTGCATAGTAAAATTCTAACTTTTTGGTCTTTATATATATATATGTATATATGTATATATATATGTATATATGTATATATATATGTATATATGTATATATATATATATATATATATATATATATATATATGATAAAGAAAACTTACGGGAATAATTTGAATAAACGATAGGAATTAATTGATAAAAAAATCTCAAGTAGAAATTAAATAATGAATAAAATGCATTTTCTTTATAAAAACTAAAACAAATGAAAAAGATATGAACTAAATTTATAATTTGGTCTTTTGAAACCACACGTATAATAAGAGTAGTTGGCAATAATTTATCCATTAATTTATGGGAAACTAGTATAATTAATTGTACGCCATTTTCTAGGGGTAATTAATAATGTTAAGTTTATAATTTAATCTTAAACAAACAAACAAAAAACAACAAGATAATATGATTAGTGGGGAATTGTTTATTCATTGCTTAGAACAACAATCAGAATTGTATTAGCAATAATGATTGTTTAATGGAATTTTTATCAATTACTTTCATTTGAGGTTGTGGTGCATTGAATTTCGTATAAACATTAACCCAAACAGACTATTATTAATCCTTGTTTAACCGTTGATATCTTTTGTGCTCCATAATTTAAGAATTTATATATTTTTACTTTTGAGAAGTTATATATATTTTTACTTTTAATAACTTTTTTTTACATTAAAAAAAAATATATATTTTAAGGATATCTTAATCATATTACAAAGAAACAAAATAATCCTAATAAAAATAGAATACGATCAAAATTTATATATATATATACATAAATCAAAATCAAAATCTGATATTTTAATCATTATTAAGTCTATTTTACATCAATTCCTTTTTCTTTACAATCATCATTAACTCTATTTTACATCAATCCCTTTTTCTTTACAATCATCATTAAAGTATATTTTACATCAACCCCTTTTTCTTTACAATTCAAAGATTACGATGATCTCAATGGCTAGAATTACACATACCCACATATAAAAAAATTAATGTATAAAATGCTAAAAACGACTTTCAAATTAGTATATCATTATCCAACTAGAAAATCAACTTTGAACAGAAAAACAGCAACCTCTGAAAAAGTGTTTAATGTATAAACAATTGTGTAAGATTTTTTTAATGATAAATTTCTTTCATATAGTGGTTTCTTCAAATGGAAAAATTCATTATAAAACTCTTAATATTAAAATAATAATAATGAGAGATATGTAATTGTGGTTTAGTCATAAAAAAGAAACAATTTTATTATACAAACCAAGAATTCTATAGTCAAACAAGAAGGCTATTGGGAACACGTGCACGAACAGCCACCTCACAACATCTATGGAACAAACACGGATAACTATGATGAATTCAAATAAATAATATTTAAATTATTCATTCAATTAGAACAAATATAATATTTTTTTTCCTCAAAATCAAATCTATAAGATTAAATCTAACATATTTTCACATAATCAACTTGTAAAATTATATTTACTTCATTTATATATTATTAATTTATTTATTTTTTATAAACGTGGATTTAAGTGTAGATTAATTCTAACAGATACACATCTCATAGTTAAATTCTTATTTTATTTTTTAATAAGTGATTAATACCATTGGATATATAAAATAAATTATGTTTGAAAGAAATATTCGACTTCACAAGGTTTCAATAGAAGTATTTATTACTTTTAACAATAAGCAATTTATACCTAACTCGTCTTTATATCAATAAAAATGAAATTTATATTTATTTTGGTTTACTAAAAATATGATGTTACTTAAGAATATGGATTTAAAGATGATTTAAAAATACTTTATTTCTTTAACTTATCAAACAACTTTTAAAGACAAATTATATCTATATATATATATATATATATATATATTAACCACTTAAAAAAGTTATGTGCATTATTTTTATTTGGGAATTCACGATTCGTTGTATATATCAAAATGTATGATTAACTAATTTTTAATTTTGACCACTATGCTCGTATGAAATATTCAAATGTATATTTTTTTCATGTTTCTTGCTCATAAAAAAAATTTCATTTAATAATATTCTAATTAGGAAATTTTGGTATTAACATTTCTCCTCGGACTTTTCTCTCGCCACTTTTCGTACGAGAGTTTTTTTCTTCTAATAAAGAAAATAATAAATAAATTGTGACATTTATTAATATATATATATATATATTATTTCAAATATGATTTTTGTATTACCATAAACTTTAATAAATTTTGTTTGTCGATAAAAAGAGTTCATTACAAAAATGTGTGAGAAGTTTACTATTAACATTTTTTTATTTTGTTTGTCGATAAAAAGAGTTCATTACAAGAACGTGTGAGAAGTTCACTATTAACATTTTTTTTATTTTCCAATATTTCTCCCCAATTCTAAAAGAGAAATATCATTAATATATTTTTTTAAAGTTGTGACACAATTTTGAATGGTATATGGATTATGTTTCTAACGTAGGACGTTCAGACACTCGGATACACGTATCGAACATCAATATTTGTAGGAGGATATGTATATGTGAAGTGTTCAATTTAAAAAATATTTGTTAGGTTTTTTATAATTCTGACAAAGTTTTAACACAATTTTTTAAAAAAATATATTAATTTTTTAAAAATTTAAATTTGTGTCTAACATAAAAATTTTTATTAAAAAAAACTTATTATATAATTTTTTTAATATAATTATAAAAGTAAGGAACAAATTATTATGAACTATCTATAAAAAAACATCTTCTTCTAAAAAGAATTAAAACATATTCATCAACATAAATTATTATTATTAATTTATATAATTTATACTTATATATCTTATATCTTATATTAAATATAAAAAATTATATATATATATATATATTTGTGTTTATATCATTAATGTGAATATTTATTCTAGTTTTGAACTTTTTTATGTGAAGAAAATACAGTAGAACAAGTGGGGCTGCGAATTGGGGAAATGAATTCGTCAGTGGTGGCGGCTGAGGCACCATTTCAAAATAAAACAGTATTTCTTTTCTACAAGAGTATTCCCTCTCTATTTAAATAATTAATTATAAATGAAATAAGAAAGTATTAATTGTAATAAATTTTTTATATTTTAAATAAATCTATTCAAAGAGTAAGAAAAGCTATAGATTAATTTTCTTACTATATATACTTTAATTATAGATTCATTTCACTTACTATTCTTTAATTAACAAAGATTAATTCAATCATGATACTCTAACTAAAGTTTACAACAGGATTAATTGAACATTAACCCCTAATATTAAGGAAGAAAATTTAACAATTGTAGGTTTGTTATTAAATAAAAGTAGTACATTTTTTAAAATATGCAACAAATCAAATTTAAATACATGCAATCAACGTGTGTTAAATTAAATACAAAACGTGAAGATTTTTTTTTTTTATAAAACGCGAATAGAGAAATTTAAAACCCATCAAATTTGACTAAATACATAAAAAGGTTATATAACTATATCATTCTGTACAAACAAAATCGTACTATGTCTTTAAATTTAGGGGAAAAACTAAAATTATTAATAAATAACTTTAATTAGTGACCTAACTATTGATTTTCTTAGATTTTTATATATATGTATTTTGGTCTATTTGTTTATATATATATTTTTTTTATAAAAATAACATATGATAGTTGATTGTTGAAGTGTCAGACTAAATTAGATAACATATGATATTTTTATTTTTTTTATTGACAAAGAATTAATTAAATAAATATATAGCAAGTCCACCAACCTTTATAAAAAAATATTTTTGGTGCAAATGGTGATTATTACAAAAGAAAAATATGTGTACTGCTTCAATTATAATATTTGTAAATAATATATGATAACAGAAAATATAATTTTGAAAACGTTTAATATGATCATATCAATCATAAAAAGTTAGGCTACTATTAAATACTAAGAATATGACAAGCTGATTTTGACATGCATATATGTTACAAATAAATTAAAAAAAATTATAAATAGAAAACTTATACTATACTACATAAATGCATGAAAGGGTTGTTTTTCTAATTGACATGACAATATCTGCCTCGTGTTAATCGCGTATATATAATATAATAAAATAGTTATATAATTATATAGTAAACATAAATAGAGGATATGTTAAAATTAATATGATCTTATTTACATTAAGATGCTAAAATAGGTCAATTAATCTTGTTTAAGGTATTGAAGATAGAATGAAGGTGTTGTTTAGAAATATGGTTTTAAAAATTATGAAAAAGAAGTTTTAGACTTTTACTAATAAACCATCTTTCCACCAATCCATCAAATAGATTTTAACTTTATTATTTCATCTAACTTTTTTCAAAAACTAATAATAGAACAAAATATTCTCTCAAGAGTCATATTTATTATCATTGATTATCTTCTAACGTTAAATGTTGCTCCAAAATTTTGTACTATTTTGTTTTTTAAATTCCAATTTAAATATAAATATCCTCAAATCCTATCTGTTGGTTAGTTAGGGTTTAAGGTTTAGGATTTAGGGTTAGGGTGAGTTGAATGGATTAGTCCAATTTTAGTATGAAAAAACAAAAATGTTCTTAAATAAAATAAAATAGGGTTATATAAAAATTCATTTTGGAACTTTTTTTCATAATATGTTTCTAGAATTTTTTTTCTAAAACGAATTTTTGGTTTTTTTTTTATTTAAAATGAGATTTTGATTTTTGTTTTGGATCTTTATACTCAGAACACACTAATCTCTTTGGTTGTTTCTTCTTGTACCTCCAAGATTCTTCTGTCATCCCATACACAACATGAAAATACTTTTTTATCCTTATTGTGTCACTCTCATAGATTAGCTTCCGCATTATGTATTCTGGACACGCATTTGAAAAAAAAACTTCTATATTACATAATCCATAAGTCTTAACAATTCAAGATTTTTTTATTTATTTAACCCTTATGTGAACATATTTTAATGAGAAGATTCTAAAATCTTAAGGTTTTTTTTTATTTATTTATTTTTATTTTATTTTTTATGTTAAGATATTTAATTGAGAGAAATCTTATAAAATTAAGATGTTAATATTACTATTTTTTGAATAAAAGTATTCTTAAAACAATATTTATTATTTGTTATTTTTTTTATAAAAAAATAATATATTAAACGGAAATAATAGAGGTACCCAAGCTTTTCAAAAAAATCTATGACTAAAAGATTATGTACAATAATTATTTGTTATTTTAATAGTTGTAATGTTTTTAAATTTTTTATTTGTAGTTCGTCTGTGAAACTGTTTGATTTTTTTCCTGGGTGAATACTCATCCGTTTGACCTGAAATCTGTCGCGTTTTGTCCCAAATTCAATGGAGATTCTTACGCGGAATTTCAAGAAAAAACCATTTCGGGAGAATTTTTAAGAAATTTTGTGCAAACCAAGGCTATCCTCTAGCAAAACTTCTGAAATTTCGCCCTACTTTCTGCAATTTTTTTTCGGGTCCGTATTGCGTTGAAAAAAATTCACACAAGTACTTTCGCATGTTGTTTGCACCCAGGTAAGGAGGCACGTCCATAAACAAATCACAGAAAGAAGATACGGGGAAGAAAAGCCTGGACATTTTGTTTTCGGAAAACCGGTTTTGTTCACTCTGGGTGTGGGACTTACTGCGCCTTACTCCTTGGGTATTTTGGTCTGAAACATTTACCAGACATTCGTCATTGTGTCTATTGAGTTTTGGCTGAGATTTGAGCTCCAGACTCGTCCCACAAGATTCGCAATAAATTTTTTATTCATCACTG
>Ga0123342_1000776_pt1 | contig 51980 bp, 19 predicted proteins | sample Turbeawhitnodule_FD_89960 | JGI IMG/M metagenome (GOLD analysis project Ga0123342, IMG submission 89960) | Root nodule microbial communities of legume samples collected from Mexico - Turtle bean Mexico white nodule | ecosystem: Host-associated > Plants > Roots > Nodule | place: Mexico: Nepantla...
CATTTTTTATTTATAATATACTATAAATTTATATTGTTAAGATAAATGTGCAAATAATAATATTATTTATTCAAATTTTAATATTAAACATAAATATATATAAATGAAAAAAATAAGAAATGCAGATAGCGCTTGTGTTCCCGCTAGTATTTATAATAATATTAATAATAATATTTAGAATAATTTTAATTACAATAATAATATTAGTGATAATATTTATAATAATTTTAATTATAATAATAATATTAATAATAATATTAATAATGTTAATAATAATATTAATAATAATATTAATAATGTTAATAATAATATTAATAATGTTAATAATAATATTAATAATGTTAATAATAATATTAATAATATTAGTAATAATATTAATAATATTAGTAATAATATTAATAATATTAGTAATAATATGAATAATATTAATAAATATTAATAATATGAATAATATTAATAAATATTAATAATATGAATAATATTAATTATATGAATAATATTAATAATATGAATATAATTTATTTTATTATTAATAATAATAATTATATTAATATGTATAAATTATGTTAATAATAATAAGTATAATAAAAATGATAATATGATCAAAGAACTTGTTTGGTCTAGTGGTTAATTCTTCCCTTGGACACTCGAATTGGATTTGAGTGGGGAATGATATTTAATGTTTTACAATTTTTAAATTGTGTTTCTTAACATGTCTTTCTTTTTTGTTTGTTTATTTAATTTTTTATATTTTTAATTTTTTATATTTTTAATTTTTATAAATTTAGATAGTGTAATTACTTAGTAACGGAAATCACAAGGGTCGTGGAAGTTTGAATTTCTTGACTCATGCTCTCCAGTGCAACCTTCTCCACGTAAAGGTCTAGTTGCTGCTTCAACGCCAAATCATCTTCATTGCTCACATCTTCCTTCTCAACATTTCACATTAACATCATTTATTTAAGCTCCATTGATTTAAAGAATAAATGTAAAATCAAAAGTGATTTATGTTGAAAAATAAGTCGCAAAAAAATTTCTCATATTCTATAATAAAGAAATATGTTATTTTTCATTGGATTCCACATATTTTATTTTAAACTCATATAAAAATAGAAGAGTGAAAAATGTAAAAAAATTGATATTTTTCAAAATTATCATTCTCTCAATCTTTCTCAATACTAACTAAATGAGAAACTTTGTAATTATATAATTATTTAATTTTAATAAATTTTTAAAATATCAAAATTCTTTTCATTTTCACATTATTTTCTTCTCGGACAAATGTATATATTTTATATTTTATAATTTATTTATTTTTTTTACTTTTTTCTCCCACTTATTTTTATTTTTACTTCAATAGAAGAGAAAAAAAAAAGTTACGGTAGCGTAACGGCAAAAATAAGTGACTTTTTCTTTGAAATATAATTTAGTATGATTATTATTGTTATCCTTATATTTCAAGAAGGAGCTGCGTTGACTTACAAATATTCCCACGTACACTCCAAAGAAAGATTAAACATATTTATGCAATCATAATTAACAAGTTTTTTCTGATACGGATATTTTTATATTTAAATAAAATTTATAAATAAAAAAGAGAATAATAGTGTTGTATAAGAATATATTAAAGATATATGGCTTTAAAAGTTGCAAAGCAACTTATGAAATTGAAATAGTTTAAAAAATAATATAAAAAGAGAGTTAAATTGTGATTCTTTAAATTTCTTTTGTCCAACATATTAAAACTATGATCTTTACTAATTTGTTGCCCAAGTTTTAAATTATGATAAAACTACTAATTTTAAAATATATTTTTTAGAATTTTAATTTTTTTTAAACTGTTATTTAATATTTGAAGAATTAAATAGTTTAATATTTCATAAATACATACATTTACTTCAAAGAATAATGAAATAAATTGAATAATAGATATATAATAATAATGATAATAATATTTAATAATTTTTGTTAAGTTGACTCTCATATTCATCGCACAAAACTTATTATCTAACCTTTAAGAGATTAATGAGATTAAATTAAGTTTCAATTACAATGAAAAACTTAAGTCAATATATTTTGATCAGATGGAGTTGGATTGATCGATTACTCCGATCAATTTAACAAACACTTCTAATCAAAATATTAAGAACTAGTAAATTAAACAAATATGTTCTGAATTTAAAAAAACTACTTTTAATTTCAATTTTTGTGCTTTACCTTGCCATTAGTAAAAGTATGTGCAAATAGGCAAATAGACTATTTTAAAATAATATAATTCAAGTTGGTGTAATTTTTTTTATATGGATTGAATTCTAATGTACCCTTGAATATCCAAATTTTTGTGGACTCATTCTCTATGTAATCCCATGATTTTTTTTTTCAGTATTATGAAATATGAGAAAAGTTGAAATTTATCATATAATATATTTTTAAATTGTATAATCATAAATGCATTTTTTATTTAAAAATGTATTATGTATTCCACACTCTAAAATTTAATTTGGGATTATAATTTAGAAATCTACTATACACAATTCAAAAATATATATTGAATGTAAAATCTAAAAATATAATTATAACTTTTGGATTAATTAAGCAATCTAAAATATATTTTTAAACTATTTGTTATGAAATGAATTTCCGTTTTTGAAAAAAATTATGAATTATACCATCCGAAAATGTATTCAAAATTATAGAATAAAAAGTTTATAAATATCTTTTTGAATTGGGTATTCTAAAAATAATCAAATTTCATAATTTAGAAGTTCAAATTACAATTGTAGATTGTACAATTTAAAATTTTTCTGGTAGAACATTCTTTTCAAATTGTGCAATACAAAAAGTTAATCATTATAATTACGAATTGTATGATCCAAACTCTTACAATTGGTCATTGTATGATTGATAACTTCATTGAATATGGTAAATAATATATATTTGAATTTTTTTAATATTTTGGCTTTCACATCATACTAGGAAATAAAAAAGACAAAGGGTAAAAATAAAAAAACAAAAGAATAAAAAGAAAGAGAGAAATTTTATTCAATAAATATCATCATAACTCTCTATACCGAATGTGAGTATATTAATATAATTTCTATCTTAACAAATATCATAATATCTTATTATTCACAACTTAAGCAACATCACTCTAACAAATCCATGAAAACCAGAGTAACTAGATATTGTAGAATTAAGATGTTGATTAGATTGAGTGAAGGAATTCTTATCATGATCAAGTTTTTTAGAAGATGCATGTGAAAAGATTGACTTATGGATTTGTATTCTCTCAATGTTACTACTTCTCCTGAAAAATCAACAACTACTTTGATTTTGATAGCTTTGTTTCATGGCTAATGATGGATTTTATCCCACTATACATGTATGCAATTTTCTTTTAATAGGTTATAAGAAGGAGCAATTGGAGTTTACAAAAATAACATCCAAAAAATAGATAGATTCTCAGTATTATACAAACGTATTCACCACTTTTAGTGTTCTACCTTTTCACCTTCACATTCCAACCACTTAACTTCACATTTCATATGGATTAAGCAGCAAAATTGATGGATGTAGAAGTACTCACACTTTCGACTGATGCTTCAAAAAAATTTCAAGGAGAAGAGATTTCTTGTAATGAAGTATCATACTTTATTTAACCTTCATTTCAAATATCCTTAAATTAATATAAAAAACTCACATAAAATAAATCACAATTAGATAAATATACTATAAAGTATAACTTTTAATATATAACTATTTTGAGTTTTTTTTACTAAGAAATTCTTTGTGTATATATACACACTTTGTAATTAGTTTACACATATTATTTTTTTTATATCTCTAATTCTTATTTAATAGTATCTAGAGATATGAGGTTTCAAAATACTCTTTCATGTTCACCTAACCTATTATATCTTATGCTTCATCTCACTAAATTATATAAAAGGTTTAGATGATAATTTATTTGAGTGTTGTTCTCGTCAAGATGAGATCGGTTGGGTGGGCTTCGAGTGATCTTCCTTTAAGCTCTAGTGATTCAGCTTCCAAGGAATGAGGAGGGACTTTCCACCTGTAGAAAATACTTTGACGCTCAAGTCAGTAAGAACATCAAATTCTGTGTATATAATATAGTGCCAAAATTCGAGTTGAGATTACTACCCATGAGTGATTATCTATTTATAAGCCTCCATGGGCTTGGATCTTTGACACTGGTTTCAAGTTTTAATGTGTCATATCATGGTATTTTCTAATAAAATCTCTCAATATCATATAATGTATATAAATCGGAGTATTCTGTAATATAAGAGAATTTATATAATATAAAATGGGATATTGTGCAAGTAAATCAGTGCATTCAAAGAGGTCGAGATATTGTGCATATTAAAATCACGTTAATTATCTATTAAGATCACGTTAATTGTGCATTTATAAGATTGATTCCCATAATATATTTTTATCTAAATTAATGTTATTACACTAACCTAATTATGTAGGATTTATAATAATAGTTCCAAAAATCATGATGATCTTAACTTTAGGTTACCTGACGGGTCGGACCAATCGGTATATGACAAACCAAATTCAGGTACAAGTCTCAATAATAATAAAACATAAGTCATACCTTTATGAGAATGAATATAACCTTCGATCCAAAATTTTGAATTTTGAGAATTTTTTTATATGATGCTCAACTTTTTTTTATTTTTAGTACACATTAAATTTAAAATTACAGTTAAATTCCCATATAACCTTTTGTTACACACATGGACATTTAACATTGTTACCTCTTCAATAACATAAAAAAATCATTGTGTTGACTGCAAATGAACCAATATTTGGTTTAGGTGTGTTTTTGTAACATGCATCCACGATGTGACTTATTTTTCCGCAAAATGCACACTGATTTGGACGTTAGAAACCTTTGTCTCTTCCATTTTCTCTTTCATTTTTAATTACCATACAGAAAACGAACTTCATTGGTGGCACTCTATCTAACAACATCATTTCATATTTCACAGCCAAGAAACGATCTTAGGAACGTAATTTGAAACTATCACATGCAAATTTCTGAATCACATAACCTTCCACAAATCATTCTTAGTATAATTTTTACTATAATTATCACAAATGTCATTTAAAAATTATTTGTTAGTTTGCGATTATATAATAATATAGAATTATTGTACTGTTAATGCATGATTAATACACACACATCGATCCTTACTCAGCGGGAGAGTAAAATTCTGTTTACTTAAAGCTACAAAATAAAATAAGAAACTATATTATATGAAAAGCTTTTCTCATATAGGATACAAATCATACCATGGGATAGAACCTACAATTTGATTTTTTATATATTCATTTATAAAGGCTTTTTATTGAAAAAACCATCCAAATAAACCATAAATAACTCAGTGAAATTATTTAATCTAAAATCATTAATAAATCACATCGAAGAGATATTGGGAAGTTAATCAATAAGATTATGTATAATGTTAGTAAAAATAAATTTAAATTATTTTATTTATTTATATTATGCAACTAAAAATAAATGTAAGAAATTTAGCCTCAATTCTAGGGCACTTTACATTTTTTTAATTTCTAATTTATTTTCCTTTGTCTTTTTCTTTCTTAATTATGTTACTCTTTCTTACTCTCTTTATTGTTTCTCAAAATATCACCAACACGAGAGAATGAACTTTTTTTCATGTTTTTTTTTTTTTAAAAGGAGGAAAAAGAGAGAAAAGTTTGAGCAGAAAAGGGGCAATATTTACATAGAAGAAGTTATTTATGTGTGTGTGAGAGAGAGAACCATTAGAAAAATTGTAGAATTAGACTGTTACAAAAATGAAAGGTAAAATTATAGTGATACAGTAAAACATAGGATACTATGACAGAGTTGGTGAGAAGGTGAAAAAAACGAAAACACAAAGAGCTGCTTAGATTTAACAATAAAAAAACCAAAGATAACCAAATCTTTCACCAGCTTAAGGTTTCAACAGAAACTCAAACACCCCATCTTTTATTTTTACACATTTACAACAAAAAGGTGAAAATTGTGGGTTAGAAATGAGCTCCCATTTACTGAATATAGTCAAAAAACAAAAACAAAAACCCAAAAGAAAACAACAAAGTTTCAACAGAAAAATCGCACTCACGTTCATCCCACGGATTCTTCGGAGTTTCCCAACGCAAACAATTCCCAAAATATATACCCAATAATCTCAAAAATCAAAACCCCACAACCCTCTTTCCCATCCAAAGCAAAAACCATAAAAAAATTATCTTTTCTTAAAAAACTATCTTGTATTGTGTTTCTTCACCATAATTTTAATTTTGTTGCTATTGTTTTTTATAACAAAGCAACAATGCAAAGTGGTATTAACCGACAACAATCTCTGAGGGAGAAGTTCAAATCTTCCCTATGCTGTTTCTCGGGAACTGCGCAGAACGATTCCATGGAACACGGAGAAGGGTTTTACAGCAAGTTACGCATACCTAGGACGCCAATTTCTCCGGCAGGTTCCACGTCATCCTCGTCCTGGTTCAAACTAAGGTCACCCCCGAGCACCGAGTTCGGGAATGACCCTCATACACGTGTCAGGGGGCGGAGTCTAAAGTCCCGCATGAGTCGCAAGTTCCTCCATCACCGTCAGTCACAGTCGGCGGACTTTAGCTACGACCCTTCCAGCTACGCCCTCAACTTCGAGAACGAAAGCCCCGAAGAGATTCCCTTCAGAAATTTCAGCTCCCGGTTGCCACCGTCGCCGCCGGTGGAATATTCCGGCGAATAATAATAATAATTTAATTGTTTACTTGTTTTATTGATTAATTAATTGGGTGATTAATTAACTGATTGATTAATTGGGTGGGTGACGCGGGGATTAACGAATTAACTAACTTTGGAATGAAAACGGAAAATGTATTTGGTGAATTGTGAAGGTTCTCATGTTGTGGGCAAAGATGGGTGGATACTACTACTTCCCCTTGTATACAAGACCTTGATTGTTAAATATAATTGTTTCATGGGTTTTAAGAAACTTGCTTATCAACTTCTCATCATCCTTGTAATTTGTGATTACTTTTTTCATTCATTTCAGGGAATCATTCTTTTTTAAGAAATTGGTGATCATTGCTTCGTTTGAATTTGTTTAGGGTAAATTCCGATCGAGGTTGAAAATCTGATGCATTTGAAAATTTGAGGCAGAAATAATATTGAATTGGTAGATTTATTTGAGAGAAATTTTTTGGAGGGATTACTAAAAGTAGCACCTAAGCGAATTGTGCACAAAATAATTTTTTTTAGTTTTCTTCTAAATTTTGAAAGTCCATTCAAGTTTATTATTGATCATCTCTAATTTGAAAAGAAGATTATGCAGCAGGAAGAATAACTTTGGTCATGATGTCTACTTGTTGAAGACGGAACATATGGGTAAGTTTTATGAGACCTTGATGAACTTTCTCTATTACTATACTATATGACAATCAATTTGTATATACTTTGTTTTTTCATGGAAGACTTGATTTGAAGTTATTTGAATAACAGATTGGTTATTACAATACAAAAGTGATGGTGTGTGTTGGATTTTGAAGTCTAACATAAGTACAAAAAAGTCATTGAACTTCGCAGGTGGTGGCAACTAATGCCATAAACTCAACTTCTGAAGAACTTTTGGAAACAGTTGGCTGCTTCTTTAATTTCTAAGATATGGGAGAATGACCAAGATAAACAATGTAACCATTGACAAATTGTTGAGAATTAGGTCATTCAACCCAGTCGAAGTCACTTAAAGCTTTGAATTGTATATTACTGTCAGTAATATGAAATATTTCCTACCCCTAAGCTTGTTTAAGATAACGAAGAATGCACAGATGACAATGGGTAGTAGGAGGAGAAATAAACTGACTCAAGTGATCAATAACGTGTGCAATTTTGGCCAAGTGTTGGTGAGATAAATGAGTATACCAATTAGTCTTCTGAAAGAGGTTGGATTATTGAGTGGTTCTCTTATGCTAGATTTGATGCGGTTGGAGAAATTCATGGGAGTAAAAATAGGTGTAGAAACAAGCATTCCTGACTCATTGAGAAGGGTAAGATTGTATTTTCTCTAACTCAATGTATATGTTTGTTATTCATTGTCACCTCAAAACCAAGAAAGTATGTTAAATCACCTAAATTTTTATTTTAAAAGCTTGATCAAGTAAAGAAGTAATGTTGTTAATGTCAGAAATAACATTTTCTGTTAAAATGGCATCATCAACATAACCTAGAAAAGCTTATCTTTGAATTGGAAAATTTCATAAATAGAGAATGTTCAGTTGAAGCTTGTTTGAACTTGTGTGAGAGAAGAAAGTAAGAAAGTTTGGCATAACATTGTCTATTAGCTTGTTTAAGGCCAAAAAATGATTAGTGTAAATGACAAATTAGGTTTTCCTTATTATATTTCAAACTTTGGGGAGTTTCATGTAAATTTTCTCATGCAAATCTTTATATAAAAAACATTATCAACATTCAATTATTTAAGATGTCAATTATGTATAGTACTCAAGACAATATTGTAGTTAATTTTGCTACATTAGAAAAAGTAATAATAAATCCAGACCTTCTAATAAAGTATAAACTTTAGCTACAAGACAAACTTTGTACATTTCTATGGTACCATTCTACATTATATTTGATCTTATATACCGACTTGTAGCTAATTGCAACTTTATTCTTAGAGTGTTGTTTCTTTCTAAAGCTACAAGTTCTTCTTTCATTCTTCTTGTTGTGAGACAGTCCCACAACTCTCTAGTTTAGAATTGTCATCAAATTGAAAGAATAACTTGTATAAAAGAAGGTGATAGTGTAATAAGAGAGACAAAAGATTGAATCGAAAATTTAACTTTGTTAGAATCACAAGAAGCAAGAGTAGTTTGAAAATCATGAAGATATGCAAGAATGACTCTTATCTTAGTGGATCTTCAAAACAGAATGATCATTAACAAAACTAGTAGTGTGTTCAATATTCTCATTTTCAGCCCCAATTTCAGTAGGAACTTCATTAGCATTAGGAATTTGAATGTTACTGTTTTTTTCTTCAGGAAAGTCATTGGTGAATCTAGCTTGGTCATAAAAATATTTAAGGGAATCTAGAAAATGTTTTCGTTTTCCTCAAATGAATGTGTATAGGGAAAATGATTTCCATAAAATATAACATTCTTAGAAACATTAATGTTATGAGACTAAAGATCATAAACAACATAACTTTTGATGTTTGGTTTGAAACCATAAATATCCCAACTTTAGCATGAGGGTCAAGCTTTTTCCTATTAGTAGTAACCGTAGATATATAACACGAACAATTTATTACGTAATTTTTCAAAAGGATATTTAAAAAAAAAAAGGAGTGGAGATGCAATTTATCATATAGACAACATATTTCACTATATAATTCCATAACTGCATAATTCCATAATTGCATAGAAATGTTAGACAGAAAAATAAAAGGCATGTGTAATATTTAAAATGTGTTGATACTTTCTGTTACCATCCCGTTTTGTTCAGGTGTCTCAATGCAACAAGTTTGATGTGTAATTCCTTTAGCATTAAATAATTTTTCATATCAAATTTTGGTCAATTATCTAACCTTATGATACAACTTTGCAAAATTGAGTGTCATGAAGTTGACTAAATGATCATGTGTTTAGACCTTGTTTTTCATGAGATAAAGTAAAATATATTAAGTATGATCAACAACTATATTAAGAACATATATATAACCATTTGAAGAGGATTTTGAACAAGAACCCCAAATATCAGTATATATCAAATCAAACTATTGGCTAGCATGAAAAACACTATGAAGAAAAGACAATTTCTTTTGTTTTACAGTATGAGAAATATCACACTTAAAAAAATTTGTCTATAGAATATTTTTGTTTCATCATAACTAACCTCTAAGGATGAACAAATTTGACATGCCAAATATTATTATCTACAATATTACAATAGGGAACAATAGAATTAACTTTCCCATATTGAGTTTTAGCATATAAAGGTCAACATTACAGTCAGCTAAACCAATTTCTCTCTTTTTTATTTTCAATAACACAAAAATTTGAAGCAAATATGATTTCATAATTAAAAGCAAAAACCGACTTGAAAATGGAAATTAAATCGTATGCAAAATCTAGAACATATAAGACATCTCTAATCAAGAAATTATCATTGAATCTGACAATCCGAACATGAGTGGCCATCACCTTGGATCCATTAGGCAAAAGAACAACTATAGGTTATATTTATTTATAAGAAACAAAATTTAGGAGGGAGGAAGATATGTGAATTGTGCCTGCTAAATCAATAACGCAATTGATTAAAGTTTCTCTTTCAAGAGAATTGAGATAGGTAATATACTTACCTTGATGAGTGTTGCAAAAATTTATTGATTCAACCTAGTTAACTGCAGAAGCATTTTTACTGCTATTGGGATAGGCAAACATCTTGATATTCCCAGATTCTACACAGAATCAACTTTTATGTCTTGTTTAGTATCAAGATTATTAATAAAGATATTTTTACCATTGAAGAACTTGTGCCCGAGTGGGTAACCATGTCTCTTGTAGTAGACATCAATGAAGTGTCCACTTTTGCCACAAGAAAACATATTTTTCTATTAGCAATATTTCTATTGTTCATATTTTCAAAAGAAAAACCTTGTTTTCAATAACAAACAGACTCGATATGGTCATTTATTCCACAGTGAGAACATGTGATAGTAGTAGCAACATTGATTATTTCACCCTTTATGCAATTATTACTTTAATTTTATATTTATCTAATTATAATTTTTTTTTTCACACTGAATAAAGAAAAATGTATATTTGAATCTTTGGATATCAACTTTTTTGTTATAACTTTTTTATAAAAAATCCTTTAATAAATGAGAATAGGAAAAAAATTATGCCCGTTAAATATAAAAAATAAAATGTAATTTTATTTCAAGTACAGAAATAGAAAATTAAAATCTACAGTCGCCGATCGGGATGGAATTAGTAACAAAGACGATACATGTTGAGAAGACAAACCAACAAGAAATATAATATAATGAATTCTATGTGTCAATTTAATATTTCTTATTTAAAATAATAAAAAAACAACAATAAAATGAAAATCAATAAAAAATTATCTGATAAGACATCAATTAATCAAATCATATGTATAACATACAATTAATACACAAAATATAAGCATGTAATGGCAAATCTTTCTATAACATCTTCCTAGTCTTATTTGTTAAATAATATTTTAACACGTTTTATGTTTGTAAAAATAAAGTGTATTTATGAAGTATTAAAGAAGATCAATTTGTTAACAATGAGGGCCTCTTATTGTGTGTAAATAATGAAGTAAATCATCTACCAAAGCTGTGTTAGGAATACGTACAACAACAAAAAGATGTCTAAGAAAATAGAACAAGTATCAGTGTTTGCAAAAATAAACAAAATTCCCAAACCCTCTATCTTATCATAATACATTCCACTCGATATACAGAAAAAATCCCATGAATTCTTAATTTGGAAAGTTCATATCAAAGAAATTTCAAGCAGAAGAACCCCACATGCGTGACCTTGTGCAACTCGAGCATCATTTTAAATAACCAAGGGAAAACCTCATACTGAGAGTATAAACAGTGAATGAAATCTGCAAAGTTTCAAATTTGATTTATGGATAATTTTCATGCAGTTCCAAGGACACGAACGTGATATGGTGGTCCACGACAGAAAATTGGTTCAGCAGCCGAGGTGGTCTTCGCACGAGCACGAAGAATGTCATTTGCATCATCAATCACTGCTGCAGCAAGTAGTGTATACTCTCCAGGGACAAGAAAATGTAAGCAGAACGAGTGTTTAATTTGTTGAAGTGGTGGAATTTCCATAGCAATGTCACTCAGAACACCTGAAAAAGAGCGATTTAGGCAAGCAAATTCAATGAGACCAATAATGCATGCTAATTAGAAAAGCCAATCATGAACTTAAAAAAGGTTTAATACGTATTTAGTCCCTAAAATATTATCAAATTCTAGTTTTAGACCTGAATTTTTTCTTTACGTTTAGTCTGTGTTAAGTGATAACGTGACATCTACTGCCGACAGGAACTAAAATGTTAACGGAAGAAAAGTTCATGGACAACGAACAGAAACTTTTTTGTTCAGGGACTAAAAGTAGAATTTTAAAAAAAGTTTAAGGACTAAAAACATAATAAACTCGTTTATAAAAATAAAAGGAATTACCTGTCCATAGAACAGTTGCTTTGGTACCATCTACACAATTTTCCCCGGCTACATCTCTGCATGTAATATTAAGACTCATTTTGAGCATATCTTTAGTATTATTACGAACCAGAACTTCCATTGGTGTCATTTCATGTGCAATCACTGAACCTTTGGAAACAGCAGATTCAGATTCTTTATCAGGTTCAGTCTTTTTTGATTCCGAATCATCTCTAACAAGCCTGAAGCCAAACGTCAATGGATCTGGAAGTAAAACATCCATGACTGATGTTTGGAGAGCAGCCTGGATAGCTTCTTTGATATTTAACTCTCCAGAGCTATTTCGTCCTGAATGCCAGCGAACCTTAATCCTAGATATGAGGTTCTTGATGCAAGCATTTAGTTCAGCTTTGGTGTTCTTCTCTGAGAAGGATGCATTTCTTCCTCCACCATTCCCATCTAACTGGGTATCCTTTATAAAAAAGGAATCGTCAAGGACAGGTAATTTAAAATGCTCAAGAGGCACTAGAACCCTTGCTGAGCAATCTCTATCAATTCTTGTTTTAGGATAGACATATTCTGTAGCACCCTGATCAGTAAAATGGTTGTTCTCATTGCTTGATTTCTCCAGTTTGACAGAGACATTGATTTCAAACACAACATCAGTTGGATTAGATAACTCAAGTTCAAGGAATCGCAGCCCCCAACTTCCTCTGAAAGGATCTATTTTAACCAATCTGTCCATTTTTGTCTCTGAGTCAACATGTTCACCAGTAGACTTATTATTTACATCCAACTTTGGAAGACTTTCACCAACATGAGCAGGAAACTCCATTGAAAGAAGCTGAGCCTTCACAAAGGACAAGCCCTGCAAAACACAAATCTGCAGTGGAACAACAAGCCGTCTGCCAGGGGGCACAGTAGATCCATTTGTTGGAGTATCTTCAGAGGTTTTCATTGGACCTGAAATAGATGTTGAAACATCACTGGTTGCATACATAAAGGACTTCACACAAGATAACAACGGTCCTAGCAGCACATGAAGCTACGAAATGAGAAAATAACACCAAGAAAATCATTAAAAAGCATGTTCTGCACAACACTTAATATGCCATGAGATGGGAGCTATTGCTAATTACAGAATAGCATGCAAGTGAACCTAATGGTAAAAAACAAGGGGAAAGGACGAAGACATGGAAAAAATAAAAAAGGGGGGCAAATTTAATTAAATATCAGAATAGAAAGAAAAAAGGTTTGATCTTAATGTGTTCCAGTGTAAAGACTGCAGATTGAACAGATAAGTTAATCCAGAAGAAAGCAAGAAATACTACTGATTGTAACTGAACACAATACCAGCGTAGTGGAACAACAGCGATGGGCTGATTCCATCTTTGGAATGCCTCATATAGTTCCCTGAGACAGTTTTCCCTGCACCAGCATCTGCATCCACCAAGCCAACCTGCCAGGCCCTCAAGGTCACAGGGAATGTAACTTCTGCTCCAGGTCTCAGAGGGAGGCAAGATTTCAAAGTTTCAGAAGAATATGAAATTACAGAATCTTGATTTTTTCCGGACAATGAAATATGGGCCTGCTCAATTGGAACAGTACCTGCATTAGCCAGGCGAATCCACACATCCCGAATTTCACCTTCATATAAAATGATGGCTCCATCACCTCCAACAACATGAGATACCAATAATGGAAGAGGTGGTACAACAGATATATTGGGAACAGACACATTTTTCAACTTAGGAGATCCACAGCATCGAAAAGGGTCAGAAAGGACCAGCCCTTGTGAGGCCCCAAGAAGCAGATTGTCAACCTCTTTAAACAGATGTTCAGTAATAACACCAAAACAGTGAACAATACACCCAGGAATAGAAACTGGTCCCACTGATGTTGGAATGCCAGATAAGGTGATCACTTTTGAAGAATTTGGTAGAAGGCTTACACTTACGGGGAAAGCATCAAAATTTCCAGAATGCACGGATAGATAGATGCTATCAACCCTTAAATCAAAGCCACATGGGTTTGCCAATTCCACCAAGACCTCAACAGGTTCTCCAACAATCCAAATAAGCTCATGCTTCTTGATATTATTAGACTCTCCTTTACTGAATGGTGTATAAATGAAAGGGCCAGAAGGAGCAGCACCGGCCCACCAGTCTTCTCTAGCAGAACTGCGCTTTATTATGTCAATTTGTGTTGGGTGGAGAGGAAAGGAATGCAGCCTGGAAGCAATGAATAATCATGTTGCTATTTTGTTAGTTCTCCAAATTTGTGTGATTCAAGAAATTAGCATTTGAAAAACTTAATAATGATCCCAAAGGAAAAAAAATGATAAGGATTTCCCACAGGAAAAATAAATATCTCAAGATTCTGAAAACCCAGTTATTGTGATATACTTTTTTCTAATGCTATCACAAACAATTTAGTTATTTCATTAAAAAAAACACTTCAATCATTGTCGTTAGCTCTCAAAAATACCTATTCAATATAACAACATAAACAAAAAAATATAAAAACATTGATATGGGAATATTCAACACCATATGTTGGATAAGTCAAAATACAGTAAAATGGAATGAAGTTAAAGTTTTGATAGGGAATATTCAGAAAAAGGTAGTTATAAGCCACTTTTCTGAAAAATATCAGTCATCCTTAACTCTAGCTTCATTTTGCATAGTACAAATGAGCTGGCATTAAAAGGATTACAACACTATGATTTAGTCATGATATGAGTTGTGGTTTAGGCAAATCTAATGCTAAATAACTCGGTGGTGATTGTCTGTTGTATGAGTTAAACATGATACGACTTGTGGTGAAAGAAATCTTTAACGAAGTAATTACCTCACAAAGGGTAAAGCAGGATCAGCACAACGAGTCCCTAGTGGCAGCCTGTCAGCTGAATTTGAAAGTGCATTAGCAAGGCCATTTTGCCCAGCAGGTGTTATTAGAGGATAGTAGGATCTAAGGAGTCGTGCTGCTGCACTCCATGCTGTAAGAGGATCACCAGCACGGACAGCAGAAAGTAGAATTTCTCTTAATACAACCATCTGGAGGGTACTCCATTGAGACTCAAATAGTGAGACTGCTGATTGGTGGTTTGTTTTCCCACTATCAGCATTATTTGATACAATTCCATTCTGCAACGAAGCAACAACTTAAGTTTTAATTTTATAAATGCACGAGCTTGTTAATGATAAAAGTCATTTCAACTATCAAATTTGCTTGAGCTCTGACTTTAGTCCAAGTTTTTTATACTAAAGTGAAAACTTAAGATAATTTGAGCTGTCCACTAAAAAATTTAAATACAAGATGCAAATACGCAAACTCAGGCTGCACAAGTTAATTGGAAGCACAGAGATTGAAATAAAAAAAACGCTAATGCCATATAGTTGACTAACTAGCTACATTAGATATTACTAATTCCAAATCAGATATTCCTTTCAACTCTTTTGTTTTAAGACCAAACATTATAACATCTTTGTATATGTCAAAGAGATGTTAGAGATGTGTTTCCATTGTGATGTTGGACCTTTACTCTTCTAAATATAAATTCAACAACTCAAAGCACCATATTTACTTTGACAACTAATGAGATAGATTAAACATTGGTCTCAAGGAGACAATAAAGCTTAAAAACTGTATCATATTTAGTTTTACTTAAAGAAAAAAATCAATGCTCAAAATGCTTTTCCATTATTATCCTGACTTCTATTTTTTATTTTTTATTTCATTCCTAACCACCATCAGAGCAATAACTCAGAGTTTTCCAGAAAATATTTATGAGCAGTAACAACCTACCTAGACTAGGGGTACGGTTAGTCAAACCAACCAGAGAAAAGAGTTGGCAACATTTTAAGCTCTTACAGAATGGTTTAGGCTTAATTCAACTTTACAAAACTAGATTATAAGATGAGGATTACTACCATTTATATACTGTATTTTGATACTATATCTACTAGATGTGTGAGGCTTGGATTTTTCCTAATACAAAGTGATCTAAATCCAACTCAATCTTACAAAACTAGCTTGTAAGATGAGGACTGACATCACTTATAAATGTATTTTGATACTATTTCTAGACAACATGGACTTGGGTTTTTCCAAATATAAGCAAAGAAAACCAAAATCAGATCCAAGCAGTAAGGCAACACCATCATACCAAACTAATAATGTCCAGTTTCAATGCAAATATGTCAAACTAATGATAACTATCTGCCCAATGCATAAATTAATTATATAGCATGCATATATATTTCAGGTATACCAATTGTCCACCAAAACTTGGTGTTCTGATTGGTTAGGCTTGGTAACTCACACGGTGCAAAGAATGATCAGAGAGAGATGATCTACTTTGAACATGATAAGCTTTGGTGGTCATTGCCAAAACTTGCATAGCACTAATGGCAGCCAATCTATTTTCTTGCTGCAGATATAACTGTGCAACCTGCCTTGAGAAAAATGCAGCTTTTCTATGGTATCCAAGACTTCCATACAGACGAGCTATTTCAATATATAATATGAGTCTATCACTTGCATCAATTAAAGATTTAGCACCATCTGCAGCTGTGGTCAACAACTCTACCACCTCCTTGGCCAGCTCTCTCCTGTTGATTGAGAGAATTTAGATAAAATTTGGCAAAATGATGGAAAACAAGAATATTTCTTTATGAAATACTGCACCTCAAATTTCTTTAAAATTTGTGAATACAATGGCTAAGATTATAATTGTCAACTGTTTTGGTTAATCAGACTCATTGCTTTGCAAATTTAATTTGTGAAGCATAAGCTGATATGTTGATCTAACTTCTAAAAGCCAAAGAAGTGAAAAGCAAAATTCATGTCGGAATGGACATGGTGCATAATCTTTATTTAAGAATACTCTTAGATGTACTTAATATTCAAAACACATCACATTTATCACATAGTAATAGCTCGGAAAAAAATGTACCTGCAAAGAAACCTTGCTAATTTCAAAGTAGCTTCAAGTTCAAAAGTTAGGGGAGAAACTCTGCATAAAAAGATTAAAAACAATTAAGATTGACAACCAGTAGTAATTGGAATAATCTGCTAGAGGTATAAATACAAAAGATTAATGTAATTACCGCTGAACATTATCTTGTGACTTCTTGTAATTCATGATCACAATATTATAACGATATCTAACTTCTTCTTCCAGTGCTGAATCTTTTTGGCCCATACGGTCAATCTGGTACCATAAAATAAATTAATTAAAAAATATAGAGATGTTTTGTCCCTTGCACTGTCATTACCTCATTTTATAGAACTATTAAATATTTATTTATATTTTAAGTGAAGACGGTCATAGGTACTATACATGTCATGCCATAGTAGCTCCAGAAACAACAGCAGCACCCAAGTTTACCTTTAGATTCATGAGAACTGCAACTGTCTAAATAATAAAGCAATAACCAAATTATATCTGACGTACAACATTTCCAAGTTCAACTAATTTTGACCTTTAACCTCAGACCCTAACAATTTATATATCCATAATCCAGAGAAAACAAATGTCCGAAAGATTCATATGATTGTCTTCAGCAATCTCATCCTTTTGTTTCAAGGACTAAGATAAATATCTTATTTAATTTGAGTGCTAATGAGGACAAAGAGATTTTAGTCATTAGAGCTTTTACTTTGGAACCATGGCCTTCTCACTAATTGATAATTTATAATTACTTAGATAGTTACAAAATGAATACTTCTGTTCTTCTAACATTGTGTGCAACTACATGAGAAATAAAGCACTAGTAAGTAGTTAACTCAAGTAGGTAGATCAATAATATACAATTGCCAAAGTGATCTTCAATTAGTTTTCAAATTAAAAACTAATCACAAAAAGAAGTTTCAATTTTCAAACCAATGCCATTTAATGTACAATCAACAAACCAATGCGAACAAAGTCTATGGATTACATGTACCTTCTCAGAGCTACACTCAGTCCCATAAAATACACAACACATCATGACCATAGAGGCCATAATGTTAAATATTAAATAAAACAATAATGAAAAGAAGAAGAGAAAATACCAACAAGGCACAGACACTACCCTCCATTGCTCCAGCATACCAGAAGTAATCACCAGTTAACCTGGAAAGTTCCAATGCAGTAGAATAATGAGCATTGGCATCGACAGGGGAGCCTGCTAGCAAACAGTAATCACCAATGGTCTTCTGAGCACGCCCAAGCCTTCTCTTTTTGGCCTTGATAACCTGGATTCCAAGAACACACTCTCAAGTATGAACCTAACCGAACTCAACCACAGAAGAAAAAATAAATATAAAACAAATGCAAATAGTTTTCACATAAAGCCACTAAAAATGAAAAAAATAAAATAAAATCAGGACACCTAAACATGAACACCTCCTCTGAGCTGAGACTAGCTTGAGAATCTAAAGGCGTCTTGAGAATGGTTCCGGAAGATTCTGCCTGAAGCACCCATTTCTCAAACTCCATAAGCAGTGACGCAGCAATCTCTTGCATCATTGTGTTCAAGTGGAACTCCAATGTAGGACGATCTGCAGGAGGAAACAACCTCAAATTTCCCCCTTTCTTACTTCCATCCTCAAGCTACAAAACCAAAGATAAAAAAAACTATTAGACCATTCCATTTTGATCCATTTCTTCACTAAATAGCAAAAAACAGAGAAATTAAGGAAAACATATAACAAAAGATTGTTTCTTTTCAATCCATTTATTGACCAAATTGCTAAAACCAGAGAAAATGAAACAGAAAAAACCTACAGAACCATTTTTCAGTCCATTCCTTCAATAAAAAATGTCAAAAATAGAGAAATAAAACTATAAGACTACTTCTTTTAGATCCATTCCTTCACTGAATTACAAAAAATAAAAAGAGGAAATTAAGAGAAAGTATAAACTACAGAACTTTTTCTTTGGTCTATTTCTTCATTAAATTGCAAAAAACAGAGGAAATAAAACCTCCAGAAATTCTTTATCTTCTTCGATCCATTTCTTCACTAAAGTGCCAACACATGGGAGATTAAAGTAAAAAGAAAAAAAAACATAACAGTTCTGTTTCGATCTATTTCTTCACTATATCACCAAAAACAGTGAAAATTAAGAAAGAAAAACTACAACATTGTTTCATCTAGTTTATCGAAATGCCAAAACAAAGGAAATTAAAGTTATAAAATCCTCTAAGACAGTTCGTTTCTTCTGATCCATTCCCTCGCTAGGAAATTAAACCAAAAATAATATTACATTAATATTTCGTATTTTACCCATTTCTTCACTAAATCGCCACAAAAATAAGAAATTGAACAAGAAACGAAGCACGACCTGCGAATCGTTTGGGCAGAAGGCGAAACAGCGATCGACGAGGGAAGAAGGGAAGGACTTGCAGGCATTGGAAAAAACGTCGACGGCGGTGTCGAGATCGGGGGAGGAAGGACAGTGGACGACACCGACGACGGCGAGGGTTTTGCGGTTCGACTGAAAGTCCTCCCAGGGGCTGGGCGGCGCGCCGCCGAGGACGAACTTGAAGCGGAGGGAGCCGGAGTCCCAGGGCTGGACGGCGAAGGGGGACTTCTGGTGCTCGGTGTAGAAGGAGCTGATGGCAGAGAGCGGGATCGTGTGCAGCGGTATCAGCATGGAGTAGTAGTCCCGCAGCAGGTTCGACGGCACCGTTCCGATTGGAACCACCGCCACCTGAATCATCGCCGATCCTTCGATACTCACTTCCGGCTCCATTGTAATGGTAGTGCTTCGTTACTTCCTCTTTCCGAACCAAGTTCACTGCAGAATGCTTATACCATCACCAACATTTCAGAAAACCTGAAATTACTTCTATATCCTCCTAAATTTTCCTATATACTTTATAAAGAAATAATTAGTAATTAACGAATTTAATAAAGTTTAGAATAAGTTAAAATATTAGAATAATTATTTACTCATTAATTAAGTCTTTTGCTACTTCACCTTTGGATTTAATGACTGTTTTGCCCTCATCTTGTTCTTTAAGGGGTTTTTCGTTTCAGTGTCGAAGTTTCTTTCCTTATAAATTTCACTCTCATGTCGGTCTCTGTAGAGCGCGAAATTGCATCGTTTCGGGATTCTGAAATTCGGAACAATCTTCGAAGAATTCTCGAGTCATGCTCTAAAGTAAGATCACTTACCTTTTTTTCAGAAAAATTGATTTTGTGAAATTTATTTATTTCTGTTTATATATATTAATGCTAGCAACTATTACTCGTAAGGATTATTGTTTATGTTGTTAATTTTTAAAATGAAAGCTTGAAATTTTAAAATGAGTGCTTATGTTTGTGTTGTTATGAGTTGAAAGGTTACTTGTTTACTAACATGGTGATGACTGTCATGGTATTTTATACTTGGTAGTTGGTCGAGGCTGGAGATTTTCATGAGTCTGAAAACACGGTTTCAGAGCTTGTCAAGTTTCTTGATTCTGTGTATGATGTTGCTGTGTCTGATCCGGATAGTGAACATGCTGAAAATGAAGCATTTGAAGCTATATCTGAGATCCATAGCTATATCTGTTCTCCTTCTCTTGACCAGGTGGGTGAACTTCAACACTTAATTCATGTTTCGTATTCAGGCTTTTTAAGTCTTCTAATTCCATATCAGCCTCAGCTACTGCTTGGATGAATTTCTGAGTTGTAGGAGAAGAAAAGAAAAAAATGTGTTGAATTTTTTAAGCTACAACTATTGCACTTTAGCTTTTAGAGGAGTTAAATTAAGTGAGCTTCTATGATAGTTAAGTGCGTAAGTTGATTTTATCTTATGTGAGAAACTTAATTCATTTTATCTTCTTATTTTATATAGGTGTGTGTGGAGAGATTTATTCAATTACGACCTTAGAAAAAATAAAGAAAAAAGGAAAATTTTAGAGACATGAAAACAAGATTCCCTGCAGTCAGCAACTTGGAACCATTGGGTGAAAGTTAGATGACTTGTATTTAAACTTGGTATATCGGACTTAAAACATGCATTCCAGATTTGAGTCATTCCATTTCCATCCAATGGTGACAGTACACTGGCTATGTGGAAATGCTAGCTGTACTGAAGCCGGCACCATGGGGGGCATCTAGTTATGCTTTTATGAAACTAGAAATGGGAGATTAATGATTCTATGGGAAACTATGTGATGTTGATTGTTTGGTGATGTGACAGGAAGTTGTTGATGCCCTTTCCTTTGAACTGCCAAAGGCTGTTTCAAAGTTTGTGGGGATTTCAAGTAGATTTTTGGACATGGCAACCAGCATTATCGATCAGTTTATAGTGAAATGTGGTCCAAGGGATATGCTCTCAATTCTCTGTAATGTAAGCTTGTCTTTTTTGTGAGTAAATGTATATTAGCACTTCAAAGACACACACAATGTCACTTTAATACTCCCGTACTAGTTGACAATTCTATTACCTATTGGATGTTTGTTAAACAATTTTCAAATGGAGAATCCCAACTAATTAAAATGTGGAAGACACGATTACCATTGAAACCTCCACATTTTCTGATATACCTACATCTCATTCCACATGATTTGTCCTTGGCTCGAGATCCCTTTCCTCCCCTCTTTGTGGACAGCCCATCACTTAACCCTCACACCCTCTACTCACTTGTATTTCTGACTTCCTGCTAGACCTTAGTCCTTGCTCAGTTTGAAATATTCACTTTCTATATAATGATGATCTTCTATCCAAAAGAAAACTCAAATTTTCTCATAATCACGTCATAGTTTCTTGCAAAAGACTACTAGCCAGTGACAGAGTGACATTTTATTGATCTATTTTTTATTAATATATTGATCATATGCTTCTGTTAATGTAATTGTGAACAGACGTTAGGTTACTCAAGTAAGATCACCAAGGCTGCCAGTTACATTATCCCTCCTTTATCAGGGATCTCAAAAGGTATTTATTGCATTGACCTTTTTAACCAATGGATTGAATATAAAAACTGTTATATCTGTTCAGTGAATGAAAGATGGAAGCAATTACCTTGTTAATGCTCTTCCAATGTAGAGCATGTGAATCACTTGACACTGGATTCATTTTATGAAGTTTATTTTTTGGTTTTGGTTTTGTTGAATCTAAGTTGGTCTGGGCCTTTTATGAAGACAACCCACTCCTAGTTATTAGCCACTCTGGCCTTTACATTTATAATCCAGGCTCGTTCTTTTGTTCACAGCCTGAGTCGCATCAAATGTATGGCTATATTATGTTTATATTGAGAAAATTGACTATAAAATTATGGTTTGTTGAGATCAATTGTACTTATTTAGAAATTGTTTATTTTCCACCATTACTTTCTAAGAAAATGATAGGATCAATTTAAAGGAGATGATTTAAAACGTATTGATGCTGTATATTGAGTTTTTGTAAATTTATAAATGAAGGATGAAACTAGAAAAGCAGTTCCTTACAGGACAATATGCTTTTGGTTCAGCATTCTTGTGTGACAATATATTTTGGGTTGAAATCTAGAGTTTAGCAGGACTAATAACAATCAACTTTGACACATTATTTGTTTGGGTGAAGTGGCATCATATATTTTATTACTGGACTTTTATATCTAATCTCAAATAAAATATAATTAAAATGAATATTCTCAAGGTCCTAAGCTTCAGCTTGATACTAAATCACCTAGTCCTGTTAGTTGTCAATTACATGCAGTTTTCATTGGGCTCATTTTATTCAGCAAGATGACCAAGGGATAATTTGTCTTATGACTTAAGCAAATATTTAAACTTGTAAATTATCTTTGTTGATGAAATGCAAAACCTTAATGCTAGTTTTGGCTCACTGTGTTCCGTCAATGATTTTAAGCCACATTATTTGAAGTTTTTGCTCATACTTATTTTGTCTTTTCAGTCTTTATTTCCCTTCAGAGGCATCAGTTTGAGCAAGTAAAAGAATCTGTTCCTATAATACTTAATGTACTGAAAGTCGTGTCTTTGGAGTCAGAAGAAGAAGAACAAGAAAAAGAACTAGAGGATGTATTTGACAGAGCTGTTGGGATTGCAAATTCTATATGTGAAGTTTGCAAAAAATTGGTCAGTCAATTTTAAAACAATGATCTTTTCTTTGTTAAGATATCTTGAATGGCTGATTTATTTTCAATTCTGTTGCTGATGGTTTTCTCTTTCCTCTTATACAATAGGAGGGTGATGCAAAGGAGAAGCTCCAATCTCTTCTTGGTCTATATGTCCTGCAATGCGTGGTACATGTCTCTGTACTGCATTAAAACTAATTGTTGTTATTTGTATTTCTTCCTAACTAGTTCTAAGTAAAATGGAGATATGGTTTTATTGATTTTAATATGATTTAACATGTTACCACACACTCTCCCAGGCTCTCATTTCAGCTAGTTTAGGGTATAAAGCTTCCAGTTGTCATTCGTTTGTATTACAACTATCACAAATTTCTTCATACTGTGGTTTATCATATCTCAGTCTAGTAACAACTTATGATGTTGAGACTGTGGCGGGCTCCATTTTTGGAGGTAGTACTCTTTGTTCACCATATTTCCATAATTTTTTAAACATAAGCACTATTTACATTGCTGTATATTTGTCTGTTAACCTCCTCAATTTTCCAGAAGAGAAAGATCTCTATATGGGTTTCTTATCTCATGTCAAACATGGTGCTGCTCTTTTAGGTTTGTGTTTGAATAATTACTCTATAATTGAATCCATGCCTTTTGTTTTTTTCCTTTCCCTTTCACTAACCCATCAAACTCTATTTTTTTAAAGTAATTTGGGGACTTTTCTCGGAGGAGGTTGCTTATACTAAAGAAAATTTGACTGCCATCAAGGATGAGCTTTGTAATAATCAAACAAAAAGGTGGCAAGCAATAGGAATATTAAAGCAAGTACTTACCTTTGTAAATCTTCCATGGGAGTTAAAGAAACATGCTATCGACTTCTTGCTTTGCATCACAGATGGAAGTGTCTCCAGAAACTGCAATGAGGAACATTCTGAATGGTCATCATATATGCCTAGTCTTTTTTCAGCTTTGCAGGTTGTGTTTACTGCAATTTGTGACTTCAGTTTGTTTATCATTGTTCAATCTTTTACTTCCTCAAATGAAGAAGGATTATGCTGATGTGATATATGTTTCTCTTTTGGTTACACATTAACCTTTCAGGCTATAAAAATGGTTATCATGCTTGCCCCAGAGCCAGAACTTAGGAAAAAATCCTTTGCAGTGCTAAAAGGAGTGAGTTTCTAATACTAGCAGCACCTCTTTTATGGTTATAAATGCAACATGTGGTTTGGAATTTCTGAAAAAGGGATAAATGATGTTTGTTAAACTGCTTAATATATCGAGCATGATTTTCTTGATATTTTTATTGTACTGTGCTAATGTTACTTAAACCAGGTACTTGCTGATATTCCAAAATCTCAAAGATTAGACATTTTGAAAGCATTGATTACCAATACCGACTCTTCCTCAATGGTAATGCCCTGCCTAAATTACAATTTATTTAGCATTGTTGTTTATTTTCTGTTAAAAGTTAAATCATCTAATAGTGATCTTGCACCTTGTTGAAGATCGCCATTTTCATGGATCTTATCCGGAAGGAAATGCACACAGCAATCTGCAATAGTAGATCAACAGTAAAAGATGCCCCACAGATAGAAAACAAAGCATTTTTGGATACCTCATTTTGGAATCCTGGGGTCATTGAGTTGGTCGAGTTGATTCTAAGACCTCCACAGGGTGGACCTCCTTTCCTACCTGAGCAGAGTGATGCGGTATTCTTCCTATTTTATGTGTTCTTTGTAATTTATGTTAGGTTTAATTAATCAAGTGGTCTCTATACCTACACCAATTTTTCATTTTAGTTCTTATATCGAAAAACCGTTCGTTATGAACAACATTTTTTATGTTTTAACTTGTGCCTTCATTTTGTAGTAGTTTTACACTGCCATAAAAACAGACTTTTTAGGTATAGGAACTAAAATGAAAAGTTAGTGTGGGTAAAAGGACCAAATGATTTATTATACCGTTGTATAATCCGGGTTTCTTGAAATGCATCTATTAGAAGAAGCATTTGGAATAATTGTCATTTATTTTTGGGTTATGAATATGAACTGATATGAAAAGGTTTTAAGTAATGGCCGTATTTATCATGATCCACAGGTGTTGTCAGCCCTCAACCTATACAGATTTGTATTGATGATAGAATCTGCAGGTATATAGCATCAATTAATTATCACTTATGGGAAAAATTACTAACAAGAAGTCTTGGTTGAAAAAAATATACTAGTTCAAGCAGTGATTAATGAGTTACAAGTTTTTTAGTTAATGAACCACTTGAATGGTTAGTTGTTCCTAAACGGAAATGTGTACCTTCAATTTTCATTTTACAATTTTTCTTGAAACATTATAATTCGTGATTTTGAAGCATTATCTAGATGAGATAGTGTTAGCAACATACTCTCTCTTATTGATTAAAACTTATTGAAAATTTTAAAATAATCACTAATACTTGTTAAATATGAAATGAGACTTTAAAAATTGTGATTTTCAATAAATTTAAACTAATGATAGTGTGTGTTGGTAGTATTTATCTAGTCTAAATTGAGTCTAATTTGGAAGGTTTTACCATTTCATTGGTAACAGAAAAGACAAACTGCACAGGAGTGATGTCAAGGAACAGTTTACTGAAGGCCTACAATGAATGGCTGCTTCCTTTGCGTACCCTTTTGACAGGTATAATGACAGAGAGCAAGAGTGAGTACGATGAGTTTGCAGTTGAAACTGTATGCACCTTAAATCCACTTGAGTTGGTGTTGTACCGGTGCATTGAACTTGTAGAAGAGAAGCTAAAGCAATTCACATAAGTTGCCCTTAGCAAGGATTTTTGGAAAAAGTTTTGGTGCATGTTATTTTTGAAATATTGGTAATCTAAAAGCAAGGCTATCGAATTGCAATTCAAATTGTAAATCATCCTTTCAGATGCAATGCAATTTATAGCATGTTTGAAATTTCGGATTCATGATGCCAAAAAAATGGAAGTTACATGGATGTTTATCATGGTTCAGTGTTTGAGTTGAATTGTCCATGGATGTTGAAATTCTTCCCCTTCTATATGCTTTGGGTGGTATCCCTATACAATAACCTTACATTTGTACAGGAAATTATAATTCAATTCCTTTCAGCTGCTTAATTCTTCTGAAAGTTTTAGTTTGTATAAAGAAATTTAAATATATTAAGTTTTCATTTTATTTTTTGTTTAGATAAAATATTTTGATTATCATTAAATATAAAAAATATTCTAATAGTGAATAATGTTTAATAATTTAAAAATATTAATTAGTGATATTTTTTTTCAGTTTTAAACATACAAATTATTTTCATAAATTTTTTAAACTGAACTTTTATTAAAATAATGTACTTTAGCATAGCATATTTTAAATTCTCTCTATAAATAAATTACCTTCTAAAAATATGAAATGAAATGTTTAGAAATGTTCAATTGTAAAAGAAATAAAAAGTGTCAGGTATATGCACAACCCACCTTTGGCATTTTTTTCACAAAATTATATTATTCATACAAAATATACTTTTTACAGCACTAATTTTTGTCTCCATATTTCATTATCACCTTTTTTGTCCTTTCTTTTTTTTATAAATAACTCTTTTTTGTAAAATTTTATTGTACTAACACGATTTATAAAAAATGTTTACAGCAATTATTGTACCAAAGAAGCTGACAAAGGAATTTGAATGCTATTGGACCCATTTAAAGACCCACCAAATAAGTTAATTCAATTTCAACCTTTTTCTAGCTATTTATATATGCTTAGATGGAATAATAATAATTCACACAACCTCTTATCTAAAAATATTAATTCTTCATCTATTTAAATATTTAAACTTAAGAGAAAATCGGTTCTTATATAATTGACAAAGTTAAATTATGAAATTTAGATTCTTTGTTGGATTTTTTTATGTTGTCTCTTTATTGTACCACCAAAATACATTAATTTTGATATTTTAAAATATATTAAAAAAATAATATATTAAAATCAATATATTTTGAAGGTATATTAGAAGAACAACACCAAAAATATCAAGCAGCAGACAATGAACTCGAAATATTGACATTGACAGTGGATTAAGAGTAATTAATGATTTTATTATAGCTAAATAGAACTAGTTATTTATATAGATATTGTTTGCTAAGGTTTTCTCTGTTTTACTCTGTATACTTTTCAATATTTCTTAAAACATGCACACTGAATATTATTTAGTTATTTTGTCTTTTTCCATTACAATATGGTACTTTTCCAATTATAATACTGCATCACATTAATTTCCCATCCTTAATTTCTACTTCATGTCTCTTCTTTTATCAATGAATGAATGAGGATTCCATGACTCATACACCACAATAAATAATCATAATTCTTCTATATAATTATCTGATTCATCTTAGAATCTAAAATAGTGCGTTTTTTTTTCACAATCCAGAGTTATTCTAGTTCGTTGGAAACAATTACAATAAGATCTTGTGATACATAATACATGAAAATAAAGAGATAAAGAAATAATATATAAGTGGGTGTAAATCTTATTTTATAAGTCGATTTTAAAAAATTGAATTAGGTTTAGTCCACTTTTTAATATGGTATCAAACTATTAGAGTCTTTCTTAAAAATAGTTTGTTGGCTTTAGCAGGTCATTTACTATTGGGTCGCTATCAAACTATTTATGATGTATAGTTTTATGCACGAATTAGCAGGTATCAACAGTGTGAGAATAGTGTGTTAAAGATTTTACGTCGATCTCACCTTATAAATCAATTTTATAAGATTGAGTTAGACTTAAATCTATTTCTTAATAAAAAAAACTTAATCTTCAAATAGATAAAAAAATATTAAGTTTATGGATGAAAGCATTACTCAACATGTAGAAAAAAATTCCTTATAACTCATCAAAATATTATGTGTATATAAACTTGTACTTTCTCATTTTCTTATGTTTATTTATTAAAAAATAACTCTAACAAGAAAGGTTAATGGATCCATATAACTAAAGGACAAGATCTTTGAACTTTTGAATGCACATATTACTAGAAAAATAATACTCACGTGTTAGGTCGATTATGGGTAGAATTTTGGTGAAGATGCACGTTACACCAACTATTAATCAATTATATAAACACATAAGATTATATTTATTATATATATGTGTGTCCTTTTCTCTTTTTGTTCTAATAAAACTTAATGATTTATTGGTGTCACTTATGTTAATTATTTCTCATTGCCAAAAGACTCAGATACTATTTTGAAAAATTTGTCTCTAATGTTTGTAATGAAATGCCATTATTAAGAATAAAGGAAGGAAGAATAACCACTAATTCATTAATTATTTTGTTGATAGAAAGCTCAAATGTGAACCAACCCAAATAATACTTCAAGAACAAACCAAACCTCTATGATAAGTTTATGAAAAAAATGAGGATTTGTTTTTAAAATCACTTAAATTATATTAATGTTCATAACCTCAAATTTATAAGGTATTTAAGAAAAAAAATGTGGATTTGATTTTAAAATCACTTAAATTACATTAATGGCCATACTCTAACATGCTTTTTAATGGCCATTATAATAGAAAAAATAATCTTAAAAAAATATATCATTTACAGAAGTGACGAATACTAATGGCCATTCTCTAACATGCTTTTTAATACAACATTTGTTAATGGAAATTCATTTAAACTACTGTTAACTAAAATTTATATCGTGTTTAAACAAATTGTTTGAAACAATAATATAATATATTTTACTTATTTTATATTGTATTATGTAATTACTACTATTTACAATATATAGGAAACTCTATCACAATCTTTATTGTAATTACTAAAATTAGCATAATTTGAACCCTAAACTAAAATTAAAATAATTAACATAAGATTAATACCGCACAATTATTATACCCGAGGAACCAAAAGGGTAATTAAAATTTTTTTAAACTAAAATTAGTTTATACAAACTAATTTATAAAAAATTCTTCAAAAACTTATTATAACCGAATTTTACCTTAGAAAAACCTTATTTATTTTTATTAATGTTTATCCAGAAATTTATAAGAAAAATTCAATAACAAATTTGTGGGACCATTAAGGTTGTGGATTTACGGAATTATTTGAATTTAAATAATAGTTCCAAATATTAAGTACATAACTGCCATAACAACTATTTGTGTAAAGAAAATCTCACTATAATGATTGCTGGTACTAAAAACAATAATACGTTAATAGTTTGAACAATATGCTTTAATTTGTGTTACTTATTTTTCACCAATAATCTTGTATTAGCTACCAATGATTCCATGGTGCTTTTAAGAAATTTTGGTGACTTTTCTTATCCATGAGAGCTGTGACAATGACGTTTCTGATTGTGAGTATTACCTATTGGAGCTTCCTACAAAAATGAAGAAGGAAAAGATTACCACGTAATTAACCTAATTACATTCATAATTTCCTTTGATTATGACATTTTCGTTTTCAAACCACCTCAATTTTGAGGAAAGATTTTCACAAATGATGTTGGAATTATAGATCCCCTAAATATAAATATAATTCGTAATATATAAATGATAGTAAATTTTATATTATAAGTCGATTTTGTAAGATTAAATTACCTCATCTTATGAATATGTTTTATAAGATTTACTTGGATTTAAAGTTCACCTCATAGTCATTTTAAATCTATCCTAGTAAAAATTTGTTGAATTTATCAGAGTTTGTAGAATTTACCAGAGTTTGTTGAACTTATTATAATTTGATATCCAACTAATGCAAACATCATCTTATAAATCAGTTTTATACTAGATAGACTTAAAATTTATTTTTTTAACTAATCTTCTAAAATTACTTATTCTATGTATATTGACAAATGATACGAATAAAATTCAATTCACACATGTTTGAAAATTATTTTGGCTTAAACTTAAAAAAACATAGTATGATTATATGATAATACATTATATAGGTAGATTTCTTCAATCTTCCCACGTCACATGATTAGGGTTCGTCACATGGGGCCGGAATAAAGAAAAAATCAAATTCATTGGTTTAGGTCTTGTTGGAGGCAATTTTGCCAAAAACAAAAAAAAAATCCAAATTAAGTTATGGTTACACCATATTAGCTAATAAATTAAGTTTATAAATTGCTAGCTAAAAGTTGAATGTGATAAATTAGTTAATTGAAATAGAAGTATATGACCAAATTAATTGTTAAAGTAATTAATAAATGAATGTCCTAAGTTACTATCATTATTGATCTTTTTTTTTCCTTGTTTAAATTTTGGCATTGAAGATTTTGGGTGAAAGGGTTGTTTCTGTCTGACATTGAAAACAATGCACGAGTGCAGATGATAGTGGTGAAGTTGCCCCCACCCTAAAATTAAACCTCATCTGTTCATTGTTGTCCTTTTTCCTTCCACTGAGAAAGCATGAGAAAGACAGTTAAACAAAGAAGAGATAAAGGAGAAAGATGAGACAGAGAATGCTCAAATAAAAAGGGTTAAAAAAGATAACAAAAAGCAAATATTGTTTTTTGGAAGTTTAAAAGAAGAGGTCAAGCCTCAAAGATCTCAAACAAACACTTTCTCTCACTCAGTTGAAGTGGCTACCAAAACTCACTCACTCAGTGTGTGTTGGTGTCTGTGTGTGTTCCTTTTCAGGCACAACAACCTTTTTTTTCCTTCACACATCTATTCTATCTTTATCTTCATGTTTTCTTAGAAAGAAACAATGAAAACGAAGCTTCTTCTTTTGCTTCTCATGCTCCTCCTTGTTCTTCACAAACCCATTTGGACTCTTGCCTCACCATACCCTCTTGCCCCCTCACCTCAAGGTCCACCCTTTTCTCCATTTCCCAATTCAATGTCTGCTTCCTCTCCAGGTTCTCTCCCTCTTTTTCTATGTTTGTTTTATTTTCTTGGTTTACCACATTTTTTTTGGGGGCTAACATGTTCAGATACTAAATGTAGATACTTTTCTTGATGCAATTTTATTTTTGTGTGTTGCTGTGTCTGATTCATTACTTATGTTTCTGTTCCATTTGATGTCCCTGCCACAATCTGTGTCACTTCTGATGGAGTTGGTATTCAACAGTTTCGAATTTCGAATTTTGAAAATCATGACAAGCACTTAATGCTGATAACATACGTTGTAGCTCATTTTTATTCATTTCTTGGACTTGTGTTTTTTATTGTGTGGATTTGGATCCTGCACTGCCCTTTTGCTTAAACGCCATTAACTTGTCATTAATGGTTTGAATTTTAATGAATTGGTTATATATTGTTTCCATTATTTGATTTGATGCTCACTGCCATATACTGCATATTTGTCAGCAATTGTGATGGGGGCTGAAGAGCAGCAAATAGATTCGCACAAGAAAATGGTAATTGCTATTGCCGTAGCCAGCACTTCACTTGGTGCAGTCATTTTGAGTGTGTTGTGCATCTGGATTTATCATACCAAGTACCCTTCAAAATCCAAAGGGAAAAACGTTCAAAGATCAGGTTTTCCCCCTTTTTCTCACAATTCCATTTCTTAGAATCTCAAGAAATTTGGTTTGATTAAACTTTTTTTTTTACATTTTTCTGTTTTCACTTTTTCTTTCCTATTTTCTGAAGTTTATATAGGAAATAATGAAAACAGAAAACAATAAATAGTTGTTTTCACTGTTTTCAATACAAACCTTCAAAATCAAGAAATAAAGTTAAAAAAGGCTCTTTTTTTCAAACCAAAAGATCCCTCAGGTTTTATTTTGCTTCACAAATCACTATTTTGGGATGTCAAGGAACTTTGACATTAATTGGCTTTCTTGGTATTGTCTAAGGTTTGTAATTTTTTCCCTTTTTTCTGTAATTTGATTCCCAAGATGCTGAGAAAGGGCTAGCTTCATCACCAACTTTGAGTAAATTCAGCTCTATAAAGCTGGTTGGTAAGAAAGGGTGTGTTCCAATAATTGATTATAAGCAAATAGAAAAAGTCACCGGCAATTACAAGGAAAGTAACATCTTGGGTGAGGGAGGTTTTGGATGTGTTTACAAAGCACATTTGGCTGATAATTTGGAAGTTGCCGTTAAGAAATTGCACTGTGAAAATCAGTATGCTGAGCAAGAATATGAGGTAATCCCTTGCGAATAATTTATTCCTTTTTCTATTTGTTTTTATTATTATATTGAATAGTTGTGCTTATATGAATGTACAGAACGAGGTGGAATTGTTAAGTAAAATTCAACATCCAAATGTAATTTCTCTACTGGGATGTAGCAGTAATGAAGATACAAGGATTATTGTCTATGAATTGATGCATAATGGATCATTGGAAACACAATTACATGGTAAAACATTGTTTTATATGCTTTATTACCTGGGATATTACAAGTGATTAAGATGTAATGAGGTCAGTTATAAAATTATTATTATTATTATTTGAAGGACCTTCTCATGGCTCAGCATTGACTTGGCATTTGAGGATGAAAATTGCTCTTGACACAGCAAGGTGACCTTCCCTAAACAGTTCTTTATCTATCATCCTATTTGCTTAGAAGCAATGCTAGCTTCACTCTTTTCCATGCACTCTTTTATTATTATTGAAATTTATTGGAAGTCACAAAATAATTAGCATACTTAATGGGTCTTATTTGCTTCTTCCATTTCATTGCTAATGTAAATAAATTCTAAAATTACTGGCATTTTAGTTTTCTAATAGAGGATGAGTTTAATTGTTTTTTTAAAATAAAATAAACACACTTATGTGTTTTTTAAAATTTGCTTATTTTTAAAGTAAGTAGCAATATGTTTTTTTTTAAAAAGAAGCAAATCCTGCCTACTTCTTAAATAAGTGTTTTTTTTAAAATTATTTATTTTTCAAACACTTTTATGTGTAACCAAACTGACCCATAATAATAGTTACTTTTATTTCATTTCTTCCCTGATAATCTTTTTTAGAATGCTGTTGGTGTGTTAAATTGTTTCCAGCAAAAAGCTATGATAGTGAAGGATGAAGTGTGTTGAAAGAGTGTGAGTGTATTGTTTGCAATTTTTTATTTGGTTTATTGTATCTTTGTTAACATGGTATTTGATTAATGTCAACCAGGGGATTAAAATATCTGCATGAACACTGTTACCCTCCAGTGATCCATAGAGATCTGAAATCTTCTAATATTCTTTTGGATACAAAGTTCAATGCCAAGGTAAAACAAAAAGGCCATGTTCAATTTGCTGCATTTATTATTCTCTTTTTGTACCATACATTTTTATTGTGTTCTCAAAAGCTTCTTTTCTGCCTGCTATTACTGGTGGATTCAGCTTTCTGATTTTGGTCTTGCCATAACCAATGGGACCCAAAACAAGAATAATATCAAGCTCTCAGGCACGTTGGGTTACGTAGCCCCAGAGTATCTTTTAGATGGTATGAACTGAACTCATATCACATATAACTTCATAGCATATGCAATGGTCTGACAAGTTGCTAGATGTTTAATGTGTCCTTAAGCTTTCAACATACCAGATCCAACATAATTGTATTTTGAACACTTGATGCATTAATTATGTAAAGGGTGAGTTTGGAAGTGTGATCTGTGCAAGAAATCCTTACATAACTTAGGTATAATATCATAGATTATGTTAGTGTTCTTTAATTACATACTGTGCAGAGAAAAAATCAAATTTAATTGCAGAACAACACTTATGATACTAATGTTGTGTATAAATGTTTTCCTTTTGTTAATTCTTTTTGGTTAATTAAAAAACCTGATTAACTGTGATGTGAAGATTGATTGAAACTATGAACACATGACCATGATAGTCTTGAACCATTTAATAATTTTTAGATGTGTGCACTTGTGCTTCTCTTGGGAACATCTGATCTGGCAAGTTATATAGATTATTTATTAAATTAATATGTTGTCAGTTACACCTTACGGCCCCATATGCCTAGTTTGCTCCAGCTGCTTCTTGTCTGTGATAAAAAATAATAATGATGATAATAAATGTCCTAAGGGTGGGAACTGAATTTTGTTCTTAGGTAGTTCAATTGGTTCTTGTCTTAGAGATGCGAAACATTGGAAGTAGAATAACTTTGTATTATTCAGTCGAAAACTTTGATATATAAATTATCAAGGGAGACTGTGAATCAAACTACCACACATTAACCATGAGATATAAATTAAACGGATCACTTCTGCAGGGATTTTCTCAGAACATGGAGAAACAGTTATAGCATAACCTGAACTGTTATCTATTGAGGAAGTTTGATTTTAATTATTTTTGCAGGTAAATTGACAGATAAAAGTGATGTATATGCTTTTGGAGTTGTGCTGTTGGAGCTTCTCTTGGGAAGAAAGCCTGTGGAAAAACTAGCACCAGCTCAATGCCAATCTATTGTCACATGGGTACTGTTTGCTTGATGATCCTGAAATTTAACTGGGTTGGTTATTGGAAATGACATGAAGCTATTAATGATGTTTGCAGGCCATGCCACAGCTCACAGACAGACAAAAGCTTCCAGACATCGTGGATCCTGTAATTAAGAATACAATGGACCCCAAACACTTATACCAGGTTTGAGTGCCTCGGAAACACAACTCAGACATATTTTTCCAGTTTATTACTACTTACCCTTTTTGGCCAAGATAATAGTCATAGTAAGAGTTAGCTGTACCATCTTACAAGATTTTTTTTATCAAACTTTATAATTTATGAAGATTGTATTGAATGAAAACTATGTTTAACATCATGAAAACACAAAAAATACTTCATGTTTTCTTCATTTTGAAAATACGAAGATTAATAGAAAGACATTATGTATAATTATTCAAGTCATAATAATACTACCAGTAATAGGTTCATAGTGATAACATTCAATGCATCTGTAGTGATAACAATACAGTTTCTGATCGATTTTCAAAAGATCTGACATTAGTTGAAAGTAGTATAAATTCTACTAAATGAGGTAGGCTTGAAATCCGTATCCTCTCTAGCATCTACACCTACAAGTAGGAGGGTGAAAAACATAGGGTTCATGTGGGACTCACCTGACAAATGAATCCATGTGATTATCTCTCCTTATTGATGCAGTTTAAATCTTTTCTTTGCCACTCTATGTTGCAATCTAGAAATGAACTCCATACTTTTTATTAGGATCAACATGGCTTTTAAGAAACAATAATGTAAGTGAGTAGTGGTTCTCTTATTTATTATTATAATCTCAGGTCTAAACACTTATAGGGGTAGATTAAAATAAGAAAAAATTTAGTTTATGCATAAAATTAATTTGTAGAAACATGACTTTACTTTTAATTTGCAGAAAAAAAATACTTTTTTTTTTATATTATTTTTCTTTTGCAAGTGTTCATGAGAAATTTATCACGTAAACTCTGCTTAACTAAAACATTGACCTTGAACTTTGTAGGTTGCGGCAGTGGCAGTGTTGTGCGTGCAACCAGAGCCAAGTTACCGTCCCCTGATTGCAGATGTTCTCCACTCACTTATCCCTCTTGTCCCCGTAGAGCTTGGAGGAACACTCAAAGTCACACAACTGCCACAGCAAGTCTTACCTGCTAACCCACATGAGGATTCTAGTCCATGATCAGTTTGAGAAATTACCACTCACTCATAATCCATCAATGACATCTTTTGTCTTACCCAACTAGTGAGGCTTCATCAAGGCTTGATATTACAGAAAGATCCATAACAACACTGGTTTTGTAATAAACACAGCCCGGGAGTGTGACTACAGATAGATTGAGGAAAAGAGTAGGCCTAAATAGTGTATGAGAGCATTGGATTGTTATGATAAATGCGAGTAAATTGGTTTCGCTTTTGTGAAAATATTTGTGTATATAGGATTAGATAATTGAATTGTTCAGAGAGAATCTTATTGTCTTTATTCACTCTTTTGCCATATCAAATTCAACAAACCAGACTACAAATAGTTACATAAACTTCAGAAAAATACTAACAAGGCTCTCCAATACACTCTGTCTGCCATTGTATGTCCTAAACTTAAGCTGTACAGTAAATGTAAAAGAATATGTTAACTTTATTTGCGTTCTTCTAAATTTGATACTACTAAATCAAGAGAAGAATAAATTTTAAGAATCCTTACTAGTTTCTTCCCAGCATAACCTTCCAACAAAACATTGTATAAAGGAATTTCAACATGGTAACTTGTCCAGATTCTGTGCAGGTGACGAGACATTCTTGTCTTTAATTCTTTGGTTCAAGTATGAAAACCATATATATTCAATTATTTTCGTTCTTGGATCCAAAATACCTACCTCATCACCATTCACAATAAATGACGAGTGAAATCTCATGATTTCTCTATCAACATAAATGATTCGATCACAATGGAAGGAGGATTTAACAAAAGAAAAAAGATACCGACCAACCACGAAATGACATTATGGCCAATGGAAGTTTGTTACCATGATATTCAGTCTCACCCATATGAAATGAGAAATATACTATAAATCGGTGCTGATTCAACTAGCTTTAAGTCAGACAATCCGACTTGTTATGCGTCAATACAGAGTCAATTTGTTTCAACAAGGTTACAAAATTTCCTAAGGTACTTTGAGGTACATATGTATGACAATTAATTAATGCATACATAAATTATTTTCATGTATCTCACAATCTTTCCGATTGGATATAACACTCACCAAAAATATTTCACCGAGTTTCAGCTGACATTATGATACGAGTCTATAATAGCATCTGCAAGGTATTCACATTTAGCCAACGACAATCCTGCCAGGGAAATCCTTCCGTCCTTTGTCATGTATACATGCCACTTATTTGTCATGTTGTCAGTCTGATAAAACACAATGTATCATTAAAGAGCAACACAGTCAATATAACAACGCAGTAAAATCAAATTACAGATCAATATTCTTTTTGCTAGATTCAATGCAATAGGACTAAAAAATGGTGTATAAAAGCCAAAAGTTGATCACAGGCAAGAAGTAAACAGGAGTCAATTACCTGTTCCTTGTTCAAGCCAGTGAATGAGAACATGCCTATCTGCTTAAGTATAAATGACCAATCTTTTCCACTGTTGTCTTTTGAAGTAATACTATTGTATAGCTGTTGTCTAACATTCTTGATCCTTCCAGCCATCATTTCCATTTCTGCTCTCCATTCATTAAAGAGAACTGGGTTTCCAACAACATCGGCAACAATTCTAGCCCCATGTACAGGTGGATTTGAGTACATTGGTCGGGCGAGCCTTTTCAGCTGGCTCTTTACCCTGCAATAAATAGTTACCACATTGGTCATCAAGATAGAACAATATGATTGCACAAGTGTGAAAAGTGAGCTTAATGTTTATTATCCATAACAGAAAGGTATTTACGCAAGGGGATTGAACTGAAGAGAGGGAGGGATAGGTAGTCGATTCAAGTCTTTGCACTAACAAAAAACTAACATTTGTTGATCCAAAAAACAAAAATACAAGATGTATACATTGCCAGAATCAAGTTAAATCCAAAAAACAAAAACTAACATTAACCACGTACTAAAAGTTCAGAGTATATGCCCAAATACATAACTTTTACTGAGGCATACATTGCCCCAATTAAGTTGAATCCAAGATGTTGCTTTTCTTAAGACAGATCTGGAGATTTTTTGTGACGATTTTAGTAAAGAAAGTATTAGTTCATTTGGGTAAACAACTTAATTAAGAGCTTGTTGAATGAACGCTTACCAAATAAGCGCTTGTATATAAGTTGTATCTATAATTGAGAGAAAATAGGGTCAAATTGTTTTCAAATAAATTGCGAGTTGGTTTTACAAAAGCTACCCTGAAGAGTTGATTGAAATAAACTGAAAACCGCTTATGAACATACCATGTGTTGGTTCCATTAACTCTCTCAAAACACTTACGTAAGTGCTTATATCATCAACTTAAAATAAATTGTAAATAAGTTCTTCCAAACACAGCATTAGATTGCAGCTACTTCTTACAACCTTTACTCAATTGATAAAACGATCCGTGTATCTGACTTGAAAAGGGATAAAACTGCAGGGGATGGAAGTAGAAAGATCCAATATTTTTCCTAGACATGTCCATTCAACTTCAGATATGAGAAAAAATGGGAGACTTAATTTACTGTACCTTGCTGCAGATTCTGGGGATGATGAAATCACATTGATTGCTCCAATCCTTTCAGCATAGAGACCAAGATTTTTACTGTATGACTGAGCTACAAGAACCTCCATACCACGTGCAACAAAAAGCCTCACAGAAGCTGCATCTTCGTCAAGGCTTCCACTGGCAAAGCCCTAAAATTAATAAGGGAAATAAGGTTCTAGGTCTCTAAAGATTTAGTCATAATGCTGAATATGTTAATGGTTTTTTATGTGCTATCAAGAAATTTATTAAGAAATAGCTCATTTACCCCAAGATTGGTACCTGGTAAGCAACATCAAAAAAGGGAATGTGGTTCTTTTCTTGAATTAAATCAGCTATTTTTTCCCATTGCTCAGGTGTTGGATCAATACCAGTAGGGTTATGAGCACATCCATGTAGAAGCACAAAAGATCCTTCAGGAGCTGACTGTATAAATGTAGGAATGTACAATTACGTGAGTTCAATCATATATTGGATTGGAGGAATCTTTAAATTAAATATGAATCTGTATTTTTATGTATGCCTTCCTATAACAAGATGACAAGTTACAACTACTAAATCAATGAAGCATCAAGTACCATTACCCTGTAATGCCATGTTAAATCAAAACAATTACACCAGTTGTATTTCAAGTGAAAGATATTTTTGAAAACATACATTTTACAATGAATATAAAAAAGGGATAAGCGAACAGATAGAATATTCTTCAACATTGATTTCTAATTCAAAGCAGTTATACAACACCGTTCATTGTCCATTTTACTTGCTACGTTCTGGATCAGGAATGTAACCTTTATATCTTCAATCATGCCCTCAAAATCCAAGCCAACTGTCTTGGGATCATAATATCTGTACTCAGACCATGGCACTCTAGCATCATTGAAAATATTCTTGTGATTACCTGCAAGATAATAGTATTTATTACCCGGGTTGTATTGTATGAACTCCCTAACAAATATAAAACTAATATAAACAGAGTAAGCAGTAAAAGAATGCACACCCCAGGTAGGAGATGATATCAAAACTTTAGCCCCAGCAAAATATCTTTCTATCAGAGCTGCAGCTAGCCGCAGAGAACCAGTTCCAGAAAGACCTTGGACAGTGGCAACCTAGATGCAACTGAATAATGTAAGTAAGAAATGGAAGAAAAAAAAAATCATAACCAAGAAATCGCAAAGTCCTTCAAAACTTCTATATTTTCTAAATCAATTACGTACTCTTTGCTGTTTGATTGCTGGGTTGTCTGCTCCAAGTAACAACTCTGCAGTTGCCTTGTTAAACGCAGCTAAACCCTCAATAGAGAGATACTGCACTTACAAGTTAAATCATAATCAATAACCTAAGAGCCAATGGCACCACAGAACACATAAGCGCATATGCTGTAAATAAAATTACCTCTTTGTTATCCCCCCTCTCCAGCATAAGATTCTCAGCCTAAAAAACGAAGAAGTTCATCTAAATCAACATTAACTCAATTAAAAAATACTTAGGTTTGTGGACGTGAAGCAAAATTAGGAACAAACAGATGACAGGAGAATTGTGCAAACTATGTACACTCAAACGACAGCACACATATAAAGTAAGGAACAAATACCTTCTTAACAACATTAAGCACATACGGCTGTAGTTCTTCTGTTCGGTATGCCCCCACTCCAAGATTGAGCTTGACATCACTTGTGTCCGCTTTAAATGCCTCAGAAACTCCAAGAATTGGATCAGGAGGAGCCATAGGTATGCCCTCAAACCGAGAAACATTAACTGCAACAGCCATAACCCGACCACTAGACTGAAACAAAATTGACGGAAATCATAATATATTAGCACACTTGCACGCCAACAGTTTCTGTGCCCTCATTCTCCTTAATCCTCACTAACTACTTTTACACAGCTTTAAAACTGTTCTTCCACCAAGTATGAAATGGAGAATGGGAATATAACTAATCACAATCCAAATTGAATCTTGATTATAAAAAACGAAGTTTAATTTATACACCCCAGTAGGAATTGAATCTTGAATCTTGATTGTAAAGCATCTTTACACAGACAGAGATATGGACATCCAGCAGGAATTTATCTTTTCACCACATCATCGTATTAATAAACAGGATGACATGGCAAAGTAGTAAAATCTCATTGAATGTCTGCAAAAGGATGTTTCATACTAATGGTGTATAGAAAATAAACTCCAACAAAAAATTCTGCACCGAGATTAATTTAACAAATACAAAGTGGCTAAAATATTCTTTTGATCTCTCATCTCATTAATCTCCTAAATTCAAAAAGTTTGATTTGAGTCCATTCAAGTGTCTCTATGTCAGACTTTTGATTTTAAGGTCAGTATAGAGACATCGACACCTGACAAACCACGAGAGATGTCACATGCAGAAAACCAAAACCAACTTAGCTTCCCAATAGACCTACCCAATTGATCATAAAGTAATAACGAATAAAAAATGAACCAAGCAAAGCAAAACAAAAACAAATGAATAAAATTGAAGCAACAAAGATTTAGTTTTTAGAACATACCCTTGCATTTGGGAAGGACTTGTTAAATCTCAAAGCGTTGCCTCCAATCTTGGGCTTCCCCTGTTTGACAGCAACGTTAAATAAAAAAAGGGTAATCGTTAAAACCAATGTGGGAACAATGCGAAAGAGGTACCTTGTGGGTTTGGCGCGAGGAGAGAGAATAAGAGGGAGAGAGAGAGTTCAAAGCTGCGGAGAGAACAGAAGAAGCCATCACCTGCAACAGAAAATGATAAGCGATTGCAAAACAAAATCGATACGAAATTGTGGCAGAATCTGTTACACTAACTGTGAAGTGCGGATCTGAGTGTTGTAGAAGTTGAGTTGCGTAGAAAAGACGATGATGCGATGAAGTAGATTCGTTTTTGTGAAACACTTGAAGAAGCTTAGAGAGATAGAATTGAAGAAGGAAACAATGGGCGATGAGAAGAAAGTGAAGAAAGAGAAGACAGTTCTTCCCTTATTGGTTCATCATGCAGAACTTCACAAGTGTTCAATTTAGATAAGTAAGATTTAATAAAAATTCTTATTATAAAAATTAATCAATCTACACTCTCTTTTCTCCTTATTATTACATCATACATTTTAGAAAAGATATTAATATAAGATATTAATTATTATAAAATTTATATTTTTTTACTCTTATTAAATATTATGAGCATTTATGTTTTGTATTAGAAAATAGTGAATCAATAGTTTTAAAAAGTATTGTAGATTAATTTAATATATTAGTAACATTTTTTTAAAATGTAAATAAATTAAATTTTGCTATTGATATTGATATGTGTGATTATTTAGTATTTATATTTATATATAAAGAGAATTTCTTATTATAATGTTTGTACATAAATTTATTCTTATTCTTATTTTTATTAATATTTTATTTTAAATATTTCAATCATTTCTTATTTTTAAATATTTACTAAATAACTAATCACTCTTATAATTAATTAAAAACTGTTTTTCTTTTATTTTTAAAACTAATAAGTAAAAAACAAATCGTTCTATAACATTCATAATAAATATAATTATAATTAAGTAAACATATATATTATTTTATATTTTTTAAAATATATTTCCACTTTAAAATAAAGAATTAATAAAAGTACTACACTTAAGTTAATTAGAATAACTTTTTATTTTTTATTTAAAAAATTAATTTAGAGAAAGATTTTTAAAATTACATATTGTCATGATATGTATCCTTAAATCATAAAAATAGAAGGGTGTTGCATCAGATTAACTATTTCTATTTTTACATACTATATAACTTATAGTAATTTAATTTTAATATTAAATGTGTTATCAAATATTTTATTATTATTTAAATTTTAATTTAAAAATGGTTAAGATGATAAATTATTACGACGTACACTTTTAAATTAAAATAAAATTTAATTTAAATAATTTATTATATTGGTCACTATTAATACTAAGTGACAATAATAAAGACAAAATAAAAGAGAAAATGGGTCAAATTCACCCCACGCTCTAACAAAACAAAAACTCACATTAGTATTAAATAGCCAAATTATTAGGCAAAAGAATAACAAATAATGAAATGATATTTTTATCTATACTTTTGTTTATATATTTAGCATACAAACCTTTTTTTGTGCATAATGGAATTGATCTGCATCACTTTTAAGTTTGGTTAGGCCTTAATTAATTATTTCATGGCATAGTAAATGTGAATTTCAATATTCAAATTCTGATGGAATTCATTATGAAATGTTACTACTAGAAACTTACTAACTAAAAACAAATTTTAAAAATAAAAAATAATTAATTATTATATTTACTAAATTAGATATTATTAAAAAAATCATTGATATCTAAATTAGTTTCTATTATTGATAAGTAGTTTCTAAATTAGTATCTAATTAACTAAAAGGTTTTAACTAACAAGGTTTTAGCTCCCAATTCTTTAGATTCTAAAGTTGATAGTTAAAACTTTGGTAACTAATTAGATATCAATTTTGAAACTATTTATCAATAATAGAAATTAATTAAAATACCAATAATTTTTTAATCTCTAAAATAGTATTTAATTTAGTCAATAATGCAACAATGGGCCTCAATGTGGGTTTAATGTTAGAGTGGTCGGTTGAAGACGAGACATGAAATTCTTGAATGATACGAGAGAAGAAGTATTTGTTGAAGGGACCAATATTTGGTGGCAGAAGAACAACAACCCTTGGCGTGTGGAGAAGAGGTTGAGACATTGTTGACTCCTTGTGCATGTCTAGATTAATTGTTGGCCTTCTGTGGACTCAAAAAATTGTTGTAGTTCTTGGAAAAGCTTAGGAATGGGAGATGATAGTACCAACGTTATGGATGGATAACTATCTCTTAACGTGAAAGAGCATCAGCCACCGCGTTCTCCCTTCCAGGTTTGTACACAATTTGAAAATCATATCCTTGTAGCTTTAATGTCCATTTCAATTGCTTTGGGGTTTGTATGGCTTGTGAAGGGAGAGTGTTTAAGCTCTTTTGATATGTAATTATCTTGAAATGTTACCCTATGAGATGCTGGCATTTCTTGACATCTTTTGTGATTGCATACATCTCACGGACGTATACAGATGATACTTGAAGTTTTAGGCACATCTTTTTACTAAAGTACTAAAGAAGGTTAGCATATGCCATGTATTGCTTAGGACCGCTCCTACTGCCACTGGTGATGCATATGTCCCAATGACGAAGGGAAGCTTAAAGTTCGAAAGTTGTAAGTTAGGCACCTTTGATGTGTGTAACTTTAATTTTGCAAAGGCTTCTTGTGCAAGTTCTAACCATGTAATTTTTAGTGTTGTAATAAGTTAGTGAGAAGAGTGGCGAGAGTGACGTTGTGCTTTATAAATTTCCTATAGAATCCGGTGAGACCGAGGAAACCTCTTAATTCCATGAGCAACCGTGGCTTTGGCCAATTGTGTATGACACTTTTTCTGGGTTAGGATTGACTCCTTTAGCATAAATTATGTGACCTAAATAACTTGAGCGGTTGCAAAACTACATTCACTATGCTTAGCACATAATTTTTTTTATTTTGTAGCACTTGTGAAAGAGTTTTCAAATGAACAATATGATCCTACAATATAGAACTGTAAATTCAAATATCATAAAAAAAACTAAGACAAACTGACAGAGGTATGGTTTGAGAAGATTATTCATTGCTGCCTAAAAAGTAGAAGTAGCATTAGTTAAATCAAATGGCATGACTAAGAATTCGTAGTGACCATCAATAATGCAAAATGTTGTTTTTGGGGTGTCTTCTGGGATGAGTAAGATTTGTTGATACACTAAGTGTAAGTATATTTTAGTAAAAACTGTAGTTGAGCCTAACTCGTCTAGCAATTCATCAATTGTAGGAATGGGAAAGTGGTCACAAATGGTGGCTTTGTTAAGGGCTTTGTAATCAACACAAAAATTTCATGTCCCATCTTTCTTTTTTATTAGGAGCACTGGTGAAGAGAAAGGGCTAGTAGTGGGTTTAATAATACTCTCTTGTAGCATGTCAACAATAAGTTTAGTAATGACTTCCTTGCAGTGGTAGGGTTTAACTTTGATGGTTGGTGTATTAGGTAAAAAGGGTATATGGTGGTCATGTGGTATTTGTGGTGGTAATCCACGAGGCCTCTAGAAGATTGTTTGGTATTGTTGGAGAAGAGATTGGATGAGAGTGGGAAAACAATAAGATGGGGATGTTGGATTATGTATTTCAGTGTTTACAGATGTAGGTGACACGTTTTGGGGTTCTACTAAGAGAAGATGTAATGAAGAAATAGAGTTTGTGGATATGTATTGGCAAAATTGATGATAGGTAGTGGATAGTGGAATTGTTGAAGTGTGGACTTGTAATGTGATTTGGCGGTGTGTGTATAAACACAATGCTTAGAACTGAGAAATCTGCCTTAATGGGCCTAAGAGTGCTTAACCATTCAATGCCCAATACAACATATGCACCTTCAATGGGAAGAAGGTAAAAGGGAATGGTAAAAGTAGATTTCTAGAGTGAGATCTCCAATATCGTACAAATACCTTGACACTTAATGAACTATCCATTTCCAACCATTACAAATAGGGGTGGGCTGGGAGTGATGGGTAGGTTTAGATGGTGTGCAATGCGGGACTTGAGAATGATATGAGGGCTACCTGAGTCAATCAAAATAGTAACCGAAAGGTTATGAATCAAGCCTGTGAATTTGAGTGTTTCGGGTGAAATGGTTTGTGTGAGAGCCTAGGGTGATAGGTGAATATGGATAGTGTTAGTAATGTAGGGTATAAGAGATGTTGATGGGGGAAGCGTGTAGGGTTTAGCATGTGGAGCTACTAGAAGAGTGAGTGGTGTATGGCAAGGGAAAACAATTTTGTTTAGGTTTAGAATCCCTAATTTTGTCTTGAATAAGTTTTGCTAGACCAATGGCTTGGGATATAGAGAATGGGTTCAAGATGGCTAGCTCTATGCGGATATCCTTATGTAATCCCAAAATGAAGCAGTTAAGTATAATCTCTGTAGTGAAACCCATTATACAATTGCATAGTCGTTCATTGATATTCAGTAACTAAAGTTGTTTGTTGGAGTTTGAACAACTCTACTTGGTGATTTGTATATGTTGATGGGTTAAAACGGAGCTCTAAAGCCCGTGTGAATGATGGCCAATTTGTTGTCTTGTTGTTGTTGTGCAACCATTTGAACTATGAAAGAGCCTCACCCTGCATATGAAACGCTACCCCGGGCGCTCGTTGATTTGGTGTTATCTGATAGAATGAGAAATATTGGTCCGCTTAAAAGAGAAAACCCAATGGGTTGTTGCCATAAAAAAAGGTAGGGTGAGTAATGATGGTCTGATTGCAGGAGGTGAAAGGTGTTGATACTGATATTGAGCTTAGGTTGTATGAGGGTTGGTCTAGTGGGTGGCAGGTAAGGGTGGAGGTATTTTATTCTCCGTATGAGAAAGGCATGCTACTTGGTCTCTATTAGAGTGAAGGTTATCATTCCTTACCTTTAATGTAGATTAACGATTGACATTTTTCTCGATTTGGCTTTGAATCATCGTGATTCGTTCCTGGATTATGTGTAAAACTTCTTCTAAGTCTTTGGATGGTAGTTTGGGAGATGAGGCATGGTCTCTCAATGAAAGTACCAATTTGTTAGACTTTTGCTATAACTGCTACTAAAACTAGGGTTACCAAATTCTTCTTTTCTCATAACTAACAATCCCTTTAAAAGGGTATAAGTGGGTTGTGTGGCCTTACAAACTTAAAAGACAAACATCATGTAACAGTAAACATTAATAAAAGAAAAACACAACATGATAGAACAATAAAAATGTCTTTGGACTATTCCCACTATAACGTCCTTCTTCCAATTAGGTTGCATTATGGGTCTTGTGCTAATGTTGAGTCGGGGCGTAACAGTAAACCAACCAAAGTTCAAATTGGTCAAATTCATCCTAACTACATGATTTTGTTTAAAAAGAATAATATTCAGTTCAATCCAATTTAAAAAAATATTTTAAATTGTTACTCAAAAGATGAAATTGTGTATCAACAACAATGTTTTTATAAGTTATTAATTAGGGGATTGTATCTTTTATTCAATTTTAATTAAGAAAAGAAAGTTATTTTAAACAAAATTTAAGGAGTCTCTCGTAAGGTTTTATAAGATGTTAGTATTATAAATTTTGTTGATGTGATTATATACTTCATCATAAATCACTTGTAGGAAAGAGTTATTTGACACTTTTTGGAGCCAACAAACCACCCAATAAATAAGAAAGAAATGAGATATAAAAAGATGGTGCAAGAAACGGATAAGTGAAAATACAGAGTTGATACATATTATACACCCAGAGTTGATAACTTGTTTCATGAACCTAAAATCTCATACAATATAGATGGAGCATAATTCAGAGCATTTTGATTTTGTTTTATGATATAAAGGTTTGTGAAAGCATAATCCACAACCTTCCAAACAAAGCTACATTAAGAAATAGATTGGGTATTTCTTCTTGCACCCCTATATTTTTCTTCCAGCACCCTAACATTTTTTAAAATACCAAAATTAATCTTGCTATTTTTATTTGAAAAGGCACCGTCATGAGGTTTATAGGTTTCTGGAATGTGGGTTCCACGAAATCTATGGATTGGTGGATCTGGAATGTATTATTTTGACTTATGAATTGGTGGATTCAAAATGCATTTTTTGACTTATGGATTGGTGGATCTCGAATGTATTTTTTGACTTATGTATTGGTGAATCCGGAATGCATCATGCATTTTTTGACTTATGGATTGGTGAATCCCGAATGTATTTTTTGACTTTTTGATGTTTGGTTGTGGTTTTCAATAATTTGTTGGAATTTCATGGTAAGATATAAATTTGTAGAAGTATGGACAATGAGGAAAGATTTGTTGAACTTCATTATTAATCAATTTTAGGACTCATTGGAAAACATAAACATTCTTATGCAATTGTCAAAACTTGGTCTTCATATGTAGTTATAAGGTTGTAATCAAATTCATAAATTAATATGTAAGCATACATTGTGACTATTATAAATGCGGAAGAACAAATTCACTCACGATTGTGTAAGAACTAATTCCTAAACCCTTTAAAATAATAATGTAAACAATGTGTAGCTTCATCAAATTACAAAACAGAAATATAACTAAAAACATAAAAGATATAAATAATCATCGTCGACCATGTCATTGTTTGCGGACATACGCATACATCATACAAATGGGCCACATGGTTTTCATAAGTTGTCAGCAATGACCCATCCACTTTAATATTATACTTCGGGTGTTTCTTTTGCACCTCTTCAATATTCTACAATCCAGTGGACGAGTCACTATTAACAACTTATTGATTTATGAATTTGATTACAATCCCATAATTACATATGAAGATCAAGTTTTGGCGATTAGATATAAATGTTTGTGTTTATATTTTCCAATGAGTCTTAAAATTGAATAATAGTGAAGTTCAACAAATCTTTCGGTATTGTACATACTTCTATAAAATAACATCTTACCATCAAATTTCAACAAATTATTGAAAACCACAACCAAACATCAAAAGTCAAAACATGCATTCCGGATCCCCCAATCCATAAATCAAAATAAGCATTTAGAATTCACCAATCCATAAGTAAAAAAAAAATGCATTCTGAATCCACCAATCCACATTCATTATGGATTTACCAATCCATAAGTAAAAAAATGCATTTCAGATCCGTCAATCTATAAGTAAAAAAAATGTATTCCGAATCTACCAATCCATAAATATCCTGGAACCCAATTTTCGAAAATCTATAAACACCATAATGATGTCTTTTCAAATAAAATGATAAGATTAGTTTTAGTACTTTAAAAATGTAAGGGTGCAGAAAGAAAAACGTAGAGATGGAGGAAGAAACTCCACATCTCAAGGGAAACAAAACTCACAAATAATTTTTTATTTTAAAAAGATATAATTACTATAGAGCCTTGCAGTATCTATCTAAAAGCTAAAAATAACTCAAATAAGTGTTCATCTTTATATCTAAAAAAAAAATAAGGCGGTGATCTATGAAATTATTAGTCACTAGACATCATAGTTATATGAGACTAACGAATCAAAACAAAACAAGTTAACTGGTATGGTCGTATCTATTAGATTTTAAATAAAATTTAAAGTTATAAAAATAAATGTTATATATTTTAAAAATTATATTTCCATATGCTATCAAATAAAAAATTAATTAAGATATAAATTTAAAAATAATGTATCCGGATAAAAAAAATGTTTATTGCGGTAGAAATGCTCTCAATAAATTTGGTCAGAGAAAACAAAACCATTAAAATTGTTCAAATGCCACATCAAGCGGAAATTACTTGCTGAAAGCATTTCCTCAAAATAGTGTGAAGGTGTTTTAGTCTTAAAAAAGAAGTTATGTACTTTTTACAAGTTAACGTTCAAATTCACATATATAAGATTTTCTTACTTCTTCCACTCCTTTGTGTTTAAACTATTTTTTTTAGAAATAGAAAGATGTCATAGTTATTTTTTTTACTTTAATAAATATTTATCATATTTTTTTAATTCACTTTTCTCATTTTTACTTCACAATAAATACATATATGTAAGATAAGTATAAATGACAAAAAAAAAAATCCTTTTTAATTGTCCGCTTTTTAGTAAACATCTATTCACTTTTCTCTATTTTTTTTTAATTTTAAAATAACATAATTTTTTGTAATTTTTAATTTAATTAATAAGAAGAGGGAAAATAAGAAACTAGAAGGGTACAATATATAACTCAATTAAAATTATATTAAAAATACAAAAAATAAATGTTTTCCTTAATTAGTACGCGTCTTTTGTGCCTACTTTAAATGCCAGTCAAATTGTTACATATAATCATAATGGACATTGAATATGTATTCAAATTTCAGCATTGAATTTCATGAACAGTTTTGTTGTTTTTTCTATAATAATTATCAAATATTTATTTGTTGATCGATAACTTAATATTGGTAAAAGCATCTTATTTTGAACTTCTCGTACGATATTTTCTTAATTATATTTTACTATCTGTATTATTCAAACCTATAATTTTATTTAAAGCTAAATTTCAAGGGTTTTCTCAAAGCACATTGCTTACGCTCTCATCTTGCAACAATTTGGTGGAATAGATTGACATTTCTAACTTTCCAACCCATTAAAACAATATAAGTTATACCATGTTCCTTTAATATACTTTGATATTTCTAGTTCATCAACATATTTTGTCTTCTTTGACCCGTCAACTTGGTAGATTAAAGGTGTGATGAGATAAACTGGTTCTTGGATTTTTTTTAAATTAAAAATTAAAATAGAAAGTAGTTTAAAAGATTTCAATTATTATATTATTGAGTCATGATATACTTACAATCCATAACTACTGAATTGATCCATATTACTCTATTAAAAGTAGAAGGGACAATAATATTTTACCATGAGAGGAGATAATTTTTTTTTAAAAGTTGTCATAAAATAACATTTGTCTATATTATTTAAAGAACGTAAATGTTTTTCTAATTATGATGGGTCAGTTGATTACATCTTGTTTTTAAGTAGGTCGGCCTAAAGTTGAGTAGGTTAAGATAAAATAAGTTAAGTTGACTCATTTTGTCATTCATACTATGATGTGTTAAAATCGATTGTAACTCATGTGTTTTGAGCGAGAAGGTGACACTAAAGAGATTAAACACCAATGAATCATGACAAAAACTTATAAAATATCATGACATTACTTTCTTTTAATTCAAAACTTTAAGAGAAAGAGTTTGTGGGTTTTTTTTCTTATATGTTTTATTATTTCTACTCAATATGAGACTTAACTCGTACTTAGATTCCTAACAAGTTCACCACATTTTCTAATCATACTGGAGTCACCAAAAAATTGAAAAATTCATCATAGCAACTATTTGTACTTATTTTCATAAAAAATTGAAACATTATGAATTTTATTTTTTATTTCATTTGTGATACATTTGACTCTTATTTTAGTAGACATGACAAAATGGGTCTAAGGTTGCAGGCCAACTTGTCACAATTTGGCAGGTCAGGTTGGTGTTTCAACCGTCAACACCTTCTAGCTCATTAGCCTACTAATAAGTTAAAATATTAATTTTTTTTTATAGAAATACGTAACAATGTTATAACTTAAATTATTAACACTTATAAATTAAATTTCAACTATTAATTATAATGAAGTAATTTAACAAATAATTATTTTAATTTTGTTAGAGACATTAATTAGTTAATTGAAAACCTAAGAAATACTCATATAATTATGTGTGATTTTAATATATATATAATAATTTTTTTATAAGAGGTTGGTTTGTTAACTCACTTGACCAACTTGACAAAGTGGGTATGGGTCATGGACTAGCTCACCACAATTTAGTGGGTCAGATTGATGTTTTCAATATGTTAACACACTCTAGCTAGTGAACTTGATAAAATTAAAAAAAAAAGTTAAAAATATTAACTTTCTTTGATACAAATATGCCACAATATTGTAAATAACACCTACAAATTAAGTTCCAATTATTAATTATAATGGAGTAATTTAACATTCAAAGAATAACATCTTGAAACTTTATTTAGTTGCAAAATAGTTTGAAACAAATCTCCGTATTAAACTTGATTGAAAAACAAAAGGTAACTAAAATATAGAAAACGCATTGTCAAAGAATAACAAGGATAATATGTACATTCATATAAGATAGAAACAGAAAACTTGTAACCACCAAACTCCAAAATACTAGATAAAAAGACCAAGTATAAGCGGTCTACCCTAAAACATATTATATGATCAACATATGAAACACATACTAGACAGTCTACCCATCACACACTAGACCCTCTACCAACTTCAAACACTAGACTATTAAACTCCAAAATACTAGATAGAAAGACCAAGTATAAGTGGTCTACCCTAAAACATACTATATGATCAATATATGAAACACATTATCCTTGTTATTATATTAATAATATTAATAATATTAATAATATAATTAATATTAATAAAAATATTAATATTAATAATTTTAATTTTAATTTTAATATGATTTAGATGAAGACAATCAATATGAAATAATATATTGATACTAATATTTATATATTTTTTTAATTTTTTATAATTTTAATATTATATTTTTCTTTAATTAAATAAAAATAATAATTAAACTTAAATTACTTTTTTAATTTAATTCTAACAACGCAATAAATCTTAAAACTATTTCAATTTTCTATGACATTTTTTATATTTTCATTTTTATTTTAGTTTGTTCATTATTTTTAATTCCCATCAAGAACTATACGAATGTATATAAAAATTTGTATGGTTTTTTTTTATCAACAATGAATTAATTAAATTAAGAGGGATACTTCAGGGGTATCCCAACCCGTTTACATCAGCCACATGTGTAGTCCTCCTTATAGTTGGAGCAGAACCACCATAAAGAGAGTTACACTACAAAAA
>Ga0123342_1000777_pt1 | contig 51976 bp, 29 predicted proteins | sample Turbeawhitnodule_FD_89960 | JGI IMG/M metagenome (GOLD analysis project Ga0123342, IMG submission 89960) | Root nodule microbial communities of legume samples collected from Mexico - Turtle bean Mexico white nodule | ecosystem: Host-associated > Plants > Roots > Nodule | place: Mexico: Nepantla...
ATATAAAGAAATCATTATATAATATTTTTTATTTTTATATTTTTTTTTATTAATTATACATATATTTATAAAAAAACACAAAAAAATATATATATATATATATATATATATATATATATATATATATATATATATATATATATTGGTTGCTTCTTCTTTCTAGCTTGAAATGCACTCTACATTTTCTAACTTTTGAAGCAAAGTGCATTCTTCATTTTGAAGTTTGCATTCTTCAATCAAAGCTTAAAAAATGACACTATATTTTGACCTAGATCTAGCTAAATGCACATGATAGTTCTGTTCAATTACCAATAATCATGATATTTTGAATTTGACATTAGAGACAGTAATTTTCTTTTGGAAGAAAGTGAAGTGATGATTGGAGGAAATTACTTTTGGAAATCGTAGCTGCAAATTTTGAAAAATAATAATTGCCATTTAAATTTGGAATTACAGAGCTGATATAAAAAAACAATAAAAAGAGAAAATTGACATTCTTTGATTCATATATATAATTTTATTCTAATGTAGATTGATTTGTAACAACTTCAATGTGTTAATAATTGTTTTATATAGTAATTACATTATGGACTGTTAATAATTGTATTTTTCAATTTTTATATTAACATTAAAAAAAATTATTAAATAAAAATTAATTTTAGAGTTAAAAATAATTAATTATTATATTGATTAAATTAGATATTATTACTAAATAAACTATTGATATCTAAATTAGTTTTTACTATTAATTTCTAAAATTGGTTTCTAAAGTTGATAGTTAAATCCTAATTAGGGTTTAGGATATAGGATTTAATATCTAAAATTGGTATCTAAAGTTGATAGCTAAAATCTTGGTAGTTAATTATATACTAATTTAGAAATTATTTATCAATAATAGAAACTAGTTTAGATAGTAATTTTTTTCAATCTCTAAATAAGTATATAATATAATCAATAGCTTCTATTTAATGATTTTCTAATAATGTTTATTCTTTCTCTGAAAAAAATTAAGTATTGAGTTATTGTTTAATTTTTATGGATAAAAAAGCAGCTATTTTTTAAAGAAAAAAAAATCACAAATATAAGTTTAAACTTAAAGAGGTAAAGGAAAAATAAATAAAAAACACAGAAATTGTTATAATTATCTTAAATGTAATACTAAAAGTAATTTTTAACTATCTCACAGTCGATAACTATTGACATGGTTATATTAATGTATTATTTCACTAATAATTCACATAAACTAACTAAAAACTGTCAATAAATAGCTGGTTGAAATGAAATTAATTAAAGTCTTAGAGTTTAAATAATCTTAATAAAACCATGGTTAAAAAATAGCTCATTAAATGTCTCAATAACTTGTTTGTAGATTACACTACAAGAAAATCATCCGATAAAAATCCATTTTTAGAGACCAAAATAATTAATTGCAATAGAAACCATTTTAGAAACTATAAAAAATTGGTTTCTATATTAGTTTTACTATTGTTAAATAATTTTTAAATTGGTATCTAATTACCAATCTAGGTTTTCACTACCAATTATTTAGATTCTAAATTTGCTAAAAAAAACATTGATTGTTAATTAGATACCAATTTAGAAACCATTTAACAATAAAAAAAACTAATTTAAAAATAAAAAATTTATTTAATTCTAAAAATTATCTCTAATTTAATCATTATAACAATTAATTATTTTTTTTTTAAAATTAATTTTTATTTCATGATTTTCTTGTAATAGTTTAGTAATAATATTTTGGTGTAATAAATCTAACTAAATACTAAATTCTGAAAGACATAAAATTTGATATTCTTAGCCAATGTCTTAGGAAGAAGAAGGTGATGGAGACATGGACAAGGTTGTTGGAGTTGACACAGAAACTGAGACACACGAAGAAGGTTGAAACGTGCCAACATGTTCACTGGCACTTCTCTGAATTTACTGATATTCCCAACATTGCCCTCGGTTTTACTCTGGAATAAGGCCCCACCAGAATACCATAGAAAGTCTCTCTGCACCAAACACATCACTTTCACAAAGAAAGCTTGTCCCTTTTGGTAATAACATAACAGCTACCCAACCAAGATTTCTTTCCAGTATATATAATCTCTGTAGGCACTTCTTCCACATAAGCTTCTCAGGAGGTTCATTCATCTCTGCTGGTGAGTTTACTTGACACCCCATTTCCTCGTTTATGTTCAAGGTTTTGCCAAATTTTGGATCTTTTTCTACTCTTGTATCATGTTTTGAGCTGAATCATTGTGGGTATAAATTTGGTGTTATCAGTTGTTAAGGGGTTGAAGTTAGTTCTTGCTGATTGGTGACTTTGATTCTGATTTGTGTGTGAGTGTGTAGATCTTTAGCCTTTTCTATTTCTTGTATGGTAAGTTGCTCAATTTTATGTTTGATTCAATGCTGTCATGGAATTTGTCTTGAACCTCTTTGGCTTTGGATCTGCTGTAATCAGTGGTTGAGGTATTAATAGAAATATCAAGCATTTATTTTTCTCTACCAAGTGCAAGATCTGTTGGCAATACTTTCTTAAGATTGGTCTCTGAGTGGTCAACCCATAGTCGTGAGGAAGTTTGTCACCAAATCATCATCCCTTGGATGAATCTGTTAGATCTGGAGATATTTAATCTCTTTTCTGAGTTTTTGTTATTAGAAGAAAATGAGTTGATTCCTATTTCCTCGATGCCATTGTTGGCCCATTGATTCTTCACTGAAATTTGACGTATGCTGTTATATTTTTCACTAACATATATGAATTAGCTTCTAAAGACAAGCTATGGTGCGTTGTCTCGTTGTTCTCTAAAGTAGATATGATTGCAAATTGTTTTTCACCCTTATTGTGCTGTGTTAGAACTATCAAGCAAATGATTGGTATATAATAGAAGTCAAATTCACCAACAAAACTTAGATGCAGTTCTATAATCATTTTTAGTGGTGTTCTCTAATCAGAATTGGAGTTTCACTAGGATAATCTATGTTAACCTTTAATAGAAAGCTTTATTGAGTAAACTCTGAGATAGAACTTTAATTCTAATTGAAAAACAACACCAAAAGCATCTGTTGAACTGCCTCTATGTTTTGTCCATTGGCTTTTGCTGTTTGCTTGTATATACTGATGCATTTGTTATGTATATATTGTTTCTTGTGATAAAAAAAACTGATGCATTTGAACCCCTCGTTGGTTAGGTTGCTCAGAGAAGAAAAATGGTGAAGATTTGCTGCATTGGTGCTGGATATGTAGGGGGTCCTACAATGGCAGTCATTGCACTGAAGTGCCCCTCCATTGAAGTTGCTGTTGTGGATATCTCAAAATCCCGCATTGCAGCATGGAACAGTGACCAGCTTCCTATCTATGAGCCAGGCCTTGATGATGTGGTGAAGCAATGTCGTGGCAAGAACCTTTTCTTCAGCACTGATGTTGAGAAACATGTGTTTGAGGCTGACATAGTGTTTGTATCTGTCAACACTCCAACAAAAACTCGAGGTCTTGGAGCCGGCAAGGCTGCAGATTTGACATACTGGGAGAGTGCAGCTCGCATGATTGCTGATGTCTCCAAGAGTGACAAAATTGTGGTAGAGAAATCCACTGTCCCTGTGAAAACTGCAGAGGCTATAGAGAAAATTTTGAGTCACAATAGCAAGGGCACCAAGTTCCAAATCCTATCAAACCCCGAGTTCCTTGCTGAGGGAACTGCAATCAAAGATCTTTTCAACCCGGATCGGGTCCTGATTGGAGGCAGGGAGACCCCAGAAGGCCAAAAGGCCATTGAAACATTGAAAAATGTTTATGCTCATTGGGTTCCTGAGGAAAGAATCCTAACCACAAACTTGTGGTCTGCTGAACTGTCGAAGCTTGCTGCTAATGCCTTCTTGGCGCAAAGAATTTCATCTGTGAATGCTATGTCAGCACTTTGTGAGGCCACTGGGGCAAATGTGACACAAGTGTCCTATGCTGTTGGCACTGACACAAGGATTGGCCCCAAGTTCCTGAATGCTAGTGTTGGTTTTGGTGGATCATGCTTCCAGAAAGATATCTTGAACCTTGTGTACATCTGTGAGTGCAATGGCCTGCCAGAGGTGGCTGAGTACTGGAAGCAAGTGATCAAGATCAATGACTATCAGAAGAGCCGATTCGTGAACCGTGTAGTGTCCTCAATGTTCAACACAGTTGCAACCAAGAAGATTGCCATTCTGGGGTTTGCATTCAAGAAGGACACAGGGGACACAAGGGAGACACCAGCAATTGATGTGTGCAAGGGGCTACTTGGTGACAAGGCACGTCTCAGCATATATGATCCACAGGTGACTGAGGAGCAAATTCAGAGGGATCTGTGGATGAACAAGTTTGATTGGGACCACCCCATTCACTTGCAGCCAACTAGTCCTACAACTGAGAAGAAAGTGAGTGTGGTTTGGGATGCATATGAGGCAACAAAGGATGCAGATGGTGTTTGCATTCTGACTGAGTGGGATGAGTTCAAGAGTCTTGATTATCAGAAGGTGTATGACAACATGAGAAAACCAGCATTTGTTTTTGATGGAAGGAACGTTGTGGATATGCAGAAGCTACGTGAGATTGGTTTCATTGTCTACTCAATTGGGAAACCACTCGATCCATGGCTCAAGGACATGCCTGCTGTCGCATAAAACACATCTCAAGACATTCAGTTTGCTTCAATTTATCAACACCTTTTTTTTGGGAACAATTTTTCTTTGCCATTTTTCACTTCCCCATATATTAGTTTCCATTATGGGAAAAGTAGGAGGCCATATGTTTTGTGTTTCTCTCTACTGCAATTCATTACTGTTTGGTTGTTATGAGTTTACAAGGATTTTTCTTTTATTAGATTACTGTTGAAGATGCATATCTAACTGAGATAAATACATTTAATAGTATTTTTTTTATTAAATTATTATTATTAAGTTCTTCTTTTCTGAATTAGGTATATTAGTATCGGAAAGAGGTTGACAATAAGTTTTTTTAAAATGGATTACTTGTCCCTCTGCTAGAGGTGTTCCAGAAATGTCTGCGATTGAGTAAATAGTTTCACGAACGAATGGATCGTATCGAATTGGAAAATGGTAAAAGTTATATCCTTTGTCGCCACTTTGCGAAAAATCGTTAGGTATCAATATGTTAGATACCTGTAATTATAAATATATTTTAAAATATTTATTTTATTAAAATATTATTATTAGAGATTGTATATATAAATGAATGTAAGTTTGAAGTTTATTTATGATCATTTAAAACCATAATTACTATTTAAAACCATAATTACTATTAATTTGGTGAATGTTTTGATAATTTTTCTATATCAGAATGTTTTGGACCTACAACAGCCATAAAATTTGCTTTTGGGCTTTTCAATAGTTGATTATAGATATAAATCAGTTAAAAGGTAATTTTAGGATAATTAATTTCTTCTAATGAAAAATAAGTTTTTATATGAGAAAGTGAGTACATTAAGCTAAAAGAAGAACATGCTATTGAAAAATAATCATAAATTAATTTTTTTTAATTAATCATATTTGAGAACAATTATGTTGTCTAAATGGAGTAGTAATCAGAGTTACAATAATTGAATAATATTTGATGTTACAAAAATTGACAAAATATTAGGTCCTCATCTCAAAGAAATATAAAAGAAAACCTAGCAATTATTTATGTATACATTTGTTTGAGACAACAGAGCAACAGTGTAAAGATATCTGAAATGTAAAACTTTGAAATATTTATCATAAATAATCTCATTAGTTTAATTGAAATATAGAGAAAATGTAATTTTTTTTATTGTCATCCAATCATGTCCTAATGTTTTTGATAAAATTAACAACTTTTTATATAACTGGAAACACAAGCATCGTTTTGATTATATTATTTTATTTTATTGAGTTCATATATTTTATTTCATTGAAATTTAATATGTTCGAATTTTAATTTTATATTCCTTTGTAAGGAAAAAGACGTGACTACTCAATTTCAAATATAAGGTTGGTAAATTAGTAAATTAATGAAAAAATAAAAAAACAATTTTGAAAAATGCATTAATGTGTTTTCTCTGCTTTCAAATTTTACAAAAAAGAAGAAGAAGAAGCCAGAGTCTGTAACTATGAAGAAAAAGGAAATTAGAAAAACAGCAATAAGGATAGGAGTAAATAAAAAAAATAAAATAGAAAGAGTTAATACAGAAACTTATAACAAAATGAGATTATCAGAATTATAATTATAAACAAAAAATAGATCGCAAAGACAATGAAAAGGTAAATTGTGAGATATTGGAAGTTGTTGGTTGATAGACACAATTTAAGAAAACAATAATTTTAAGAACATTTAATTATGAACTTGTAGAAATTTTAGCAGAGCTAAATCTTATTTAAAGTTTCTAAACACATAAGTTCTAATTAGGACTTGAAAAAAAATTCTTAAACCCTCGACTAAAATCTATAATGATACCAAATAAAAATATTAATAGATATTTGTGGATATTGAGTATGCATGTATGTTTTTATGTTATGTTTTAGTTACCTTTTATACTTGATGAGATGAATATAAGTTTCGTAGTATTCAATTATACTAGCTATAATAATTGTTAGTGAATTTTATTTGAATATTAAAAAAAGTAATTTTAGTGAAAGAAATACTAATTGAATAATGGTTTAGAATTTGATGTCATATATTTATATTTTTTTATTTATACTTATGAAATTGAAATTGTAAAACCTTCACCCTTTACTATTATCTCTCATTAAAAAACAAATTATTTTTTTTCTTTCTAAGTCCTCATCTAACTTTTTTTTAATTCCATTCCTTCAAACCTCATTTGTTACTGTGATCACACGTTGTACTAGCTAGAGAGCTAAAAGTCATTTTCAACCGATCAATTTTTTAATTAAAGTGCCTATTTTTTTTCTAAAGATTTTTTATTTTCTTTGATTTTGTTATAATACCTTAATGTAAATGATTTAGATGAGAAGATGACTTTGACACACTATCTTGATTTCTATGAGGGTTTATATTTTGTTTTGAACATAATTTGAATGTTTGAAAATTGAGTAAAAAATGTTTTGAGTTTAAGTTTAGCGTAATTTGGAGTTTGGGTTAATAGATGTTTGATTTGGAGTACTTTGAACTCAATACTCTTGTTGAGATGTTGATATAGTGGTTAAATTATGCATGTTAATTTATGAAATTTTTAAAACTAAGTTTTGAATATGGTTTAAAGGAGTAACGTTAGCTTCCTATTAAAATGAGTAAATGATGATATTTGAGTAAATTATGATTATATTGATCATTTGAATTTATTTGAAAGTGATACTTGTCAAACTGGTTTTGGAAACAAATTTGGTCCTGCTGCATGAAGTTGATTTTTTGATATTTCTGCTTAAGTAAAAATAGAGCAGATACTCAATCTTTGCTCTCGGCCTATTTTTGCTCAAACAAATAAATTTTCGCTCAAACAAATAAATTTTCGCTCAAGTGAAACAATTTTCATTGAAACAATTTTTTTCGCTCAAGCTAAAAAAAATTCTTTTCTACAAGCTAATTTTGTGAGGTTAACATACTTAAGATAATATTAGAGTCAGATTTGTTTTGGTGCGACTTAGATAGAGACAAGTATGTCCCGTTATGGTAAATCCAACACTAGTTAGATTTAGGAAAAATGTATTAAGAGAAATGGGGGACAAGTATGTCCTGTTAGGGTAAAAACCCAACACACACTTGAGGGGGAGACTATTAGGAATCCAAGTATGAGTTGAAAGTTCAACACTGACTAGAAATAAGAAAGTTGAGTAACATATGAAAAAGAAAGACCCAGAAACACACAATCTTAAGATTTTGGATTGGAAGTGGTGTCATAATCTCTTATGTGGGTTTACTCTGGCTAAATGATGGTGAATCTCCCTAGTCTCTCCCTAATAGAAAAGCCCCAACAGTTATTGGGCTTCAAATCGGTTGTGAGGTTGAGTTAAGTATAAACACACTATTAAAGTAAGCTAACATAAGAGATTACAATTCTTTAATTGATTGAATGTGAATGTAAAATATAAATGTAAATAAAATATTAATTTGTATATTTAATTAATTTGTGGTTTTGTTCAAGTGGACTATTTTGTATGAAAAGAGTTGTTGAGAATGATAAAAAAAAATTGTATGGATTTGAGGTTACAAATCTAGGATGATTTGTGATCCATTGCATGATTTGTATTAAGCAAAGATCTTTGTTCTAACAAAGATTTCTAACTTCATTGATAGTCTAAACATCAATGTGATTGAAAAACTGAAGGAGAATTTATTGTATCATCAGACCACCAATTGTGAAATATACTCTAAACTTATCCTGATCCGTATAGCTGAATATCTAATAGGAGCCTTTGGAAGACATATATTGATATTTCTTAATAAATATCCTTTTATATATAGATTAATGTGTGATGTATATGGTACGTAAGTTTATGTTTTATGAAATTGGATTGGTTGTAAATTACTAATTAAATTCTACAACTGTATTCGGAGAAGACTAAGGAAGACTAAGGAATAGTCCAAGTTTTCTTTTTTAAAAAACATGAAAATGTATATACATATATAATTATGTTTATTTTATTTTAAAAAAAACTAAATGTTTTTTCACATGTCCTCTAGTAGACTTATAGTAAAGATGATAATTTTATGTGGGTGCTACATAAATTATTTTTAAGAAGATAACTTTTTTAAAACTTATACTTTATTGTGCAATTTATTTAAATTTATTTTATTATGTAATTTTATTTAAATTATACTTTAAATTTAATTTTATTTAAATATAAAATGTAAAAAATACGTATAGGGGTCCATAAATAGTCGAGTATATTTTTTCGCGATATCCTTTAAACAAATTTCATTTTAAAGGATCACACCGATTAGTCATCACTACCTATAGCACTTTTATAATCAAGGTTATAATTTGTGAAAGACTTAACACTCTCATTACATAAAGATACAATGTGAAAGCAACCTTCTTTAATTGGTCTTCAATGATATATGCCATAATTAATTTTGTGACATATAATCAAACTAATTTTTTTATTAAATTAAAAGATTAAATATTATCTATGCATGTAATTTTAAGCTCAAAGTAATTTTAATAGTATAATATTGTAAATAAAAATGAAGCTGAAATAATCATAGATAAGGGAGAGAATTTGGAGATGAAGTTAATAGATATTTATTATAAGAGAAAGGTAGGTAAAGCTTTACAACAAGTAGTATCCATACATAACACAGATATATTAAAGAACTGCAAGCTTATTTTATTTTGATCAAGAGCGCACCTGAAGTGCCTCTGTTTGCAAAATATATTTGTTTATTTATTCTCTGGTACGAGGAATTATGCTAATCAGGGATCATCATCATAAGCACGTGCCACCAAGTGCGTCTGCACTTTCTACGGCAATTGGGCTGGTTCAATGTTCCATATCTCTCGGGCATATTCATGAATCGTACGGTCACTGCTAAACTTGTATGACCCTGCTGTGTTCAATATTGACATTCTTGTCCATTTCTGTATCCACATCATTTACAAATGTTAATGTTAAAAATAACATGAGACCAACAAGCATGATGCATGAAGGAACAGAACAACCATGGACAAAAGAACTATAACAACTGAATACAATTGATAAATACATTGCATCACATAATAGAACATGTAAATAAGTGAAAATACCAACACCTTCTAACATACTGTGCTATCTATTGGTTAAAATTTGTCTGAACTACATAATCACGAGTAAACTAATTACATATGAAGTTGAATAAAAAAAATCGATTGATTCAAAAGAATGTGTTGCTAGCAAGGAATAGGTGCAGGCATCCAATAGGCTAGCAGGGGAAACGAATATTTAATAGCAAATAGGAAGAAAGTCTACAAACTCACTTTTTGGTCTCTGTATGCTTCATCAACCTTCTCTTGGCATTCTATGTAGCTGGGGAAGTCCTTGCCCACAAGGAAATAATCTGCACGACCAAAACCTTCATTTCCCTCTAAGGATCCAATCAATTCGTCATAGTTGTAAGATCCAAAAACACCACTTCTGACAAATTCTTTGACTTCTTCAAATCGTGGATCGGGGACAAACTGAATTAAAAAAACATAGCGGGTTAACATATAATCATCTTAAGTTTTTAAGAAACCCAAGACCGACATTTCCTCAAACAACGATCTTTGTTCAAAATTCTTGTAACCTTATTATGAATTTCTTTCAACCATTAGCATTTGAAACACAGTAGAATACTTGTTCATGTGGGTATGCTCCAAACAGCATGGTATTAACAATGCTCCATAGTAATTAAAATGCACAAGGGTCTTAAGACAGACCTTTCCCTCTGCTCTTTCTTTCCTCAGCCCAGCAATTTCAGGAGCCTCGGCACCAAAGAGGAAGAAGTTATCTGCACCAACCTCTTCCCTAATTTCAACATTGGCCCCATCTAAAGTTCCAATCAATATGCAGCCATTCATTGCAAATTTCATGTTGCTGGTTCCACTTGCTTCCATTCCAGCAGTACTACACGAGAGAAACAGGGAACACAGATTAGTATATGTCTGTTTGACCTGTATCCTATTTCACAATGCACATTGAGTGCCAAGCTCGCTCTCACATGTCATTGGTGCTCGGTATGACTGGCTGGATTTCCAAACATAGTATTAATTTGCAAAGTTGCATTGCATACAACAATGCATAGGTTATGAAGAGGAGTTGGAGAGGTGAGATTCATGCTGTTGATCATCATGTTAAATTTTCCATGCACGAAATAGGTAGCAAAAGTTTTTGAATGAGAAACATCTTGATTTACATATGAATATGAAACAATTTGATGTAATTGACTCAACTTTCTATTTAAGGCTATTCATGTCAAAATTTGAATAGTTGCAATTAGTACAGTTGACAGTATCATGTTAATTAGTACATCTAGATCACCATTTACGTGAAATATAACTACCTGATATGTTGTGACAATTCACTTGCCGGAATAAGCATCTCAGCAACACTGACATTGTAATCAGGGACAAAAATAACCTGATTAAATATAAACACAAATTAACAATAACTTCATCCATTTGAAAAAATATGATACTGAAAACATGTAGGATCTTAACAAAGTATGAAGCTTTAAAGAAATTAGGTAAACCATTCCTTCCAAAACGACTCCCCTCTGGAGAAAATTTTCTATAAATTAAATGGCACAAACAGAGCAATTTCTTCTTTATATTTAGTATATTAGAAAACTTAATTATATGATTAAAAATCTTATTTTTAGATAGCCTAAAATTCAAAACAAGTGAATGGAATATGGATCTCTGCACACAGCAGCAGGGGGGATGACTACGGATCCTATCCAATTAAAAATAATTGGAGAGTCTCCCGTTTCACAATTTAGTCAATTAAAGAGCCAAATAGTCACAATTTAATCATTTAATCCATTAAATGGTAAAATAATTGATTATCCACTTAATATAATTGATTAAATTGTGAAAATAGAGACTCTAATTAAATATAATGGGGAAGCGATGGAGACTCTAATTCCATCTAATTAATTATAATGGGAAACATTCCAAAATTGTTTTATTATTTTTACAGGACCAAAATTATCCACTGAGAGAAATGTATCCAAGTGTGGAAATTTAATGATTTAATAGTCAAGAGAAGTCCTTACATATGTGTGTATTTTGGAAAATCCCATGAGTATACAGAGTTTGATGATATATTATGTTATCATCCTCTGTGGGGCCGTTGGTTTTTTCTTTTATATTTGCATAGTAGAATGTTTTACCATAAGGACTTGCATAATTGCATTTGTAATGTGGTGTGTTCATGCTAAATTATACTAAAAAATCTTTTTATAAAAAATGCACATTGATTTTAAATTAACATAAGCAACTTGCTTATTGCTAATAAAAATCAAATGTAGAACCTAAAAAAGATCCTGAGGCCCAGGTACTGTTAAAGGAATAATGCTTTACATCTTTATTTTCAAGAATATGCCTAAGAACTGTATGACAAAACATAAACCAACAAGTGAAAAAGAAACAGTTGGACTCGTGTACCTTGAGTAGATCTCCTATTTCAGGATCATGATTAACGGTTTCCCCAACATCTGTAATAAATTTCACAATTCTCTTGGCTTGCACATACGTAGCAAATGCTTTCCCCCCAAATATACAAACTCTAGGAACAAAATTTGCTTTCCTTTCCACAGGACTCATTTCTTTCATCTTCTTGTACCGGTAAACAATTCCAAGTATGTTCATTAATTGTCGCTTATATTCATGGATTCTCTTCACCTAAACCAAAGTAATAGAGCCAGCATTGAACAGTTTAGCAACATAGGGAAAAAACTGATGGAATGGGTAGAAATTGAATCCATTGTAACTAAATTGTTTGTCAGCAGAACAAAAATTGATGTTTAAAAGTAACATATTATCGGGGAGGGAAATAGGAATAGGACATGCAGCCTATCAATGACCTACAGCCTGGCCTAATTTCAGCCTGTGCTAACCTAGACCATACATCAAACAAGGCACACTTGGGCATTTTGAACAGGTCGTCTTCATATACATTACTTATGGTGCTTTGTACATTGTATAGGCAAAACAGAATCACTACTTTCTTAATAATCTGCCTTGATTGATAACTAAATCACACTAATCACAATATGACCAATAACCACTGAGAGACCGTTACAACATTTTAAACTTTCCATTCTATCGTTGAAACTTAGAGCCCAATCAAAATTGGTGTAAAAGAAAAAGAAGAAAATAACCAATATAAAGGCATCATCTTACCTGGATGTCAAACATTGCATCAGGACTGACAAAATACCCTGTTTTTTCTCTGATAAATGCCGCAACTTTAACTTTGTTACTCCTCTTTGCTTCCCTCCACTGCAGTTGTAGATCCTCATTCTCTACAAACTGTAATAATTTATACCAGTATGATCAGGTTTAATGACAGGAATTTGGAAAATAGGCTGAGACTAATATGATCAAGTGATGCTTTTGACATACAATGGAAACACAACGTAGTCTACAGCACGCTCAATGCTAATTACCCAATTTCAGAAAATACCCATAAAATTGAAATCACGATACCATATTAATTCCTTTGAGATCAAGCAGCACGAGGATACCAAATTTACAATTTAGTTGAACGGAATTAAGCTCATCCCGGAATCCATAAGAATTCATATTTAAAAGCTCAACAAACCAGATATTCCATCCTGAATAGTGCGTCACAAGACATAGTTTATTCCATTGGAAAAAAATTTGAAGGAGCCCAGTAAATGCAAGATAGTTAGATTTTATAGCTTAGAAGTAATTACAATTCTTATTTATAGCTTAGAAGTAATTACAATTCTTATTTATAGCTGGTTCTTTGGGGATAACTTGTATCATTGATTATAAAATTCCAAAATTGAAGGCCATTTGTTTCCAAGAAGCATTAGGCTATGTGGTAGTATAACTGGTGCCACCAAACTTGACATTCATAAAAAGGAAATAAAAACTATAAAAGAGGAAAATGCAAAGCCATGAAGGAAAAATTCAAGACTAGGATAAGATTAATAAAGCAAATAAGGGTAACAACCTTCCTTAGCTCGGCTAATTTCTCTGTATTTAGGACCCAATCCTCTGTGCCTATCCACTCCGTTATTATTTTACTCAGAAGCGGATTGCAGAACTTGATCCATCTCCTTGGTGTCACACCATTTGTTTTGTTTTGGAATTTCTCAGGCCACAACTACAAAAAAATATGGCATCAATTATATAAACAAATTTCCTAGATCTTGTCATAATCTAAAGAAAACATAAAATGATGAAGAGCTATTAAAGGTCCAAATATTAAATACATATCATTAGAAGTGTGAGAAGTTTCTTTCATCTTTTAAAAGCAGTATGCATGGAGCAATCACTTTGAAACAAAACAAATGAAGAAATATCCATATTTTATTTATAGTGCTATTATGCCCATTGGGCAAGAATGAGTTGTTTCCTCCCATTGGTCAGATAGTAAGAGTTGACTGCTAAGAGCTATTTGGTAATTTCTATTAGGAAAAAGCTAGCAATTTAGAAACATAACTCAGCTATGCACTACGTCATACTGACAGACCAACGAAAAATTTACCTTATAAAACGCATTGAAAACTTCATCTTTTACAATTTCACTGTGTATCTCTGCAACCCCATTCACTGCATGACCACCCACAACACACAGATTTGCCATACGAACCAATTTTGGTGGTTCTGGTACTGGCACAGGCAACTCTTCTTTCTCATCCTCAATGGAACTTTCATCCGTTCCCTTCTTTTCAGCAAGGGCTCCTTCCACTTCGTCGTTATCATCATCTTTTTTTTTTTCTTCTTCTTCTTCTTCTTCTACTTGTTCAGAACTTTGCGGCTCCTCACTAGGAATATCAGTCGTCTCTTTCGACTTAACCAGTACATCTGCAAATTCTTCAGGCAATTCAACATTTTCTAGTATTCTCATTTCCTTCAATTTATTCTCCAACAAGTCTGAATCTGCAGTGCCATATTCTGCAATTATGGTCCCAATCAACTGCAAAGCAGGAATACCATCAACAACTAATGCATGTACCCTGAAAGAAAGATGTTTATGAATGTATTTCAGTATTACCTCCTCATCAATCATTTCTATTATCTCAATATGGCGTGGAAGCAGTTTCTGCATAAGATCCAAGCTCCATTTCTCTAGTGCCTCGGGAAGAACAGTATGGTTTGTATATGCTACAGTCCTGAATCACAGTAGCAGATAGTAGATATTCAGTCAACCAACTCGGATTATGCATTAATAGATAATAAGAGTTCACCAGACACCTCTCTGTGTAAAATACCTTTGTGTAATATTCCAAGCATCTTTCCAACTTAAACCCTTTACATCTATTAAAATTCTCATCAGCTCTGGGATGCACAAGGTTGGGTGCGTATCATTCATCTGCACTGCAACCTTTTCAGGGAACTCTTCCCAATTCAAATTTGCTCCTGATCTTCTCTCAAAACAAGCAATTATGTCTTGAAGAGAAGCAGAACATAAAGTATATTGTTGCTTGAGACGAAGGGTCTTGCCCTCTATTGATTCATCCCCAGGGTAGAGTATATAACATATCTGCATTTGAAAACAAAAATACCATATATAATGAATGTCCTTTTATTAACTTGCATTCAGACTGTATCAAAATTGAAATTAACTGGAAAGCCTAAATATCATCAAAAGTAACTCGTATTTTCTACACATTTACACAGGACTTAGTCCAAACTCATATAGGTCATTAAATGTACACAAAAAGAGAGAAACCGTAAGATTTTAAAACTGAATATTAGAATGGTTACAAAAAGGGATTCTAAGCTTCTGCACAAGTAGTATATATAGAGCAGAAGGTGACATCTGACACTTGGGACAACTGGCAGCTAACAGAATAAACCTAAACAAAATTAAAGAGAATTGATATTCTCTTATATCGGTGATTATAAAAAGACACTCCAAAGACAAAATATGAAAAATACACATTACACTCAAATGTATGGAGAGGAATGATTTTTATGATACTTATTTTCTGCAATATTTATTCTAACACTTATTCAATTGGTCCCTTTTTTAGAATGTGAGTTAAAACTCAACTAAACAAAATTGAGTTATGAGGTGAGAACTACTCCTTCAGTCTCTAGCCGATGTGAGACTTAGGTTTAAAACTGGATCGTGAGATGAGGGTTGTCCCTCTCTTAAATACATATTGCAAAACTCTATCTCTAGTCAATGTGGACCTTATTTTTCCAAATACATTTCAATAGATACGTATATCTCTTGCTGATTATAAAGAACTTTACACAAGCTATATCATCTAAACCTTTTCAGCGTTTGCTAGAGCCTCAGACGCTTCATTGTGTCTTCCAGCATTAAAAGCATATAAATCAAATTCTTCCTAACCTTTTCAGCATTTGCTAGAGCCTCAGACGCTTCATTGTGTCTTCCAGCATTAAAAGCATATAAATCAAATTCTTCCGATGCAGCTTTTGTAGACCAAAGTCTCAAGTTGATTGTAGTCTTAGTTTTATATCCTGGTATTGGAACATCATGTGCAACAGCTTTTATTTCTTCTCCTCCAATCCAGTGTTTTTTACCATCTGACCCTGATACAACCTTGCCATAGAACTTTACAGGATATGAAACGTCATTTCTAACAATCTCCCAGGGACTGCCCATCTGTTAGACGAGGTCAGAAAGAAAGAAAGAAACATTAACAGAACAGAAAAAACATAGTGAAAACATTATAATTTTAATTTTTAAGTACATGCCATTTATCACTTATCAATAAATAATGAAACATACCTCAAGCCAATCTTCAGCGACTTCCTCCTGCCCCTCTTTGGTTATTCGTTGTTTAAATAAACCATACTTATATCTCAATCCATAACCCCAAGCTGGATAGTTCAAGGTTGCCAAAGAGTCCAAGAAACATGAAGCAAGTCGCCCCAGACCACCATTTCCAAGTGCAGCATCTGGCTCCTATCAATAGCCAAACAAAATGAATTACTCAACTATAGTAAGTTGCAACCAAATATTAATTTTGCTTCAATTACTCCTGTTGCTGTAGCTGTTCAGCAAAATAAAAAGGTTTGCGAGTTTGCAATGTCTTTAGGGAAAATGTAGATAAAGCAACTTAATAAGAGTATGATATGATCCATATCAATTGATTTTCTCCATCGCAAATATGCTATTGGAACAACATTTGTTTTGAAAAGTGCATCAGTTTGTTTACCTAAAGAGGTTATTTCATGTGGACTTACGAGGTTCTGGTTATACAAAAAGTAACTTTAAGAGAGCACTGAAACACTCAACATTTTAGAATAAAAATAAGAAAGAAGAAGTACATAGGGAATGTCACACCTGGAATGCCACATTTTCTAATTTATACCCAAGCTTGCTCAAAGCCTCGGCATAAGCACCAGTTAACTCTAGATTGCCTATTGCATTTAGTAATGCTCTACCCTGCACGATAAAATAACAAATAGAAACAAACATTAGACGCCAGAAATGTTCCAAGTTATTCAAATAATTATTGTAGCACCAACCTGCAAAAATTCCATCGAAAGGTAATATGCCTGCTTAACATTCAGCTTCTCGTAGTAATCATAGGTGGCATTCCAGTTAATAATGAGAGCATCGTGAACACTCTGTGCAGTTGCAAAAAAAGCCTGTGGTAGATCAAAATTATGTGGAGAAAACAATGGAGTGAACTCTGCATGGTATTTAATACTCGAGGCAATAGATGAAGCATCTGGCGTCGAGGAGCTGAGAGAGCTAGCGGCTTCAAAAAGAAACAATAAATAAACAAACACATAAGATTAATCAGGTCCTAATGAAGTTGTTGGACAAAAGATAGCTGCTGGTAACTTATTAAAAAGTCAAGAGCTGGGAATAATTTGTCAGAAGTCCCATCCTTATGCTACCCCAAAAGCGAATATAACAAAATATTATTGAGCTTTGGATAATGATTAGTAACTACATGTTTGGATGTAGAGAAAGAAAATAATTAGTTTTTTTTTTTTAAATTGAAATTTTCTACATTTTGGTTAAAAGAAAATTCAAGAAACATAATTAGCCATGCAAGCTTTGCCTTGATTTCAAATTTGAAAATTTTCTTTCCTCTTTTGGTTTCTTCCATTTCATCAAAACAATAATAGTGAGGGAACCCGGGTATGCATCTCCAGAACACACAATGTATTTCCATGTCAACATAAAAAAAAGGATCCCAATCCATAAACTCCTGAATAACTTCTAAAAAAAGCAGTAATAATAGCCAGCTTAATAAGATTATTTTCAACCATTGTACCTACAAATAAGGGAGTGAGGGCGTAAAAAACATATCATAAGAAATAAATAAATCCCAAAAACTTCTTTTTCAGTTGTTAAATCAAAACGAATTTAATGCATCCATTATAGAAAATTGAGATATCATACACACTAACAAGATACCACAAAGAAGGAGCATGCATATTATATCACACACAAATCAAATGAGAGGGAAGTTTCTATTTGAGGATGCAAAGAACAATCTTGACCATTTTAATAAATGATCAAAATTAAAACGTAAAAGTAACGAAACTTTTTAAAGTGATCATGTGAACTTTTAATAGCCTTTACTCCTGACTATATCTGTAAGATTGTGCGGTCACAATTTACTCTTCTCATTCTTGAAAATCAAAACAGTTCTCTCACTTTATACACACACTCCAACTTATTTTCTAGAAAGTGTATTTTATTTTTGGGAATATTTTAAGAAATCCAAGTTGTAAATATTTTTAACACTTCAACTTTATTTTAAAAAATAAGTGGCAGTATCTTAGCATCCTCAGTACTATTTCCTTCCACCTTTTCCATAGCATTTTCACAAGAGTTATATATTACCAACATATATATTATAAATGAATTTAATTATTAATCATATATGTTAAGATTAAGACTTTCTTAATTATATAAATACTAACATAAATGGATGATTAACAAGATTATTTTAATTAATTTCAATCTTAACCATCCACTTGAATAAGATTCAAGTTTATAATTATTATTTCTCACGATGACAAGAATTCTCACATGACATATACATACATATATTACCAGAAAAAAAATTATAAGCAAAAAAAAGGTGAAAAAATGAAAAGCGAGAAAACATTTTATTCACGAACAGACAAGATTGTTTTAATTAATTTTAATCTTAACTATCTATTTGAATTATACTATTGAGATTCGCTCGGTTTACCATCTCAATAATCGAATACGATAATTCAGATTCGTAGTTCACATTACAATAATAAACTTTTAATATATATATATAGAGAGAGAGAGGACATGCTGCTCAAAGGCCTTTCGTTTCAGAGGATGATCATTGGTCACAAATTACTTTTCCTATCATCAGTTAACAATTCAATACTAAACTGCAACTCTCACTCTACCGCAACCAAATCCACACGCTTATTTAAACTTTCAAGAACTTCACAGAGCTAAAATTAGCTTCAAACTGTTAAACGCTGTTAATTCAAAGCGAGAAGAGCCGAAAGCAAACCAAAAAATGCAGACTGACAGACAGTATATAAATATATATATATAGAGAGAGAGAGAGAGAGAGCGATAGAGAGAGAGAGAAGCAAAAACTTCAGACCTTGTTGCTGAGCCACGGGATCGTGTAGTGTCTTCCTGGCCTCGCTACCGGAGACGCACTTCACAGCGGAGAAAGAGTTCCGCCTCCGGAGGAAGCTCAAGTTGGAGCTTCTTCCGATAAACCTGAGCCTCGATTTTGCGGAGGATCTCGCGGAGACGGTTAAGAGCACGGCGAGGGAGTTACGGCGGGGGAGCGCCTGAGCACCGGCGGAAGTAGCGGAGAACCGCATTGTGGTGGAAGCCATTGCGAATCGCAAATCGCAATCTCTCTTCTCCCGAGATCAATAATCGCAGAGAGAGAGAGAGAGAGAGAGAAGGAGAAGTTTGTTTGTTTGTTTGGTTTCTCGGTCACGAGCTTTGGTAGTGTGAGTTTGTAAGTGAGGGTGTTGTGTGACTATAATGAAGATGGAGGTGTTACTGTGTGTACGGCGTGTCGAGATACGATATGACCGATAAGTAATCGAATCACGAGCTTCTCACTCCTTCAGACTCTTATGTGATTCTCTGTCGTTAAGCTCACCGAATATCCTCTGCAACTGCTCTGTTGGCGCTCTACCAGATTGCCACGTACTTGCTTTCCCTTCCACCTTAACCTTCCCTCCTTGTCCTCACCAAAATTTCCGATTCCAATTTTATAAATATAAAATATTAAAAACAATTAACCTTATCTAATATTTCGTGTATAAAATAAGGGTAAGAGGTTAATTAGTCTCAATGATGTTAAATTTTAGTTTTAAAAATTAACTTTATTCTAAATCAACTCACTAGAATGATGGTTCTAGACTGGACGTACAATGGTCGATACTTATCCTTTGTTTGGATTAGAGAGTGGAAATGGGGAAGTGGATTTGAGATGATTTGAAGGAAAAGTGTGAAGAAAGTTAGGGTGTTTGGATTAAGGTAAATAGAGTGAAAAGTGTAGGGAAAGTTTATGAAAATTTGTTAATGATGTGATGAATGTGATTGAAATTATATTATTTTTAATTGATAAAAATGTAAATTTAAAAATTTATCCTTATATTTAAAAATTATTAAATAATTAATTTAATTGATTTATTTATAAATTATAATCATTTTTAATTAAAATATTATTTAAATATTTATAATTATAAATATTTAATAAAAACTTATTTTATATTAAATACAATTATTATTTTATTTTTACTCTTTTGTAATTAATATAACTATTATATAAAATTATTTTTTATTATTAAAAAATATATTTATTTTTATTTATAACTTATTATATATAAAATATGATTAATTATGTTATTATATAATAATTATTTTGTATAATTTTAATTATACTTTTTTTATTTAAATTGTAATTTTATTTTAAATAAAAACAATAATAATTTGAATTTAAAATAAAGGGTAAAAAAGTAAATTAAAATTAATTAATTAAATAATATATATACGTACCTTTTTTTGCATTTTGCGAAGAAAGTTCTGAACGTATAAAATGTCTTGATTTTCGTGTTTTTTGAAAAAAAAATGCTTTGGTTGTCTAACTTTTCGTAAGTACAGTAAATCTTCGTTTTTCTATCGTCAAAAACAAACGATGCCTTAAAGAGACTTAACTTGATAATGATAGCATCAATAGCATGTGCTAGAGGTTGGGGACATGTAGAGTGATGGGTTTGGCCCGACGCATAATATGAGAATCAGAATCTTATCATTAATAACAAGAAACATACAACATCCTTTATTCATTAAACTTAATCATTCATAATGGTTCAATGAAGACAAAATCAGATTACCTTACATAAGATGTGTCAATATATGTAAGAAGAAGCGTCGGCAAAAGTATCTATCTTCTACATACTGGTATAGGGTACACTTACTCTAGCCTACTGATTAATGTTCTGAGATTGGGTTATTCCTACGTTTGTCTATAACACTATTAATTTAATCTTTAATGAGAAATTTTATTTAATGTTTAAATGTAAAAGTAAAAAAAGAATTATATAATTTGATTATTATTGTCAACTTAGTTTTCAGTGAGAGAGCGAAATGAAGGAGGAACTGAAATTTATAATAGGTTTACACTTATTAGGCACGTGTTTATTTAAAATACTTGTTTTAATATGTGCTTTTATCAGTTAAAAATTACAAAAGTTTAAATTATTAAAAAATTTAACTATTTTTCACCATTGTATAAAATATATTCTTTAAAAAATATGCTAAAGAATACGATGTTGAGCATTCAATTTAGTAGATGCTGTGGATTGTCAAATTATTAGTTTGTAAAAAATTATTAAATTGTGTTTATAGTCATTAATTAGTGTGACTTATTTTGATTTACTCTGTGAACATATTCTTAATTTAGTTATATGATTTCTTAACTTGAAATCATTGTAAAAATAGTGTACTCTAATTTAATTTGGCTTATAGAAATATAAATTAAGAATATGTTACACTATATATAAGCATAGTAGTATAATATATAAGAAAATTGATGATAATAAGAATTAAGTGTTTTTTTGGTATAAAACTCATGAAGACTGGGTATGGTTTTTACAATAGTTTTTTAATAGTTAGTCAGTGTTGTCTTGTATTATAAGGAAAAGTAATTATTTAAAAAGTGAGTCTATTAATTATTAATAGAAAAATATACATTTGAAAGGATATATAATATTAGTTAAGTTTAAGAGGATAACAGAATAATTAAGTAGGGTTTATAAAATACACTTTTTCATTGTGAATAAACACACAGCTATAAGTCCGAATACACTTTTTTTTTACGACGTTTTACCGTTGGAGATCCCACATCAATGAAATTAAGACATTTCATAGTATATAAGTGAATGTAAATCTCATCATATAAGTCGGTTTTATGAGATTGAGTTAGGCTTAAAAATTCACTTATTAGAGTCATTTTGAGTCTATCCTAACAAATGTTTGTTAGGCTTCTCAGGTCACCTGCTATGGGACCGTTATAAGACATTTCATAAAATATAATAGTGGATGCAAACGTCACTTTATAAACTAAGTTTTATGAGATTGAATTAGATTTAAAAGTGCACTTCTTAGTATTTACCTTTATAATCTTGAATTTAAAACAATTTATTGATGGTTAAAATTGTTGTAGTTATATATTTTTATTTTGAATTAAAGAGAAATAATGTCACATTAATAAAGTTTAACTTTTTAATACTAATAGTACAACAAAATATTTATATAATCTAGAAGAATGTTCACAGGATCCAAAAACGCTCCACCATGCAAGAGCAACAAAAAGGCATAGAAATATGAAACGTAATTTTTTAAATTTTTAAGAAAAGAGAAAAAAAAAGGCATTTTAATCTGAAAACATTCTATAATATGTGTACATTTATCTTAAAAAATGCATTTTAATATTTTTAGTATTCAAACAAGAGTAGCTCTTTGTTTATTGTGGACTTTTGAAATTATAATAAAAGCTTTCAGCTCTACAATTTTATTTTTAAACACTAAAATTTAGCTATTTAAAAAATACATGGATGCAAAACTATAATTTTAATTTAATTTTTTAGTTTTCAACCTTCATCTATTTTTTTTAATTTTTAACCACCACGGCAAGAAAATCATGAAATATAAACCAATTTTAGAGACAAAAAAATAATTAGTTGTTATAATAACTAAATTAGAGACTAAAAAATAATTGATTTCTAAATTAGTTTTTATTATGGTTAAATAGTTTATAAATTGATATCTAATTAGCTACCAATGTTTTAATTACTAGATTCTAAATTTGGTAGCAAAAATCTTGGTAACTAATTAGATACCAATTTAGAAACTATTTAACAATAATAGAAACTAATTTACAAACCAACATTTTTTTAGTCTCAAAAAATGGTCTCTAATTTAGTCACTATAGAAACTAATTATTTTTTGTCTCTAAAATTAGTTTTTATTTAATAATTTTTTTGCCGTACTTTATATATTTTTCTCCTATCATTTAATATGATTTAAAAGCATGTTTCATAGTTATTTTTATTTTGAGTTATTGATGGATGTAGTTACACCATTGAAGTCATTTCATGACACTTTAGGGTTTCAAAGACACTATGATAATGCATAGATATTTTCCTTCATACAAGAAAAGGTAAACATTACTATTATTATTTTCTGAAATTTTTGGATCGTTCATTTGTAAATAATGTCACCACCCATCACGTGCATGGGGCCTATCATAAAGTTTATGGAACTTCAATTTGGCACGTCCATTTGTAAGGATATAAGATATATATAATGTTAAGGAAATTAATTTTATAATATTTAAAAAAAAATATGATTTTAATTTAAAATTATATCTTGGCTTTAAGTTAATGATGCTAAAATGGTAGAGGAGTTATGTTTGTAGGGTTAATTGTTTCTTTTACATTGTTTGAACTTAAATTGTTTCCAAAAAAAAATTACTTCTATCCTTTTTGTATTTTGATTTTAAAAGTACATTATTTTGATCTTTTATGTTATTTTTTATTTAATTATTTTTACTCTATGATTAAATAGATAGGAATATGTGATGAAATTGTTTTTTATTAATACATAGCTATTAAACTAAAAAGATATCCACTTTGAAATTTAATAACTTCTTTATGATTGTGTTGTTAGAAAACATCCTTGACAATTTAAATGAGAATGATATAATTAAAATAATAAAATTTATATATCACTATATAAAGAGGATATATCATTTCCTAATTTCATTTCAAATCATTTTAATTGGATAGTTTTACTTTTTAATAAATAAAATATTATTTTATTTTATTTATTTAATAAAATAAATAATTAAATAAATTATATTTATTTCAAAATAACTTCTTTTAAAAATAATAAATATATATATATATATATATATATATTTATAATACTATTTTAAAAAATTCTAATGATTAACATAAATGGTACCAACCTGATTCACTTGAACTTGACCATTAGAGATATTTATATTCTTCAAAAAATCCGAAAGGATTTGGAAATTGATTTTGAGTAATGCGAAGATCACTAGCACTATTGTGCTTAATTTGATATTGACCAACAGAATTATCCTCTTGAGTGGTAACATTGTTGGGTTGAGAAACAAATATCAACTGTGTGTCCAGTCTTATTACAATATGTACAAACCTTTCTGTTATTGCTACCAAATTTTGATCTTTTACCATTTTGGTTAGGAAAACTATTTTTCTTAAAACAAACATTTTTTTGTATAAAAGCTTTCATGTTAGGTATCACTATGTAACTTGACATCTTAGCTATGCTGACACCTCAAGCAACAACAATCATTTGTCATCACATGAAAAAAATATATTATTAAAAAAAGAAAATACAAAAATATGGGGGGACTAGACCAAAATCCATATGCTAACAAAAACGATACATAGGTATACTATACCTATTCATAAAGAATTCTAAGAACAAACTAGATGGAAGCCTATTATACCAATGAAATGGTTCCTATGAATAAATCATAAATTAGCTAACTTATCAGCACATGCATTTTCTTCACAAAAAATATGAGTAACCCTAAACATGATTTTCCCACAGTAATTAAGACAAGTATTTTATAGATTACGATGCATGCACGAAACATTAGTCCTAGGAGTAAACACAGCACAAACCAAGGTAGAATCACATTCAAGCCATATATTAGTAAGCCCCATCTTTTGAGCTTCCTTCATAACATGTATAACTCCATAAAACTCAGCAACAATAATAGTATGAACTTCAAGAAACGCAGAGAAAGCACAAAAAATTTGGACAATTTCTTGATTTGTGTGTGTCATCCTTACGCAGGGGCCATGCACAAACAATTTCACTGTGACCCAAATTACCACAAAAAGAACAGGTAATAGTATTTGTATGGTAGTAGGGTTACTGTTTTTGATATTGACAACTAAAACACTATTGTTAAACTGACGTTCTTGCTTAACAACGAAGGATTTTTGTTAGTAATGATGGAAATAGGTTCCATGAGAAGAACAAGAGTTTTTATATTATTATATTGATCATTGAGGCCACGTAAAAACTGTATGGCTTGATCCTCTCTTTTCCTTTGAGTAATAACAGAGAAAACATTACAAGAGCATACATGATCATGTCTAAAATTATCTAATTCATCCTAGATAACCCTAACTTAGTGAATTAATCAATAACAAAAATATCACATTGATTGAAAGAAGAAGTCTCCATTTGAAGGTCAGAAATGTGAGACAGATCACCTTGTGAGAAGCGAGCTTTAAGGTCATTCCAGATATGCAATGCCTTATCCATCCATATGATGCTCTATCCTATGGGAACAAAAACTGAATGTGCAAGTCAGGACACCACCATGTTATTAGAGTTTGTCCAGGACGAGAAAGAAAGATCCATTTGCTAAAGATTAAAATATCATACCATTGACAATCTCTACCTTATTCTTTGCACTTAGCATAGTGATGACTGAACGACTTCAAGAATGATAATTCGTTGAATCAAGAACAAAAGACACAAGGGGAGTTACAAAATTTTCACTAGGATGCAAATATAAGAAGTTGTGAACTAGATTGACACATTGAATAGGATTTTTATTTTGATTAGGGTGCAAAGAGAAAATATAAGTATTACAAGACTAATAAGGCCCATAAGGCCATACCCAAAAACTATAAAATAATTTTGTCAGTCTTCTAACCTATTTTAAAGGTAACAGTAAGAAAACATAGTCAGGGGTATTTAAAATCTAGTCAATTTAAAAATAATAAAAAATCGAAAATCGATGAAGACTATTTTTTTAATCAACTATGGTTTCAATCGATGAGTTTACTTTGAATGAGATTGAAAATAAAAATTAATTAAACCAAATTAAATTATTTTTGTATTTAAATATTATGTCTAGAAAATTGATTGGCAGCTAAATTTTTTTACTGATCATTCCAAATGACCATCATAACAAAAGAAGATAGATTTCTTGAATTAAAGTACTATGCATTTGAAAGGTTATTTTGTTTATTTTATTACATGAAAAATAATATAAAACTAAAAAAAAATATGAGAAATAGTCATGCGAACAAAAAAAAATGATCACAAATAACTTAAGTAACTAGGCTGAGAGTTTAAATAAAAAATAAAGAAAAAAAATATAAATATATAATTTTCAAAAAGAATAATTAAAAAAATAATTATTATACAAATTTATGCTAAATATATTTTTATTGATATGAGTTAATCTCTTTAACATGTAAGTTTTACAAGAAATATGCAATTTGTGAAAATGAAAGTACATATTTTATATTAGCTTAATCGATATACTCTAGTTGGTTGCATAAGTGCTTATTTCAATGCAACTTCAATGCTTCAAATAGTTATTTTCCAAACACTTCACTCTATTTTTTTTTTCAAATTCTATTTATCATAAGTTTATTTTAATTTTTTTTTTTCTTCATCTAGTAATAATATGGCATGGATTAGACGTGAAAAATAGGTCAAACGATTTATTAGAGGCTTGTAGCATAACTCGTGAATAGTCTAAATTAACGTGACCTTTTACTAAAAAGTCACACTTTAGATTTTAAAAAAGTTTGTCAAGTTGAGAAGCTCATATGTTTATATAATAATATTTAATATATTTTTATATACACTAAATATTATATATCATAGTAATAATAATAATTATTATTTTGTAATAAAAAAATGAAATCTTAAATTTTAAGAAATTGGGTTCTATTAATTTATTCAATACAAATATCATAGTTATATATTAATCTTATTTAAATTAATTTAGTTATTATACTTTTTATTAAATACTTAAGATATTTTTAAAATTAAATTACCATTTTAGAAGAGAAAATAATCATGTTTAGTAACTAATAACACGTGATTCAACAAAATGTATACATAGTTTGGATTTTTTAGCCAAAATTTTAATTATTTATGTTCCTTATAAAATTATTACTTTTTTTTTGTCTTATAATAAGATGTATGTGTTTCCTATTTTTAATATAATAAAATAATATCAATTTTTAATGTTAATCTTTATAAAAAGAAATTTATGTGACAAAATATGTTGAACTATTAGATTTGTTAACTTATTTATATAGATTTTTTTTTCTATGATGTAAACTAATAATAGCCACACTCAATAATAATAATAATAATAATAATAATTATTATTATTATTGTTGTTGTTTTTTTCCAAGTTAGTTAAAATTGTGACACAATGATGGTTATTTCAGTTGCATCGTAATCATCGAAAGTGTATTTGTAAAATGTGATCCAAACGAAAGTGTTTGAATTCTCCTAAGCATTTTCCATCAACCCTCATTGCACCATTTTACCCTTTTCGTGTTTTCTCATACACACCCTCTTTGGTTTCAACGCCTCTTGCCTTATATTCTCACCCTTCTTTGCAGATCACACACCCCTTTGGGAATACAGAAAGGAAAGTTTGGTTTTTGGTTCGTGGGGTGCTTTCAAATGGCCTCATTCTCGGTCCCCTACCCCAAGTGCCCTTCTACTTCTTCTCCCTCTTTTGGGTTCAAATCCCAACAGCTTCCATTTCAAACTGGGTTCAGCTTCAAGCCTTTTCCATCATTCAGATCTTTGTTTGCTGAATCTGCACCATCTAGGATTCAGGTATCAATTTTGCCATCTATATATCTATATCTATATCTATCCATAAAAGAGATAGACAGAGAATTCTTTTTGTCTGTGAATTTCTGTTTGTTGTGATTGAAGTTTTGAGCATCTTAAGGATGCCACATTATGAACAGTGTATTTATTCCCTTTGTTGCTTAGTGTAAATGTTTTGTTTGATTCTTTTATTTTAGTTATAAATGGAGAAATGATGCCTGTATCAATGATTTAAGGATGACACATTATGTAATCCACAAAAAGCATAGTATTTCTTCTCTGTCTGTGTTCATGTTTTGTTCAATTGATTTTAGTTTTAAATCAAGGAAGGATAGATACCTTTATCAATGATTTAAGGATGGCACATTATGTAATCCGCAAAAAATTATGTATTCTCTGATTGTTTTAGTTCTGTTAATGTTTTGCTCAATTGATTTGTTTTAGTGATAACGATGATATGGCACCTTTGCCAATGATTTTCCTTACGGTTTCTCAATGTTCATGAAAGAATGAGCATATTGAATTTGGTGCTGAGCATAAACGGCCTAAGTTAAGACAATGTGATTCAATTACACAAAAACATAACACTTTGTCGTTGGACACAATTTTGTTAAAGGTGATCAATGTGTTGTGAACAGTATTTGCAGTAATGTACTATCTTTTATATCTTAAAGCAGGTAAATATTAATAGTTTATGATGCCTGTTAATTTTTTTTTATTCTTACATTATTCCTTTCATGTTTGATTTTCCTTCGTGGGAACTACAACTGAAGTTTCTCAGCATGTTATCACTTGTACAAACATTTTCAGTGTTGTTGATGGCTCTGAAGCACTGCAACTAAAATGCATTCAAATTGTTGTGCTGGTTATGTTGGCGTATTTGCCATTAGTTTTCAATGTGATTAAAATTGGAGAAATTATAAATTGTCAATTGAAACACTTTCAGTTTACAGATGGTGTATGATTCACTGAATAAATAACAAATTTGTCAAAAGCTTCAGAAATATAGTTTCCTTTCATTGATTAGTTAATTATTCTATTGTTATTTGTTGTTTTTTGCAGTGTCCTGACAGGAAGCAATTTCCTGTTCTGAAGGTCAGTTTACACTGAGTTCTTTGTTTTCTTTGTTTTAGTTCACATGAGTTTTATTATGAATTAAATTTTGTAAAATGTTATTTTGACAACTGCAAATTGAAAGAGTCAAGTTTACAACTCTGATTTGGCTAATGCAATTTCAAAATTGCTTAATTTCAGAAAAAAAAATTATTTTTTTTTTCAGTTGAAATCTGGTGCAAGATTGTCAACATATCAACACTCTTAAATTTTATCCTCCTGTTCAAATGTGTTCTTGGTTAGATTCAGAAATTTTTACCATAAGCCACCCTGATTTGTATATTGTAGGCTGCTAAAGTTGAAAATTCTAATTCTAATTCTGCCCCTGCAACGGTCAAAGGACCTAATGTTGCTTCATCAAAAGAAAAAGACGTGCTTAATGGAAAACACTCTGGGGGCACTACTGCAGATCAAGCTTCAGTTACAGCATTCTTATCTCAAGTTTCAAATCTTATAAAGTAAGATTTCACCTTTTTTTAATGCAATCACTTGTTCTTGTGTATTTATCATGTCTGTTTTTAGGGTATGCTTTGTTTCCATAGATTTCATTTAATACCATTTCCATGGTTAGACTTGTTGATTCAAAAGATATTGTGGAACTTCAACTTGAGCAATCAGACTGTGAGCTCTTGATAAGAAAGAAAGAAGCACTGCAGCCTCCACCAGCCCCAGCATCACCACCTCCAATGCACTATGCCACATTCCCACCACCAGCAGCAGCACCAGCAGCTGCTCCTGCTAGCTCCTCGCCTCCAAAAGCACTACCTGCCTTGCCTTCCCCTGGAAAAGCAAGCTCATCTTCTCACCCACCACTCAAAAGTCCGATTGCAGGAACTTTCTACAGGAGTCCAGGACCTGGTGAACCTCCATTTGTCAAGGTTTGTAGACATACACAGTTTAAGTACCACTCTTTATTTTCTGTTGTGGTGCCAATTTGCAACTTTTCTTTATCTTAATTTGTGTAGAAATTTAGAAATTGAAAAATTAGGATCCTTGTAAAATCATGAAGACCTGATCATAACTTTGTTTATCTTAGATACAACCATCTATAGGATAATTTATGAAACTAATTATTGCCATGTTTACTAAGTTAATCAATGAAGAGACCAATTATTTTGCTGTTGCTTCAGGTGGGCGATAAAGTGAAGAAAGGTCAGGTTATTTGCATTATTGAGGCTATGAAAATGATGAATGAAATTGAGGTGTGTATTTCTTTTCCTATTTGTTATAGTATATTATTACATTTTTTTTCTTATCTTTTTACTATGTTGTTTACTTTATGTTTTCCCATATACTTGGTATATTTGTTCCATTCTATAGATTATCCTTCCTTATATAGTACTATACAGAAATCTGTGATACAAAAATCTGGAAGTTAACAAATCTATAAGCACTGACCTGATAGAGCTGCTCAAATCTGCTTCTGTATTGCCACCTGTTTCAGCTGCAACAATAGTTAACATAATCATTTGAAAAATCTTAATTTAATACCATTATTTTTATTATTTGAAAGTCTTGAGATTTATTAAACAAGACTCTCTTGTTACAGTAAACAGGAGAGAATTGAAATCTCTTTTTTATTAAAATAGAGTCTTTTAGAAACCTTTAAAATCCTAATGTAATACACTCCCTAAATACATAGATTACAGTAGGAGTGGTATGAAGGGATTAGGATATAAGTAAACTATGTGGTAGTGGAGAACAAGGGAAAAAATGGGAGTAGTTGGTTTTAGGAGATGAATGAAAAGGAGAGTGATTCAGAGTGTTTTATTATGAATATCTTCTCAACATAGAGGAAACAGGACCCTCTAAGAGCCTATTGGATTCACATTTTCCACTGAAATATACGATTCTCCTTCAGAACCAGTTTCAATTAGCCAGAAACCAGATCCTCTAATTCATTGGTTATCTTCACTACTTGGTGGCAGGCTGATCAGTCAGGAACAATAACTGAGATATTGATTGAGGATGCCAAACCAATCAGTTTAGACACGGTATTCTCTCTCTACCTTTGTGTGTATGCACACATGCATGTTTGTATAGAAGCTACATGATTCATTTCTCTAACTTCTATACTTTGTTTTTCATGCAGCCTCTTTTTGTAATAGTTCCATGAGTACCAGGAGGGACCTTGCTTCGAAGATGAAGTGAAATCTTTCTCGTTGGATAGCATGGTATTGGATGACTGCAATTTTTTGTTCTGAAATTACATGAGTGATAATGTTTCTCATTTGGGAAATTCTTGCCTTCTTAATCTGTTGAGATATTTGGACACAAAAGCTCCAGCATATCAGAATGAACATTTGGACATTTAGTTCTATGCAGTTTTGACAATTATCGTATTATTAATGTTTTTTGTCTTCTTGATGGGACCCTTTGTTATAATCCTGTTGGATAGATTTTGTGTTGTTGACAGTAATTTGTTATACATCTTTCTTTGGTCACACAGATAATTTATATTCATAAAAAAATCTCATTCCTCCTACACCCATTGGAAAGGCCACGAGTTCACACTGATTCGTCCTTCCCACCAAAATCACAACTTTAAAACTCCACAAAAACCATTTTCTTTTTGCAACCAAAACCCACAAACAGAACACAATCACAATCAACTTCTCTCATTCGAATCCATCAAAAGATATCAACTTTAGAATTGTCCACAGATTTTCTATTACCAACCCCTTTTGTTTGGACGAGATTAATCAGAGAGTATTATCAATGTTGATATGTTTAATCCTAACTTGCAAGAAAACGGAGATCTTACCAACACAACCAAATGCTTTATATTTATAGGCACCAAGGAGCGCAAACCATTGAAGCACTACAAAATCTCAACCATTAAATCAAATCCATCTAAAGATTATAATCAAACATCTTATCACATCAACAACGTCTTCAACATTTATTGCACACATTTCCCAAGACACTTCTAAAACATTATTGACTTTTTCCAACCTTCTACTTACTCGTGAGGGCTAATGTACTATAAGGATCCAATAACATCTCAACAAAGAAGTAAAATTTTCTTTCTGGCTCATCGTATTGTATGACCTTGTAAACCGAGAAGGTTTTGGCTAACGCATCGCACAAACTTAAACCAAGGTGCAAACCAAGTAAGGTCGAGAAGTGCCAGAAGAAGTACTAGGCAAGGCCAACAATGTTTCAACACAATTATATACAATACTTATGTCACCAATCAAACGATAATAAACATCTTGTTGTATTGAACGTTTACCACTTAGTCAAAAGTTATAATTGATAGTCAGATCAAAAAAATTTCTACTTAAGAGTGTAACAGTCTAAGTGCCACAAATTGATTATGACTTGACCCACCTAGCCTCTACCACGAGACAATTAATACCACTTGCAACAATCTCCCCCTCAGCAATTGTCCCACTAAGAATCAAACTCTTTGATTGTAACTTCGCTCACTTGGCCTACGGGACAGGACAATTGTGTCTCCCCCTGAACAATTGTCCCACTTGGAATTGAGCTTGTGACCTTGACTTTGATACCAATTGTTGGATCAAGCATTTATTATTAGGCAAAAAGCTATAGATGATAGTCAAGGTGCAGATTTTTCTACTTAAAAGTATAACAACCCAAACACCACGATTTGATTATGACTTGACTCACCTGATCTACGCCACAGGATAATTGATATCACCAACAACACATCTAAAACTTATCATGTCTAAACAACAATTAAACCAAGATTAAGAATGACATGGATTCATCCTCATACGTCCATGCAAGTAAAGACCCATTAAAAATAATATAAATAGAAAATCCCCCTAAGATATTTACTATTGATATTATTGCTTATTTATTACTACATTAATATTGTTCCTAAATATTGACTTGAGTGTTGAAGTGTCTTCGTAAACATAGCACCCTTCCTAGACTAAGACCAAAATATGTCAAAAAAGACCAAAGACTTTCCACACTCTAAGACTAATCAACAAGAGATCATATAATTTTACAAGAGTCCTCTCCACCTCGTAAGAATATATTTTTTGGGGAGATAGAAAAAATAACAAGTGAAAGCAAAAACCTAGATCAATTATTTCCTATATAAATAATAAGCAAATCAAAGAGGTACACCAAACAAAAAAAAAAGAGAAACCAACATACACCAAAAAAATTTAATGTAAGAGAACCTCAATATAAAGAAAAAACCCACGAGTCCTAATCTAGTAAAACTTCTACAAATAATAATTAAGAGGTATACAATATCTTATCCAAACTAGTATATATATATATACATGTCTCTCCATAAAAATCATGATGTAAAAGGATACATTCTTTAAGTTGCATAATGTGCTAATAGCCAATAAAGAAAAACACCTTTCTTTCCTTTTCTTACATAAGTAATCGTGGGTCCAATAAATTAGTGACCCACCTCACAATATTTAACCTTTTTTGGAAAACCTTCTCAGCATTTTTATGATGTGTCTAGTGTAAGTTGTAAGGAGAACGAGTAAAGTTTCATTGTAATAGACTTCATATTACATGGTCCCCATCAAAATTTGACCCATTTTATGGGGACTCCTTCTTCTCTTCACCTCCATCACTTCTTTAGTCACCTTTGGTGTTTTTAGTGACCTTTTTATGTGTCTGAATTACCTTAATCGATTTTTATCATCTTTTCCTCATCTGAGTAGTAGCATTCGTGGAGCTCTCTACTTGTCTACAACAGGTTCAAAGGTTATGAATTGAAGAAACTAAAAAAGCTAGTCACAATCATTATTGAAAACTTGATAGAACTAATGCGTGTGTAGAACATATTGGTTTTACAAGCTAAGCAGTGTCTAGATTTTCCATTTTGCTGATATAACTTTTATCTTTGTACAGCAAATCTTTCAGCCACTCAACTAGTAAATTTTGTATATATCACTGAGTGAGTAACTACAATCTTATACTTTGTAGATGAAATATGAAATGGTGATAAATACTTGTTTTCTAAGGATACTATCATGCTCAATGTTACAAACCAGTATCACAGTTACATAGTAATATTGACTTATGAAGAATTGTTCTAGAAAATGGTCCAATCAAGAGAGACACTCATGATCAACAATAAATCTATGCATACAATACTACGATCTCCAACACTCCCCTTCACGTCAAGACTTTCGACTCGTGCGGGAGAGAGTACATATTTATGGATTATCCGATAGCGGATAACACGATAGGTCTAACAAACTCTCGATAGGATAAACTTACGATGACTCTGATATCATATTAAGAAGTGAATTTTAAGCCTAACTCAACTTTATAAAACTGGTCTATACAATGAGGTTTGCACCCAATTATATATTATTAGATGTCTTTATCTCTAATCGACGTGTAATCTCCAACGAAACCAATAAATTTTTAAAAAAACTAAAAAAATTTGTCAATTTTGCAGAGATTAAGATACTAAGCTTATAAAGACTTGGTCTGGTTTTTGTTTATGGGAAAGTGAAGTTTAAGAGCTTGCTCTAGTTTTAAGCAAGTTGAGATTTTCATTGAATCCTCTCATCACCCTTTGTGGCCCACACTGTTACTTCATTCTCATGGGGGAACATATTCTCCAAGGTGGTCCTCACAACATGTTTCATTGCAGAGTTGCACCATTACAGTGGCCCCAATAAAACTAGTTCAGAAAGCTACTATATAAATTGATCAAATATTCTGTTTCTGTTCTTTTTAAATTCAAAAGCTTAATAATTTAGCAGCAAAACAAGTGCAAAATAAAATAAGTTTAATAATAAGTTAATTCAAACATTCATTGCATATTAATGATTGAAGAAATAGACTAAGCACTGGTGTAAACTTGTTTAAAAAAAGAGCATGTTAATGATTAGATCTTTTGTGCATTTCACACTTTTGGTGCATTTTATGATAATAGAAAATACACTTTTCTGCATTTTTCCACCACAAACACTTAATCATTTTCTAGCTGAAACTATTGACTCAAATGGAGGGTCCTTCACAGCTTCATTTTTTCAATTCAATAGTGAATTGTTCTTAGTACTAAAGATTAATTAGTATTTTTTGAACCAACTTTTGTTTTTGGAAACTTTGATGTAGTCTCAAACTGTTGGCATGTGGGATTTTTCATGGACAACTTGTATTCAATAATACAATGTTTTCTATAAATCTTCTTTAATACTACCTTTGTTTCAAATTATTGATATTTTAATTTTTTATTTATTTCAAACCTATTTATGTTTTATAAATTTCAATTGTCATTAATTATTTCTTACATATATTATTTTCTAATAACTAAATTTTATATTTACCAAAAGTTTAACACTGGCAACTTACTTAAAAAAAACACTTAAACAAATCCAAACCACCTTTATTTCCTCTATTAAATTATTAGAAAATTTAAGTTAATATTAAAAAAATCATTAAATAAAAATCAATTTTCGAGACAAATAATAATTAATAATCATAATTATTGGTATGTAAAATAATTTTTATTATTAGACACTAATTTAAAATCTATTTTATAATTTTTTTAATAATAAAAAATACTTGTCAAATCTAATGCTTAGTTTCTAGAAGTAGTTTTTATTATTTGAATTTTTCAATTACTTCTTGAAAATAGATTTGAAATGGAGATAGATAATATTTTATAAACAAAAGATTCAATACTTATCTAGAAAGTTCAAAAAGAGAGTTTGGAATTATTCGTTTGTAAAATAAATCTTAAAAAATATATGATTCGAAAATTTCTTTAATTAGGAGTGTTTTCAAAGTAAATCATACACTAATTCATATTTTTTAGTAAGTTCACTTTTCTTAATAATATATCTTTTTCATCTACAAGGCTTAACTCTGAAATCTTATTTAAGAAATACTCTCCAAACAATTTGTTTATTAATATTATATACATGTTTATGTAAATAGTTTAATATTTTTTTGAAGAGAATATTTTAAAATTTTAATGAGGAAAGAGGTCTTTTACCAAATTTTAAAAGACTTTTAAGAAGGCTCCAAATTTGTTTGTTTTTTTCAAATGTCTAAACAAATCCATTACAAACACATTACCATGAAAAAACAAATGTTTGTCATTACAAATTGGAACACGCAAGAAAACTTTTATAACTCCAACCATCTTTGATTTTCAAAATAGATTTTATTTTTAGTTTAAAATTCAACAAAAACATGTAAACATGTGGTTTTGTATTGTAGATGCCCCTCAAAAATTCATAGGATATATAAGATCAATTTGAAAAATTCATATTTACATGAAAAACTTAACTCTTATTTTATGAGTTTGTAGGTGCCCTACAAAAATTTCAACATCCTCCAAACATGCATGTGTATTTTTTTTTTTTCAAATTATTTTCCTTCCATTTTCATGCTAAGTTTATTACAACCACATCACCTTTTTTAATGCTTCAATTTAATAATTTATTTCCACAAATTAGGGTTACCTTTAGATTTCTTGTTCTAATTCTACCACATGTCAATATCTCTAAATATCAAAACCTTAAGTTTTATTTTCTCAAATCTTCATTAACAACAAAATATATGTATACTTTTTTTTAATAATATTTTTTAATATAATGATATGTGATTGGTGAATCTTAAATATCAGTTTTAGTTAACTGAAATATCAGATTTTATAACAATATTTTAAATTTCATAATAATATGATTTTACATTTATCATATGTCATTTACTTTTGTAAATGACATTACAAGAAAATCATAAAATAAAAACTAATTTTAAATACAAAAAATACTTAGTTGGTATAATGACTAGATTAGAGATCATTTTAGAAACTAAAAAAAAAAACTTCTGGTTTTAAAATTAGTTTCTATTATGGTTAGATGGTTTCTAAATTAGTATCTAATTAGCTACTAATGTTTTTGCTACCAAATTTAGAATCTAAATAATTGGTAGTTAAAATCTCGGTAGTTAATTAGATACCAATTTAGAAACTATTTAACAATAATAAAAACTAATTTAGAAAAAAAAAATGTAGTTCCTAAAATGGTCTCTAATTTAGTTACTATAATAACTAATTATTTTTATCACTAAAATTGTGAATCACATTTCAGTTATCAGAAAAAAAAAATACTCCAATCTTGCAACCAAATGCTTTACTTGATAGGTTTATAAAGTCTCCTATTCCTTGCTTTCATCCACATTGTTAAAGGGAAAAGACACCTAAATTTGGTGTAGATGTGGTGTGTGCATCTATACATTTCATCTTTATCAAATGCACAAGAGTTTTAGTTCAAAAATCTCACTCCAACATGTTACCATACATATCCCACTTTTTTGTTTTATGATAGCCTTGTTAGAGCTTCTCTCTTCCATCTTACCTTGCAACAATATTTGGTATAAATGCACCACCCCTTTCTCAACCTTTTTCTAGTTCTAGTATTATTACTTTTACACAATCAAAAATTTATTTCACAAACTCTAGCTTTTAATACTTAGGATTACAAATATATTTTTAAAAATTAAAATGGTAAAACACTTTTAAAAACTTGGACCATCAAAATCACTCCAAATTTCTGAAAAAAATAATTATATTTTTAATCAAGGTGTTTATTGATAACCTAGACTCAAACATTAACTTTTTTGAATATGAGAATTTATTTAAATGTTTTTCTTAGCAAATACTTTTTTTATAAACTTAAAATATTGGTTTTTTCATTACATACTAAAATATAATTGTTTTAAACCATGTTACTAAGATCATTTTGAAGATGTCTTAGATTCCACCAAATTGGTGATAGAGAAAAAAAACATTACACAACATTTTGTCATAACACAAAAACAAACACAAACACAAGAACAAGAGACATTAACTAAAATTAACCACCACTTGCTCTCAATGCTATCCACATAATCCTTAAAGAGATGTCCATAAACATAGGAGCTACCTAAAATTAACTTCAAAAAACAATGTTCTACTTCCTAATCTCAAGGTCAAACACTCACCCCAAATTTCTCTCTCCTCCCTTTCTCTCCCTCACAGACAGACACACACTCTAACCCAACAAGGTTTTGACTCACAAAAGCTTTTCATATTTTTCTTTGCTTTATTTTTTTCATAATTTTCCGGAAATAGAAAACATATTTTCTCTCTCTGGGTCTCTGGGTCCTTCTCTCTCTCTCACCGTTGTTCTTGATCCATGGAAGAGGAACTTCACAACCCAGAAGAAAATTGATTCCTTTGGGCAGGAATCGGATACCCAATTGGCTGGAGCTTCCAATGCGGGCTTGGAGGAGAGCCGAGAACGATCGTGGTGGATCTGATGATGGTGGGTTTTGCAGGGACATGGGTGATGAAGATGATTTCAGGTGGTTGTAGGGTTGTTGTGGGGAGCAACGATCTGGTGCTGGTGCGGCAGCATAGACGACGATGCAGCTTCACTTCTCGCCTAGCATGAGAAGCATCACGATATTGAGCAACAATGGGATTATTGACTTGATGAAGATCAAGGTAGCAGCTTGCCACATTTCCTATCGAACCCTCTTCCACACCATCCTCATCCTTGCTTTTTTGTTGCCCTTTGTCTTCATTCTCACCGCTCTTGTTACTCTTGAAGGTGCCAACAAGTGCTCCTCTTTTGGTACTCATTTTTTTTTTCTTCTTCTTCTTCTTCTTCCAATTCTTCATTTTATTACGCCCTTTCATTGTTTATTTTTTTGGGTACATTGTGTATGTGTCTGTATTTTGTCTTTAGTCCAATTAATATTGAATGGTCCATGTAGTCTACCTCTTCTTGTGATATCTGATTGGCCTTTTATTTATTCATTTGGTTACGTTGTGTGTATATTTTGTATTTGGTCTTTAGCCGAACTACATGGCTATCGTGATCCATGCTGTGTGCTCATGTAGCCAATCTCACCTTGTGGGATATCTTATGAGACTTCTATTATTCTCTTGATTATATTGCGTATTCATTTGTATTTGCTCTTTAGTCTAACTAAATGCCTTGTGTGTGATCTGTATAGCCAATCTCACCTTATATCTTATGAGACTTGTATTTATTCACTTGGTTACATTGTGTATGCATTTGTTTTTGGTCAGTGGTCGAACTAAATGAAGTTAATGTGATCTGTGTAGCTGACCTTACCTGATATATTTGATTAGGCTTTTGTTGTTGTTGTTGTTGTGTGGATATGGTTTGATTTTGGATAAATTGGATTGGCATGTTTTTTTTGTTAATTTATTTCTCTAAGAAGGATCTGGATTTGGATGTTGGAGGAAAAACTATGTTCATGTGATAGGTTAGGGTGCCTGGAAATGTTTTATTGCAATCATAGATTGTTTACCTTATGGTTATCTTGTGTGTGTTCCTTTTTCTAGCTGAGCTAGCATTTGCCTTCATTTCAGGGTCTCAAGTGTAACTGGCCAATTTAAGTGACTCATGATCATTTGTTGCGTAGCTTTAATGCACTTGAACTTTGGATTAGTAGTGATGGTGACAACGGATGATGATTGTTCTTGACATGCATTGCTGAAATTTGTACCTTGCTGCTTTCATGTGGCAAACGATTACATGCTTTGTGTATTAGCACTGGAAATTATTGTCTTATTGTTAGTTAATTAAATCTGGCTGGTATTTTGCACTTTTTCAGCTCTCTGACTTTGTAAAACTGGGGTTCTGCTTTCAGTTGTTGATCAAAGTTTTGATGGATCTTTTTCTATCATTTTGAAACATTTTCATGTATCTTTGTATCTTTCTTCATCATACACATATCAGGTTCTGAAAGTTCGTAGTTTGTCTCACCTTCTTTGTCTATTTCTGATTCTTGATTGGTTTCTTGTTTTTTATTCTCCAGATTGTTTAGGTAGGCGTTTGGGACCAAGGGTTCTTGGTAGGGTTGATGATTCATCGGTAAATAATTTTATTACTTTACATAGATTTTTTTAAATGTCAAATCTACTCATGTTTTGGTTAAATAACTGTGATCTGAATTTTGAACCCTTCTTGTGATGATTGTAAATGTGCAGAAGATATTAGTTAGAGACTTTTACAAGATCCTCAACGAAGTAAAGACTGGGGAAGTTCCACCTGCTCTAGACATGCCAGATTCGTTTGAGCAATTGGTTACTGATATGAAGAGCAATCAATATGATGCAAAAACATTTGCATTCATGTTAAGGGGAATGGTAAGTTGTGTTATGCTTGCATTAAGTATCCAGATGTTTTCAATATACTTGACTTATATTGAAAACACCCGTTTTAGGCATTAGTTATGTGCCTTATTCAGATGTTACATAAAAGATTTATACTCTGCTGCTTATTACTTTATGCTATCTCATAATGAAAGTCAATCAGGAACACTCCAAGATGTATGTTGGTCATTATCTTCCATGAAATTCAATTTATAGTTTGATTCCTTTATGCAAAGTATCGTGAGTGATTGTGCTTACTTTCAGTCTTCCTTTATCTGAATTTACTGGAGATAGTTTTTTATACACCGGATAACAAATAGTATTATTTTATAAGTAGTGTGGGGTTTATTATATAATTGTTTTGAAATGTTGGACAAACAATCATAAGTCATTGTATAAATAATACAATAATAAGAGTACTATTGATTGATTTGGCCAAATGAAAAATGGCTCCTTTATCATAGTGATCTTTTGGAAAAGTGACTAATACGTGCAAATTTCATAGAATTGCCAAACAGGCATGTACCATGTTGGTTGTACTGATCTGTCAGGTTGTTTGTATAATTAAGGAAATCTAAAGAAATCTTTTACTTTAAATAAAAATGGTAATGAATGTTGTGAACTTGACAGACATTAATCATGTATTAGCGACAGTTAAAATGTGATGTTCTTTCCTCAAACTACTCATGTTTTGGTTATCTTTGACACATCTTTTAGTCTTTTATCTGTTTAATTCTACTTGATACTATCTTATTTTTATCACGAATGATTTTCCTTGGTTAACAACAGTTGTAGTTTTGCCAATAGTCGGAGGTTCTTTAATTGTCTTATTTCCCATATATACCTGACACCATGTGATTCTGATTAAGATTTCTGTTGAAATCATTTTACAATATTATTTTACTTTTTGGTTATTTTATCACAACACAAGTGATCTTTCTCTTTTCCTTTTCTTGAATTTGAAAGTTCTGAGTTTTATGTTTTCATTATCTTTTTCCTTTCTTTGTTTATACTTTAATTATGTAAATCTGTTGAATATATAATGTCTATTTATCTGCACTTGGTAGTATTTTTTGAGGTCTTCATACTCTCATCACAAATATATAGTGAGTTAGTACATCGCATCATCATCATCATCATCATTATTATTCCGTAGCATTGGCACATTTGTCGTAATTGATATTTTAGTTCCTGTTTTATAGTGGTGCTAGGTGATAATTATATTGATTTTGGCTACATTGCAATATGTCTTTGAACAGATGGAGAAATTTGAGAGAGATACCAGAGAAGCTAAATTTGCAGAGTTGATGAATAAACACTTTGCAGCAAGTTCAGTTCCTAAAGGAATTCATTGTCTGACTTTGCGTTTGACAGATGAATATTCCTCAAATGCCCTTGCACGCAAACAACTGCCTCCGCCAGAGTTACTACCTACACTGTCTGACAACTCTTACCACCATTTTATCGTTTCAACTGATAACATCTTGGCTGCTTCTGTAGTTGTTAGTTCTACTGTGCAGTCATCTAACACACCTGACAAAATAGTCTTCCATGTCATCACCGACAAAAAAACTTATGCCGGTATGCACTCATGGTTTGCACTAAATCCCGTCACTCCTGCTATAGTTGAAGTCAGAGGCATTCACCAGTTTGATTGGTTGACGAGAGAAAATGTTCCAGTACTTGAAGCCATAGAAAATCAAAATGGGATCAGAAATTACTACCACGGGAGTAATTTTGCCAGAAACAATCTCAGTGATACCAATCCACAGAAATATGCCTCAAAATTGCAGGCTAGAAGTCCAAAGTATATATCTTTACTCAACCATCTCCGCATTTACTTACCTGAGGTATGTTGGATTCAACAATTATCATTTTTCTGTCCGGCTGTGGCAGTCTATTCTCTCTCTATTATCTATGAATATTGTTGAAATTGAATTTTTTCAGATCATGATTCAGAAAGAATTGGGAACAGTTTATATTAGATTCGACAAAGAATCTTATATTGCGTGTGATTTTCATTTTTGATAGTGTATATATAGCGAGTGCATAGAATAGAACTGAAGATGAATGATTGACCTAAGACCTTAGAACTTGGCTTTTTATACTGTCTCATTCCAAGCTGAGTATTCATCTGTAAATTCTGCATTTTAAGCTCCTTAGCTGAATTTGTAGAGGAAAAAGTGGCTCATCAGTACCAAATGTCTCTGAAAATTCTGATGAATTACAATAATTAAAGAAAACATAAAAACTGTGTTAAAACATGCAGAATTACATTGAACTATTTAATGTAAAAGTGCTTGGCCCAAAGTGTTTTACCAGTGCGGCTAATTTAGTAAAGGAATATGAACTATGAAATGAATGGAGGATGCTCCCTTTTTCCCACGGTGGTAGGTATTGTTGCTCCTGCAAATATATAGTTGCATTACTTTCATTAGCATTTAGCACTCATAAGTTATATACCTATTTTATATGAAGCCAACTGAGCTGGGAACATTTTATGTTGGAGAAAATTTTCCTCCTCTTATTTATGCTGATTGTGTTTTCCTTGTGTTGAACAGCTTTTTCCAAACCTTGACAAGGTGGTTTTTATGGATGATGATGTTGTGGTTCAACATGACTTGTCTCTGCTTTGGGAAATTAATCTGAATGGAAAAGTTAATGGAGCTGTGGAAACTTGCAGAGGCGATGACGAGTGGGTAATGTCTAAGCATTTTAAGAACTACTTCAATTTTTCCCACCCCCTCGTTGCACAACATTTGGACCCTGATGAGTGTGCTTGGGCTTATGGGATGAATGTCTTTGATCTGCGTGCATGGAGATCAACAAACATTAGAGAGACATATCATACCTGGCTGAAAGAGGTAAAGCCCAAATATATCCAACTAATACAATCCATTTGTTCAATTATTTTTCTTATTAAAGTTCTAGCAAATTCTGAATTTTAAATTAAGGCTATGGTACTAGTTCCAAGGTTCACAAGGATTCATAGACACATATACATTATATATAGTATAAACCATCTCAAATTATTACCCTCTCTTAATTATCCCTAAAGTATTAAATTATTTGAGTTTTCCCTGAAATATTAAATATTCATCACTTTAATCCTTTAGTTGATGTATTGCAGTAAAATTTAGGGACCAATTTTGACGGTTTATAGTATTTGAGGGAATACTTAGCACAGTTTCTAATACTTCCAGAACTACCTAAGTAGTGGTTTTTTTACTTTGCAGACCACTCAGGAAAGAGGGTAATACTTGAAGAATGAAATGACTGTTCTCACACACACACATATATATATATGTGCTTATGTTTAAGGGTGTTTGTATATGTATTAGGTGGTAGGTAGTATGAGAATTCATGACCTTTAGTTTCTTATGTTCTATCTTGTATGGCAGAATCTGAGGTCGAACCTGACGATGTGGAAGCTTGGAACTCTTCCCCCTGCTTTGATTGCATTTAGAGGTCATGTTCACCCTATTGACCACACTTGGCACATGCTTGGTTTGGGTTATCAGAACAAAACCGATATTGAGAGTTTGAACAAGGCTGCTGTTATTCATTACAACGGACAGTCAAAACCTTGGTTGCAAATTGGCTTTGAACATCTTAGGCCATTTTGGACCAAGTATGTCAATTATTCAAATTATTTTGTTAGAAATTGTCACATCTTGGATTCATAGTCTGCCATGAGATGCACTATGGTTTGAAACAACAGTGCATGCATACTACAAAAGGGACGAGTAAATACAGGTTTCATCTAAATTTTTGCGGCTTGAGGTTTTCTTCAAGATGAATTTTGAGAAGTCAATAGAAAATTGGTTGAGAGGGCAAAGTTATCAAGGACATGGTGGGTGGATTTGCTGCCACCCTCTACATTTTTGCACACACAGTTGCCATCCTGGCATGGCCATGAGAATCAACAGTCTTGTTACATACAAACACGTCCTATATATTTGGTTGGTGAAAGGATACTGTTATTGGTCTTATGTGGGGATACTGTATCAAAAATTCTTAGTGAATGTTGGAGAATAAACTGAATGTTGAAGATAAAAAAAAGGGTCATGGTCATGTGCCTGTGTCATCAAACTAGTTCATTGTTGAGAACACAAGTGCTAGGACAGTTCATTTGTGAGGTTCCCCAACTAGTGCAGTGTTCTTCCCCCATCATTTTTTAGTTTGTTAATTTTTGTTAGCACCAATTTTTACATTCACCCTATTGGATTTGATATCATGATGGTGAATTGTAGCAGTAGTTCTTGAGATTGCTTTGTCACAGGTCCATTGAATTGGGGAATTGTCTGTAGGATATATCTATATATATATATATTGTTATTTGTTGTGTATGATCACCAGACATTGGAAATGTGCAGATAATTCTTTTTTACCCTTCTCCATTCCAGTTATTCCTTTAGTGATTGTGTTCTTGATCTTTGCACCCCATGCATTCACAAAATTGGCATAAAGCAAAATAAATAGAACAGATAATATATGCACCAAAGGGTAAAGATTTTTTTGTATACATAAATTGTCAGATATTAAGTCTGTTAACTATAAAATCTGATTTCTGTTTGGTTGATGTTTAAAAGTTTACACTGATAATTAAACTCAAATAAATACAAATTTCATGGAATTACAAGCTCTGTTTCCCAGTTTCATGAAGATCAATGTGTTAAGGGAATAAAATAGAAAATATTTTATTATGAAAGAAAGAATTTATTACATTTAAAATGCAAGAGTTATTTATATGCAAGTTTTCTGACTTTGTTTGATGCTTGTCTGGATTTTAGTGCTCACAGAATTGTTCTCATGTATCTGAGCACCAACCTATATATACTTAACAACACAATACTTTATGCATAAAAATTTGACTAAATGTTTAGTTGGTAATATTTTATACTCAAATGTTTTTAACTGAACTTTTCTTGAGGATTTTAATCACTCATTTTCTAATCATTTGACCAGTGACTACTCAGTTTACCTTTTTCTGTACATTATCATAATCTTTTTAGCTTCTTTCTTTCTCTGTCATCTGTTCTTTTCTTTTCTTTTCTCTCTATCATCACTCCACTGTTTTCTTTTACTTCTTTTAGCAAAAAAATCACAGTCAAACAAAACTCTTCTGGAATATTTCTTTTCAACAGTAAATAGATAACATGATTCATATGCATGGATTTGATTTGAAGCACTGACTATGGTTGATTTATTCCCCTTGTTCACATAAGTCCAAAAGTACCAATGGTAATAAGATTCTGCACAATCAAGAGATTATTAACTTTAAAGTACACTAAGGATAAACCAGATAAAAAAGAATGATAAAATATAGAAAAAAAGGAAGAATCTGAAAGAAGGATTTTGCAAAGTGGGTGATGACGTGAATTCCATTTACAACTATTCTGCCTTAATGAATGATGATCCCTTCAAAGTGCTTGGAGGATCTTTCCTTTCTTTTTAGGACATTTAAAATCAAAGTTTGGACCTACCATGTCATGTAATCTTATACTTTTCACATTTTCTTTAATCATGCTAGTTGACAAGTGATTTAGTTTCATGATTAAAAAATTAACAAGTTTCAATTAGTTTTGTAGCTATATGGAAGACCTTAATCTTCTAAATTTTGGAACAAAGAAATGGTAACAACCTACTATTTTTAATACACTCTCTTTCATTTTTCTAAGTTAATTTCAAACATATCTTTAGTTTCAGAAACATGTCTGGTTTTTTTTATTTTAATCTTTAACAATTTTTTCTTGCTTGAGTCCCTAAAAAAATATTTTGTAATTTATCATTTTTTTTTAACAAGTTTCATTCATAATTTCGGTTAAGAAGTGTGTTTTAAGTCTAACTCAACCTCATAAAACTGGCTTATAAGGTGAGGTTTGCATCCACTTATAATGAAATGTCCTTATCTCTAGTAGATGTGGGATCTTCAACACACCTCTCACGCCGAGGCTACCAACTCGTGTGTGGATATATATGTTATGGGTTGTCCAATAACGGTCCAATAGCGGGTGACCTAATAAATCCAACAAATTCTTACTAAGATGAACTCGAAAATGACTCTAATACCATGTTACGAAGTGGACTTTAAGCCTAACTTAACCTTAAAGAATCTTCAAACACCCATTTTAGAAAAATGGTTTCTTGTGAAAAAACTAATAAGAATGCTAAACATTATTAGCATATATGGAACTATTTTTCTAATTTGAGGTGTTACATGTTTGGTTTGTTCAGAATTTATATTTTCAGCTGTGATTAGATAGAGACTATTCCTTGGATGGGTTTGTTAGCACATCAAGTTTGGAATATTGAATCACAACTCCATCACAATGGACTATAATATTGGCTTCCATAGCTATTGATGCATCTATTTCTACCAATTTTATCAAGAGTTTTCTTTCATATACCTAATTCAATAAGACAATCCTTCAACTGATCTTTCTATCTGTTTTTCTGTAAAGACTTTTAAGTTTTAAGAGAAACAATCATAAAAATAGTTGAATTTTTCAGTAAGCTAATTTAAAATTAGTTTATGTAAAAGTAAAAATTTAGAGAAATTACAAGAGGATTCTTTTATGTATAAAATAATTTTAATTTATGAAAAAAATAATTTAAAATCTTCTTTTTACTTTTTTCTTCTAAAAATTCTTATGAAGAAGCTCATCCAAGCATTGTTTTGTCAAAGATGATATTAATATTTGGCCAAACTCTATCTTATTTAAGTTTAGAAGGATTTTTATAAATGGTAAAAACAAAATTCTAGTTATTTATTAATATATATGTATATTAAAAAATTGAATTCAAAACTATCGATTTTATAGATTTCAATATATTATGTGTGAGTGGGGGAAATAAATTTAGGTTGCTAGAATTATGTATAAGAATCATATGATTGTTTTAAATAATTATGTGGCATCATGATCATTATATCATCCATTAAAAGAATAATATGATTTTTTTTTTAAATAACACGAGTTATTACTCTTGTATATAATTTAAAAACTATTTAATATTTTATAAATCACTTTTATTTTAACGCACTAGTATAAAATAATTAAATAAAAATGAGAAAAAAATTTAGTTATTATATTAATTAAATTAAATATTAGTTAGATATTAATTTTTATCATTAATAAATAATTTTTAAATTAATATCTAATTAGCTAATTGGTTGCTAAAATCGTAGTAATTAACTAGATATCAATTTAAAAACTATTTATAAGTAGTATAAACTAATTTAGATAAAGACATTTTTTAGTTTTTATAATAATATCTAATTTAATCAATATAACAACTAATTATTTTTTGTGTATATAAAGTTAATTTCTATTTAATAATTTTATTATAGTGATATATTATATATTTTTAAAATATAAATTTATATTGACTATAAAACTTCTAAATATTAAATTTTTCTAAATTTACAGGTATGATCATGAAAATATTTTGGCATGATTCAACAGTAGTTGGATTTACAAAATTTCGCATTTTGTTCAAAGTTACGGAGAGTAAATGTAAGAAAAAAAAAAAAACATAGACATTGTAAAAATTTGTAAGAATGATTTTGTTTTACCTTGATTCGATGTAATGAATTCATGGTGGTTTGATTTAATGTAACATTGTTGCATTGACCTGCTTATAGAAGACGCGGTTGGAAATCATGGTAATTTCGCAGATGTTAAGAATGTGGGAGTGACACACATGCTGTTTGTTTAATTGATTGATTGAACCTTCTGAACAGTTTCTGACACCGAAATTCAGCCAAAAATTGACCCTCTTGGGATGAATGAGAATAAGTCATGTTCCCCCCCTTTCCACATATCAATAGAACAACCAGATTCCAACAATTGAAAACTCCTAAACACCCCTCCCACTCTTCCTCTGTTTCCTGTGATTTCAGTTGTCGCATAACAGAACACCACTCACTTCTTCCTTCATCTCTCTTTTCACTCAATTTCTCTGATTGACACAACTGCCACCCAGATCAGTGATTGACCCAATTCAGACAAGCCTTGAAAGTTCTGTTTTTTTTTTAGAATTCTTTCTGGTTTTGCAGGTGGCCTAGTTGGGAATTCAAGATGGTTCTGTGATTGCACAAGTGCCCTCTTGAGTATGGATTTGATTTTGCCTTGTAGCAGTTTTAGAAAGATTCCTTTGTCATAGTGTGTTGAATTCTGATATTATGTTTCCTTTTAAGCACTACTTGTTTGTTGGATTCAATCACTTTATTCTGTTTACTTATCTGGCACAGTTCCAGCTCATTTATTTTCCATTCATAATTTCATATTCTTATGCCTGGGAGTTTAATCTCTTCTTTTCATGCCTCTTCTTAGTTTCCATGGCTATCTACTATACCAATTGAGATTTTGAATACTATTTGGGTATTGAGTGTCACTTGAGAGGAGAGAGGACTGATAATTTTTCTTTTGTATCAAATTATGCAGAGTACTACACCAGTGAGATACTTGATTTGGTCACCTTTTTTCATGATTGACACTCAATAGAAGTGATTCAATCATCCTCTTGGTCTGAGGTTGAAGCTATTTGATTTCTGAATTTCTGCAAGTTTCTTAGTCTCTGGGCATGGCTGGGAGCCAAGATCAGTTAGAGATCAAGTTTCGGTTGAGTGATGATTCGGATATTGGCCCTAAAAGTTATGCTGCTGCTACTAGTATTGCAACACTGAAAGAAAGTGTTCTTGCTCAATGGCCGAAAGGTTAGTTATGTGTCTTGTTTCCTTTTTGGAATCTCTTTTAGTCCTCCAACTAATAGTTAGATGTCAATGTCAGAAAGTGTTATATTGTTCCTGTTTGTTATCCTTTTTGTTGGCTTTTTTCCTGAACTCGGTACTGCATAGTAGGAACAGGTGGTCGGATGAAGTGATGTAGTGGAAATCATGATTCATTTAAGTACATAGTTATTACTTTTGAAGTTTGAGGGTGTCGATCATGCTTCTGATCATGCACTACTGATCCAACTGAGATCCAAGAATGAACTATATTTGGTTATAACAAAGACAAGAAGAAAATTCCATTTAATGGAACCTAGTGACTTTCTAAACGTGTCAGAAATATTCATTCCTGAAAATCCCTGTGTACATGCATGTTGAGAACGTGTTTGTGTGTTGTGCCATGGTTTAGTAATCTCCCCTTTTTCCTTCGAGGAAAAGCACTACATAAATAGGAGTTTTAAATTTCATAGAAACGTTTTAACTATAAAAGAGCCATATATTTGTTACATAACTTACATGTCTTTCAGTTAGTTTCTTAAACTTCTTATTCCATGCTGTGTCTATTTGTTCCTCTTTACAATGCCATATTTTATCAAAACCATAAGCTAAATTTAAAAAAAAAAAACTAAGGCGGTTTTAATTCCTATATAGTTTCTTTAGTGTGTTTGAATAGCTAAGGTTTCATGCCATGCTGGTATGCCAGATACAAAGAAAATCACATGCATTAGTTGAAGAAAAAGTGTTTAAACTGGAGATTGTGCTGTCATGCATTCAATGATCTTTATTTTTATTTTAGTGATACAAATGAGATCTGTGAATTTGCGTTTCTGTTTTGAAGATAAGGACTATGGACCAAGAACTGTTAAAGATTTGAAGTTAATTAGTGCCGGAAAAATATTGGAGAACAACAGAACAGTGGGAGAATGTCAGAGTCCTTTGTGTGATCTGCCTGGTGGAGTTACAACAATGCATGTGGTTGTGCAACCACCTTCTGTCGAAAAAGGTTTAGTATTACTTTTTACCATTTACTTTAAAACTATGCCAAAAATCTGTTTTACTTGTATATGGTATATATATATATTCAAGATGTAATGATTTTTGTAGATTAAGTTAGATCTAAACATATATTCTAACACTATGCTTGTAACTTTGATATAATGCACATTACTCCAAAAGCAAATGGATAAGTAAAAAAAGTACTTGTTTAGTATTTATTTGAGAGAACTTAAAAAAATATATCTTATTAGATGTCCAAAGATTTTTTTGGCTTATAATATAAGCACTTATTTCAATAAGTTCTCCATGCCAGCTTAAGAAAACAGTTTACAGTTGTTATGAATACATATCACAGTTGGCCTAGATAAACTTGAACAATTACAGGAAAAGAAACTAATATAAGAAAACTTCTACCATTAGTTTATGCAAAAGTCTTATGAAAAAGTTTATCTGAGCATACTCTTAACTATATTTCCTCATTAGTGGTATAAACAACATATATAAGTGCTTATAGGATAAAACTTATACAATGAGACCCTACTTAAGTTGTTTATCCATGCATGTCATAAATATAAAACTTCTGAGTGTGATCAATCTTGAGTTCATCTGGTTTTGGTGCTTTATTTGATTCTTGGACATTCTGGTGTTTTTTTGGTGAAACAGATAAGAAAGTAACAAGTGAAGCAAAGCAGAACAAATGTGTTTGTGTGATATTATAGTGTCCAGATTGAATAGAAGATGTCATCAACTTAGGTGGTTAAAAGTCACACTTGTATTCATTTTTATGGCTTTCAATACACAAACTCTTTGGTTGCATGCCTCATGACAACTACAGGTAAAGAGTTTTTGGCTTGTGAAGGAGTTATTGGTTTCTCTTCTTTTTCTGCATCCAGTTGCTGCTTCATTGTCCAATTGGTATAATTGTTGATTGAAATGAACTCTACAGTTGTGCTTGTGCTTCAGCTTGGTGCAAAATGCTTCTATGATCACTGTTAAACTTGTTCAAAATGTGATTTCATGGGTTTAGCTTGTTGAATGATTTATGATCAATGTAAAGAACCTTGTATCAATAAATAATTTCAAAAGAGCTAAAGCTATATTTTAGTTATCAATTTGTGTTCTGGTACGTATGGTTTAGGAGTCGAGATTAAGGACAATTTAAATACACATCCCTCTCTTAACACCCTTTAAGACGTTTTTTAAGGACAAAACCGGAACGGTACTATAAGTTTCAAAGCAGATAACATCTCAATTGCAGTGATTGACGAGATGTTATCTCAACAAATTTGAAATCGGAATAGTTTGCAAGAAAATATATATAGAAAATATAAATAATTCTTAAATTCTTCCTATACAAGAAAATGTTAAATTGAATAGAATTACAATAGTTAGAGAGTATGTAATTCAATAACTATGTACATATATTTGATAAAATTAACAGAATGAATTTTGTTAAAATAAAAATATACCAACCAAATAAGTATTGTTAAGAATGATTAAAATCAATATTGTTGCTCATAAATATTGTTAAGAATATAATTTTTCTAAAAATGAAAAAAAAAACTTGATATTCTTACAAACTTGAATTATTTACCACATTGAACGAAATAATAAAAAGGAATATGGTATTTTTATTGCACTAGAAAAATAACTCTAAAAAAGTTAGAATTCCAAAACCCATGAAAACAATTTGTAGACATGGAATATATTATTGAAAAATATAGTTCTTAATAATCTAATTTTTTTAAAACTAAAAATAGTTTGTTTTTTAATTTCAGAAAGTTATACTCTCATAAAACAATTTTATGAAAAACATTCCTTTGCTTAGTAAAAAATTGACCTGTAATAAACATTTTAAGAAATATTCTCTATATATACCCCCCTCTTGTTCAATATAAAAAAAAAAATAGATTCACACCAATTAAGAAAATTAACAAATTGTCTAAAAAAAGTTAACTAATATTATTTAGATTTAAATATATTTTTAAATCATATAAAATTAACGAATTTTGATTTTGGTTTCTGAAATTTTTCTTTATTTATTATTTTGTAATAAATTTTTGTAATCTTTATAAAATGTGTAGATTTTGGTTTTACTTTCTGTAAAATATCTCTTTTCAATTTTAATTTTTCAAAAATTGTATATCACGTCTGTAGGTTTTAATATTCATTTTAAGATA
>Ga0123342_1000778_pt1 | contig 51958 bp, 18 predicted proteins | sample Turbeawhitnodule_FD_89960 | JGI IMG/M metagenome (GOLD analysis project Ga0123342, IMG submission 89960) | Root nodule microbial communities of legume samples collected from Mexico - Turtle bean Mexico white nodule | ecosystem: Host-associated > Plants > Roots > Nodule | place: Mexico: Nepantla...
TATATGTATATATATATATGTATATATATATATATATATATGTATATATATATATATGTATATATAATATATGTATGTAATATATATATATTATTATAACAGATACGGTATGCCAAAGAGTAATCATTATTGATTTGAATAAGAAAATTTGTGAAGTGAAAAAAAATAGAGGATTTTATTTATTATTCTTTTATCGTAAATTAACTTAATAAAACACTTCTCTAGATACTCTACAATAAAGTCAATGTATAAATATACACCTGTGAGTTAGAAATATATTATGTGATCAATATATAGTTGCAAAACATATTCTAATTAAATATTAATAAATACATGTTAAATAAGTATTAAGCAGGTCAACTATATATTAAATAATTTTTTCCATGATTATATAAAGTAATTAATGTTTTATGTATGATCTTTGAAAACAATTAACAATAAATAAATGATTTGTTTATGATTTTATTGATTTCCTCTGGATTATTCCTTGGAGCAACCTAGCTGATCTACCTAATAATAAGTTGTCTCTGAGAAGAATTGGAAGCTATTGCGACAATATTTAGCGAAATCATTGGTTGAGACACCAGCACGAGATGGTCCACAAACTTCGTGATTATAACCTACTAATAAAATGGTTTAACATATCAATTTTATTAACCTTTGTTTTCAGTTATTAATTTCTTTGTAATAATTAATGTTTGTCCTCATTTAGTGCCTTGCATTTTTCAATAGTCTGCGGTCACTGATTGATATTTTCTGGTAAAATCTCCTAGACCATAATTATGCTTATGTACTAAGCAAAAAGTGTTTAATAATAATACTTAATTAAGGTAACAACAAATGATAATATGAAGATTACCACTAAGTGAATTCTCTCTTCTTTTGTTTTCCTTTTCAACTTTTTTTAAAATATTATCTTTTCATTGAATTGAAGTCCAGTTTCTAACCTTATCCCTTTGTCATGTTTAAGATCTTCTTTTTTGGAGAGAGCAAAAATTCTTTCATTAGTTGAACAAGAAGTGTGTATGGAGAAATAAAGCTTGAGTGCAAAAGTTTAAATTGTCTTAGATTTGGGGACAAAGTAACAAGTCTCAAACGCAATTCCACAAAAAGTGGATCACTTATTCTACCACTATTCCTTTATTCAAGACCTGAAGAGGAAATAAACTTAGAGAGAAAGACCCACCCAAAATTATTGTTGTAGACTTGTGAGGAAGACCCACCCAAACAATGCCTAATCACAGTGTGAAAAACCTACATGAATGTTCTTGATTCATGATATATAAAATAGTTTTATACTATTACTGTTAAAGATAATGTGGTCAAAGTCACACTACTTAACTTAGATATTCTTTTGAAAAATGTTATATTGATAACGGGTATATAGTAAAAAATACCACTTTACAGTTTTTAAAAAAAATTCCATCTATATTTCAACAAAAAATATTTTTGCTTCTATTTTTATTAGTTATAATCTAAAACAATTCAACCTATCATGACTTGAAAATCGTTAGTTTCAGCTTTGTGGTCCAAAAACATATCATATTGGTGTTGCAAACCTACTACCTGAAAAAAGAAAAAGGAAAAAACACAAGAAAGATTGAAAGAAAGTTGAAAAAAAAGCACACGTTCAAGACTCGTGGCTGGCAAATCACAATTTTCCAAAAGGGGATTGAAAGTTAAGGTTTTAACCCACTAATAAATGTGGTTGAGGCATCATATCAGTACCAGAAAATGGGTTGTTACCTCAGTGACAGAAATTAAAGTCACCTCTGAGAGAACCTTTTAGTCATAATATGGTATTAATAAGACAAAAGAAGGAATAAATTGAAACTCTACGTTATTTGATTTGAACCATGCCACATCCATCTACACAGATGTGGAAAAAAACAACCTTAATCACGTATATAAATTGAAAATTGAGAATAATAAAAACCACCACCTATGTTAAAACATGTTGTTTGACATAACTGAAAGGGCAAGAATATAAATAGAGAAGATTCTTCTCAAGTCACTACTACTCCCTAATTAAGATACGTGATCTACTTTGCCTAACTTCTTGATGAAAGGCCATTTGACGTTTTCATTCTTTAACAAAAGTAGTGTCAGATTCAACAAACTTAAAATGCATTTTCACTGTCACATCCACTCACAGATCTTTTCCAAAATAGTGGGCTACAATTGTTATTTCAAAATTTCAGCAAGGAACAGTAAAGTTACTGTTATAGAGAAATTCTCCTTTTTCTTTAATGTTCAATGTTACTCACTTCTGTTTATTGTAAATTGAAAATTCTTAGACTATATATGATAGTATAAACCAATCTAATAACTTTTATTCTCTCTTCCAAACTCATTCAAAATTGTATTAAAATCCTTATTAAGTTTCTGTAGATGCCATTAATGTGAAAAATGAGGCCTTTGTTTTGTTGATGATGCATGCATGCACACTGATATATATGCAGAGACGCATATGAATGGTGCCCTAACACGTGTGCATATAGAAAACCCAATGATAGCATATATGTAGGTAGCTAGCTAGCATGCAATGTAAGTTTTGATAATTAAAATTTGCAGAGAGATGAGAAAAGGAATCAAATGAAGACAGCAGAGACGACAGAGAGGGACACAAAGGAGTTGCAGACAAGTAAACATGCTTTTGCTGCGTGCACACCGTGCCATTCACTTCTCTTTTGTCCAAGTTTGTTCACCCTTCCATATGGCGTTGTGAGAAATGATGGATGGTGTTGGAGGCTTGAAGGGTAAAAAGATAGGCACTGAGGTTGACCCTTCAACAAGGGAGTGGTGAAATAGGGACTGTGGGTTGTGAAGGGTCCCATTGTGTTTCCCAACTCACCAACACCATCTCATCAACCTGCCACTCCTCTTACAAGCACTACTCATACTCTTGTTCTTTCACATGTGCCATCTTGTCTTCATTCTTCATATGCATCATGGCAAGTGCCCAAAGAAAAAGTGTCTGTGTTTAGTTAAAGTTTTAATATGCGTGTGTGTGTGCATTATATGGCATGATCATATACTACATGCATATCCGGAACTAGATGATTCACCATAACTCAAAAGCTATTTCAAGGGGACCGACAAATAAATGTTTTTATATAACAATTAAATATTCATATTTCATAACTATGTAAATTGAACTTCACTATCAATAAGAATGGAATTAATTCATATCTTTAATTTTAATATTAATATGAAAACTTTATGAGTGGATAATAATGTAAATACTACTTTGTAAAGTTATAGAGCTCACATTCTTACTCAATAAATTTTAAGATATAGCTCATCTAATTTTTTTTTTAATATAATAAACTTGTACTGTCTAGGACCAAGAACATTTCGATTAACCGAGAAAATTTGAAATTATCTTCAATGACCGATATGCACTCAATTTAATAAATATTACTATATTTAAGTGACACCTTTGATTGACACATGTCCTCCTAAATATTTAAGCATTATTAAGCATATGTATTATGGCTAAGCGTGTCTTAAAATTGTAACTAAGATCCATTTGCACCTTTTGTAGAGTTCCATACAGGATACACCCATAAAAGCTAATATAAATAGGAAGATACCCGATAAAAATACTTTTGAGTGATTTCTTATAATTACCTACTTTTGAACATTAAAATTAGACTTATTTGAACATCAAAGTAGTTGCAAGTACCCCACGTTGAAACCGAGATTTACACCTGAGATCAAAGCAAAACGAGACCTAGATGTACGTTGAAACCAAGCTAGAAGCAACACAGAGTTCATGATTGACCGAGCAGTAGGAGATGAAGTAAGTGGTTCTATAGGGTCATTTAAACCTTATAAGAACATTTTGGCGCCCACCGTGAGGTTGGAGAAAACCCGTTAACGAATTACATAACGACCACACGAAACATGACCAACAATAGACACCAACACTAGGAACTCTGTTATAACCCCGTTGATAAGATAAAAATGATGATGGAGTTTAAAAGAGAAATAAAAACACTTAGGAGAAAGAGCGCAAAAGAAATTGACACCCTCTAATATAAAAATGCAGGAATAAGGCAGAAGTTGGAATGGAGTGGGACCATACCTCTACAGGTTGATACAAAACACAGATTCAACTAACTTCCATGTACCAACCATCCCAAAAGCTCAAGGGGCCAACAATTTCCAAAATGCTCAATCTTGACCATCGATCTCTACGTATGCTTTCAGTGTTTCTGCTTGTCGACATACCTTCACGAAAAGTATAATGGAAACTGCACTCCATCCAAATTGAAAGAACCCATCCTTGGAAAATATAACAGTACCACAGACATTGATGAGGACATCAACGTGTATGTCATGCAGATTAGTCTGTGTAATTTGGACGACGTCATCCTCTACAAAGTATTCTTGACTTCCTTAAAAGGAGTTGTATTAAGTTGGTTCACTCTCATTCTCCCAAATTTAATCAACTGTTTAGTTACCTTGGTGATGAAGTTCAAAATGCAAATCTTAATAAGTTGGCTTCGTCACCTTTCCTCAATAGTCCTCGTCAACCTTAGATAAGAAAAGATTGAATCCCTTCGAGCCTCTATGGAATGGTTCAAAAGAGTCGCACTTAATATTCAAAACCTCAACCTAGAAGTGGTTATGCATTATATGTTTATCGCACTCAAACCTGAACCATTTTGGGACAACCTGTAAAAAACTAGCATTAAACCTTGATAAAATCACGCAAAGTGGATGCGCAATCACATAATATCGAGTGGATGCGCTATAGGAAACATCTCTAACTCGACCTGAAAGAAACACCTATGAATGATCCAATTAGTCAACATCGTGGCTCATTACCTTTCCAACAATGATTTCTGAAATAGTGACCCTCTAAGCAGGACGACCCGATGATTATCATGGTGGAGTTAACTAATTTCGCAGTGATGAAAACTCTAGTTGACTAGGGTAGCTATGTGGACATCTTATATTGGAAAACTTTTAAACGATTGGGCTTGTCAAAGGATATCATCTTTCCCTAAACGAGCAAATTGTTGGATTTTTTTGGGAGATAGTAGACACCCAAGGCTTCATTGACCCTAAATAATTAAAAAATATGTATTATGTCTAAACATGCCCTAAAACTCAATTAGTACTCACTTAAGCCGTCTGCAAAATTTTGTACGAGTATAAGCCTATAAAAACTAATATAAATAGGAAGATAACCTGGATAAAAATACTTTTGAGTAATTTCTTATAATGGTCTAGTTTTAAACATCAAGATGACACTAACTTAAATATAATTACAGGTATCCCATGTTAAAACGAGACTTACAACCCAAAACAAAAGTGAAATATAAACTGAAATTAAGTCACAAAGTAGTACAAATATCAAAATTCACCAAATATAGAAGTCAAAGTTAATGAATCTATATTTAATCAGCCTTATAAACCAAAATCTAAAATAAAATTAATCTCATCCAATCCCTTAATAATTATTACTAGAAGCTTCGGACTTGATAAAATGAACTCTAGCAATTATTGTGGTCTTTCAACAAAGTTAAATATATCTAACAAAAAAAAATAAAAAATAGTTAAAATATAAAATAAAGCATTATATTTGTAGAATGATGTCCTGATTAGCATATTAAAACACAATATTATATAATAGGAATATTGTATTGATCGATTAATTATGTATTGTCAGTAAAAATGAAAATAATTACCTATTTAATTATGTAAAAAGAGAAAAAAAAATTGTTTAAAGTTTTTAATATTTAAAATTCACTTTAACCCTTGATTAATTCAAGTTACATCTTAGGTAGAGCTTGTTGATTAAAAAAAAACATCTTGAATATGGGATCTAAAACCTTTTTTCCCAAATTCTAACAAGTGGATGATCTTACACATACTTTTGTGTCTCACAGATAGTTTTAATATATATATATATATATATATAATATAAAATTAGTGTAATAATGCAATTGTATTTGGTAGTTAATACTTCTCTATTACTTTTTTTCTATTACCTTTTTATGTAATTTTTAAGCCATGGAAATCAAGGTGTTTTTCAAATTGTTCTTTTTTGGATTTGTAATTAAAAGTAATATACTCATTATGCTGACAATAAATGGTTGAAAAATAGTATTTTACGTATGTGAAAAGAAAAAAGTTAGTGAGAGTCAGGCTTATCAAAATTCAAATTATTGCCACCTGAATTCAGTCCAGAATCATGATGTTAAAATCGAAAAATAAGAAAGAAATTAACCATTCTAATTAGTAAAATGCTCAAGTCATTTCATAATTCAGTCCCTATTTGATTTGACAAACTGTGGCTTAATCTCAAAGCAATCTTAAAACCTTGCTGTTGGTAGATTTGCAACATAATTAGCTTCAAAATTGATTTACAACTCACTCAACTTTCTCATTAGTTGAAAGCCAGAATTGTCAAAATGCTAATGAATTCCCATGCAGAATTCAGAGAACATTGGTAATGTCTCACTTTATAATATTTCTTTCCACTTAATTTATGAATTTTCAAATTATACAACTTTTTCACACTGATTGCTTAAAAAAGGCATTTATTGAACAATTATTTGTAGTAATTTGTTAATTAATCTACTCAACTTTCTAACACGTTATAAATTATAAATGTTTAATTTATATTTTGAATGATAATCTATTAACTTATATAAGTTGTTTGTAGTATTATCTATTTCAATCACTTAAAAAAAATGGCATGTTCATGGTGTACAATAACTATCACCAGAAATTGTTCCTGCTCAGGCCGAAATTTTTTTAGTTGCGTTTAATGTACTCCTTAAAAACAATGAAATTAATATATTTTATTTTTTTATGACTAAAATTTATAAAGCGTAATATAACTAAAGAGACAATTATTGAACAAAATATTAAAAAATTCCGAAGTTAAAATTTTAGACTTTAGTTAATAATCAATTAAAGTCAATTGTATAAAGACAATCATATGTAGCCAAATTTTAGAACTTATTTAATAAATACTAAGTAAATTTAACATGTAAATGTATTTTCAATCAGTCTTCATTGTCATTTATTTATGATCGTGTTCCTGAAAATTAACAAACACTCGATAAGAATAGAATCACCAATATCATAATATAATAAAGACAAACAAAAAAAATGAATCACCAAATTGCCAATATCAAATTTCAAGGCAAACTAGGGTGGGGGATAGAGTAGATTTTTCAAAATTCAATCTAAATCCAATTTAATCTAATAAAATAGATTAAATTTAAAATTTATATCTATTTTAATTAGATCAAATAAAAATTTAATATAAATTTAATTTAATCTAATAAAATAGATTGAATTTAAAATATATATATCTATTTTAATTAAATTAAAATTATTTGGATTTTTTCAAATTTATTAAAATAGATTAAATTTATATTAAATCTACTTTGTCAATTAGATTAAATTTATCTCGATCTGTATAAGGATTGACTTGATTTGACCTGGATACGGATCAAATCGGCTAGACCTGAACTTGGGTCGAATATGGTAGAACTGGATCTAGGTCGACTTGGCTAGACCTGAACCTAGGCCGACTAGACCTGAACCCGCGCTGACTCAGCTTGACCTGAACCCGAGTCGACTCTACTCGACTTGGTACCAAACCAACTTAACTCGACCTCAGCCCGAGCTGACTCGACTCGATATGGACTTGAGTCCAGGTCGACTCAACTCGACCTCAACCCGGGCTAGGTCAGCTCTAGCTAGGCCCACTCAACTCGACATGGGCTTGAGCCCACTCGACTCAACATGGTCCCAGGTTGACTCGGCTCAATATTTTTTTTTATCAACAATAAAAAATCAATAAACGTGAACCACTTCATGGGTGGTTCAACCCTTATACAAAGTTTCTCTTTGTTCTCACCCTACCAAGAAACGCTTATCATACAAATAAAACCACAAACTCAAACACATAAAAGACATCCTAAATCTAATTACTTTAGATATCAATAATCTTTTCAGTCTCTAAAATAATATATAATTTAATCAATATAGTAACTAATTATTTTTAGTCTCAACAATTGATTTTTATTTAATGATTTTCTTATAATGTAGGTATTAAACTCATGTACAATGGTAAACTTCTAAGAATTCTTGTTCTATCTCTTCATTTATGCTGTTCTTATTCTTTTATGCTCATATTTTTTTTTTCTACTTTAAGATTCAAGATTTTACACTTATATAGATTTTTTTTTCTCTCGTGATGAATATTTTTGAGTTTCATGTTATGTGTTCTAAAATCTAAAAATAAATAAATTTAGTTTCTTATTTTAAATCAAATCAATCCAAGTTAAACTTTTATCACGGGCAAAACAAGTCTAATTAAGAAATAACAAAGCTATGTTTGGTTGGTCTTAGTCTCTTCAACAATATTCTTTTATTCTTTTATGTCAAATAACATTGAAAGTCCAATATTATTGATTCCTTAAGTATGGTTGGGCATATTTTACGTCATGTAGCTTTTATCTTACCTTGGAGTGTCTTTATAATTATTCTTTGCACAACTTTTCTCTCTCTCTCTTTTTTCTAGTGTTATATATGGATATTTCACTTCTAATACCTCATTTTATATTTTTGTTCTTTTATTGAAAAAAAAGATAAATATATAAGTAATAACTAAATAAACTAAAATCTTGCATAAATGAGTGTGATCTCTTGACTTTTTTTACATCATTACCTAAATTAGTACAAGTTGAATTGAATTATATATATTGAATGAAATATAAAATTAAATCAAATGCAGTTAGTTTGGTCCCATTGAATTAATGAGTTACCCATATCAATAAACACCTCTATCTAAAGTTGGAATGGTGAGGAAAGTATGATAATGCATCTACAATGTAACTGGGGTTTTTTTTTTTTTTTCTCAAAGAATGAAAAGTTTCCAAGTAATGTGCAATTTTGCTTTTGAGATGAAGAACAATAAAAATGACCCTCAAGAGACCTTTGGGCCCTAGTGTCATAACAATGTTCCCTTCTGTATTATTCATATTTTTGTAGCTGAATTGATTATGCATTCAAGGGGTCTAAAATCTACCCGACAAATCCCTAATTGATCTCTTAGGATCAATCATCTACCCTAATTAATTTACATTATCTAGCACTAATTAAATATTACAGGCACAAAACAGTACAAAAAGAAAACTATAAAATGTTGATTTGTGTTTGATTCAAGTGCCATATGCCAATAACATGATGACACGTGTAGATAACAATCCATATTGAACAAGACTATAGAATATATTGTAGGCTAGCTATTTTTTTTCTTCTTTATCTCGGGCTTTGTACATGAAGATTTGAAGAAAAGGTTGTTTGTCTGTATCTTAATAGTAACCAAAAAGATTATGTATGCATAATCCAAGCTCAGAAACCTAATTGGTAGCTAGGAGAATTTGATTAAGGATAATGAACATACCTCCTCCTTAGGAACACCACAATAAAGTAATAATGATAATAATTATTTATTATTATTAAATAATAACAAATTGTTCTTTGAAAAAGTGATTGTGTTATGTGAGTTGTCCCTTGAAAAAATTGAGAGTGGTGGGCAAGTGAGACAGGAGAATAGAGAACAAAATAATTCAAAGACAATATTATCTATGGAGAGTGGAGAATGTAGAAAGCAAACAAGGTGTACTAGTAGAGTTTATGCATGTGAATGTGGCTGAGAATTAGGGTTCATGTTTAATCTCCTTCTCTCTCTTTCTTTAACATTCATGGTGTCTATCAATAAATTATATATATATATATATATATATATATATATATATATATAACATGTATCAGTATCCTACTATTTTAAGATGAAATAAAACAAAACCTATATAATCATAACATACCTATCTATTTAGAGTAAGCAAAAGGTTTTTTTATTAAAAAAATTGAAAGACAAAAAATCTTATTTCATAATATTTTTTTAACATTTTTTTACTTCCAAAACAATAAATTTAGAATTCATAAAATGTATTTCAGAAAGAGTATTATGAAATGGTTATGGACGATCATTTCCATAATATAATATGTATCCACTTTCACAATTTATCATGGATTTTCTATTTTCACAAATATTATGAATTACCAATTTTAGAAGAAAAAAAAAATCTTACTTTTTTTCTTCGACGAACAACTTTTTCAAAATCACCCACCACAATGTTGTTGGAAAGCACACATGTATGTCTATGTCTACGAGAGTGTACTAAAATTGTCTAGAATATTTAGCGTCGCTTGCTCTAAATAGTGACAACAAAAGTGAAAGAAAAGAAGGAGACATTGTGTTTGGGTTCTTAAAACCTCCAAAGTGAATTTTGTCAATTTACATTTCTGTTGTGGTGCAGGAAGCAAAATACAGTGGTGCAGAAAGAAGTACCCTAGTGTAAGTTCATTATGTTTTTTGTACTTTTTGTTGTTGTTGGACATGTAGTTCAGCCTTAAATTATTTCGTGTTTTGTTCAAGCAAAGTCTATAGCAGACATTTCTTTATCTATCTTAATATTTTCATCCTCTTCTCTTGTAAATATAAAAATTCTCATTTTAAATTGTATAATTTGAAAATTATTTTTGACAGAAAGATTTTTGAATGGCATAATCTGGAAATTATTCAAATTTCGCAATCTAAAAGTTAAAAATATTATGTTATCCAAAAACTAAAACTAACTTCTGAAATTCAAAAATATTTATTAAGCAAAAAATAACTTCTATAGATCGTACAATCCATATTTTTTTTTAAAGAATAACTTTCACATTATATAATTTATAAGTAAAAAACAATTTCGGATTAAATAATTTAGAAACTCTTCTTAATTCTGAATTATATAGTCTTCTTAACTTCTGAGAAAAATAAAATAAAAATTTACATATTTAGAAGGGTGCATGACAGAAATATGGAGGTTGAGAAAGAAATCCTGAGTCAAAGCTTATTTTTGAGGCCCAAAAGAAGAAATTCCAGATCAATGTGATTGAAATGTGGCACTCTGCGACAAATAATCTTAGCATGGCTGTAAACAGGCAATTGCTTCCTGCACCATATCACTGCACCCAATCACATGGGAAAAACCGAAAATACCCTTAAAAAAATGGAGTACATATAAAATTACATTCTGGACTTCCTTTTCCGGAACACAATAATCTCTTCCAGATAATTTTTTCTGGAATGCATTGTTTTCAGTTCCGGATTTTTTATCCGGAATGGGATTTTGATTTTCTTTTTCCAGATTTTTATATCCAAAACACAAAATCTCTTCCGGATTTATTTTTCTGGAATGCATTATTTTCAATTCCAAATTTTTATTTCCGGAATAAATATCATTTTTGGAATTTTTGTAATTATGTTAGGTGCAGGCTCAAAAGTGTTGGGTGCAGGGAGCATTTGCCCTGTAAATATCACATTCAAACCCTACTCTTCCACTGTGTTCCTATTAGCCCTTTAGGAGTGGTCACAAGGTTCATTTTCTGTTCTATTTATTTTATGTTACAACTTCATCTATGGGTGACTTTGAATGTGTTATAACTTTTTTTTTGTAATGCTAATTTTTAGTATTATTAAATTATAATATTATTATACTTTTTTAATATTTATACAATATTAATTTTTTTACATATTATTCTATTAATATTATGTTAATTTTCCTAAAAAAATATTAATTTAGATTTAAAATTTAATTTATTTATAAAAAATATTAATCTGGATTGGATTTGGAATTATAAAAAATCAATTTGTTTTTATAAAAATATATGGATTTAAATTTAAAAATTAATCTAAATATTTAAATTTAAATTATAAAAATTTAATTTGTTTTTATAAAAAAATAGATTTGAATTTAAAGTCTAATGCAAATATTTAAATTTATATTAGATTTGGATTGAACACCCTTGTTGATGTCTCAAAATTCAAGAGTAATGCTGGTTTTTTTTTTTTTGTAGTAATCTTTGAATTGTTAATTCACTCTTTATGATGATCCAAAGTTAATTGAATCTTAATTATTTTAAAAAAATATGTGTTTTCTAAAGAGTGTGAAAATTCAACTTGTTAAAATGTCGATTCAACCGGTTGTTTACACTTAGTGGATTTTAAAAAGAATTTGAAAAGTTTGGCTTTGTTGTCAAACAAATTCAATCGATTGTTTCGAAAATTAAATTGATTGTTTCGAAAATTCAATCCATTGATTTTCTGAAAACCTCAACAAAATTTTGTTAAGTTGGTTAAACTGTTTTTTAATGATCCTAACAGCTTTTGGTTCTTGAATTAAAAGTCTTGACCATTTGATTGAAGTATAAAAATGTTGTTTTACGCTCCCAAGCATTAACTAAGTAAGAAAGATCAATCAAAAAGAGTTTTCAAGATTTCAGAGAGCTTTTGCATCATCTCAAGTGTGAAATAAGATTGGGTCTTGTATTCTGAACTTGAATCTTCGATTTACCCAAGTGTATTATATTCCTTCTTCCTCAATCATTGTATTTCTGTGTGATTTGGTGTGGTGCAGTTTTAGAGGGTTATTCTGAAAACTGTGTGTGTTTTACCAAAGGTGGTGTGTGTTCTTAAAGGGTTAAAGATCATCACTTTGGTGTGTGTTGTGTAATCTAGATTTGATTACATAGTGAATTCTCAGTGGTTAGCTGAGGACTGAATGTAGCTATTGGTTAAAAGTGAACTAGTATAAATATCTTGGGTGAATCTCTTAAGTTAAAGACAAGCAAGAGAACTATAGTCGCCAAAATGTTTCCAATGTTAACACTGAAGCCTTTAATCTCTATGTGTCTTAAGAACACTTTTTATCTTCCATAACTATCCTAAAGAGTGCATAACTTTTGTATTTATCGTAAGACTTAACTTCTCTTTCTAGTGAGAAACCTTGGTTGGCAATTTAGGAGAACCAACCAAACAATGGTCTAATGACCTTGTTTTGAAGGAATAGGGCAACAACCAAACAAGCCATATATTCTTCATATTTTGTGTTTGTGTTTATGTAAGCATGAAGGCTTTTCATTGTAAAACAACATGCAAACATGAAATACAAGAGTCATGGGCTTTCTATCTAATTGTGACTTAAGAGGTAAGTTCTCAATCTTAAATTCTTATTTTGAGTTAGTTTTCTAAATTGAAGTGATTGTGTTTTAGCACTTATCTTCATCTTCAGAAAGTAGATTAATCTTTTATCTTTTCCATGGCTGTATTTTTCTTGTTTTATTCTTATGAATTAAGCATTTACACTTGTTGTATCACTTGATTAAATTCATGTCTAATGATAAAATTATATGATTTTGTATATGATTTAATTTCGATCTAATACTTTGATTTTCATGAATATTGTTCATTATTTTTCTATAAAATTTAATTGTTTTTTGAGTTATAAGTTTCAAACTTCATGATCGAGAGTCATCCAAGTTCATTTAAGGAAGTTTATCTAAAGAGGTATCAATAATTACGAATCATGTTTGATTGATTTACCTTCTAATTCTCAACTTAAGATTTATCACAACGAGTTTACTTGTCATCTTTTAATACAAAAGAAATAAGATTAGTGATTTACATATAATATTATAACCAAAATTATTTTATCACTTTGACACATCTTCCAAAAATTACCTTTTAACACAACGCTATTGAAGATATAAAAGTCAATTAAACATATGTAGGATTTGATCTATCTCTCACACACTTTAAGTCATGTGCATGTCTATATTAATTGATCATTTTTCTACATTCATAAAAATTAAATTCTTTAAATAAATTTATCCATATATTAAAATTATTAATAAACATTATAAGTAAGATAATAATATTCACGGTCTTAATTAAAAACTTATCTTAATAATTATTAATAAAATAGTATACATATTATATTTACTAGCAAAAACAAATGTATTATCTTGCTTGTATATTCACATTTTTTTGTTATGTTATGTAATTACATTAATGTTATATATTTATTTAAATAAAATATATGCAATTCATAATTTGAATAAAAATAATAATTGAATGAGAATATATATTACACATTTACTTAAAGGAAGAAGAAAAACAAAACTGTGCAATTATTATTAAGAAAGGTGTAATATATATATATACTATTTTTTTCTTATTATTGGGCCATTTGCATAACTGAAAGCCCAATGCCATTGACATGGGCGGCGCTAACCCTAACAGTACAGTAAGCATGTCTATAAATATGACATCCAAAGCTTCTTCTCAGTGAATCGGTTGTTTAGGGTTGGCCTCACAGCGGAGTTACACACTTTCTGTTACTGCTACATGTATTTGGTATCTTCTGATTCTGTTCACCGTAGTTATTATTTTGTTCTTAATTTTATGAATGTTGGATTGATATAATGGAGGTGCGAAAATACCCTGTGAGGAGGATCTCCCTTCATTGATAGGAAGTGCCGTATGACACTCTAAATGCAGCGTCGATGGAAGAACTTGTTCTCTGTGGCGCTGTGTGTGTGATTTGGAACGGGTCTCTGAGGGTTTTCTTATCATTTATTAATTATTATTGGTTTTCTAGGATTAGGTCCGATGCCACGTCTCTGGTAGCTTCAATTCGGCAGTGACCAGTGATGCTATGATTGGACCAAAAGCAAAAGTGAATTTCATTTGTTTCGCATCTTGATAGGAATCTGTGGATCTCATACTTATGATCTGCGGAGCCGTTTTGTGCGATTACATTTTTATTGTTTGCTTGAACTTTATGTCATTCGTTTCTTGATGCATTCACGCGAAGCCGATGATGATTTAGTTTAATTGGAATTACCGTCTGATATTTGATGACAATTTCTGGCTAACTGAGGCTTGTCATCTGTTTTTGGAATTTTACTGCAATATTGTCAAGCTTTATCCTTTGTACCGGTTGGCACCGAATGGGTATTTAGACCCACTAACTATCCTGGAACACTGGTGGTCTCAGTATTCATTTGGTCTGAACTGATATGAGTGAACTCATTATATTCAACCGAGGATCAACAGGTCCAAAATAGTGAATAATAATAGTGAATTTTATTATGAGTTTTGAAAAAAGATTATATATTGTACTGAACATTAAATACTAAGATTTTACTTTTGTGTATTGAAGTGCCGGAATAATTTTTTGCAGGAAAGTGGTGATTATGGAGAAAATTGACTTAATTTTCCACTTTTGCTGCCCTCTTGGTATGCAGACGCAAATTAGCATAGAAACTTGCACTGTAGAAGTCTTAAAATTCACATATTTGAGTCAATTTTATGCTCCGCCTTTAATTGGTTTTGGGATACCTTGATTGTTGCAAATGTGTAACTGCTGTAACACTTTTTAGACTCAAATTATTTTTTGGTTTTATTTTAGAAAAATAATAAAGTATAATATTAAAGATATTTTTTTTGAGAAAAAACAGACTTATTTTTTATTTTTTAAAAGAACATTAATAAAGTATAATATTGAAGATGTTTTTCTTTTGAGAAAAAAAAGCTTATTCAAAATCAAAGTATGATATCAAATACTACATTGAGTTCTGATGAAACCAATGAAAATTCATTATTCTAATCAAATCTAGATTACAAAAGTGATAAATTCCTCAAGAATACATACCATTCTTTTGTACCATAGAGACTTACACTTCAATCAATACAGAAATATAATAAAAACAAAAACAGTTGAAATCATTTAAATACAAAGTGGTAAAAAACATGTTTATTTTACATTTTAATGGTTGAAATTTCATATCTTTTCAAAAAAACCCACCTTTTAAAATTGTAAAAGATTCAAATGAACTTAGATTATCTTCACGTATTTAATTTATAAATTCTTGTGTTAATGAGGTCTTTGGATTTCCAATTTAGAATAACAACTTGCACAATACATACAGGTCCAAGAATTACATTTGTGTTGGAACTATATCATCGCACGAATGATGCAATATCACTGGTATCAAGGTTCCTCTCATTCATCCATTACAAATCATTTTGTCGAAGAATGAATGGTGTGTGAAGTTCAACTTAGAAGATAGGAAAATGACAAGTACTTATAAGATATGAAATTGGCAAATGGTGATAAACTTATATTGTCATAAATTGGTATTAAATTAGTACTACTTTATTAAGAATCAATAACCTTTTTCGGTGTATGAATTGATATTAAATTATTATTTTATTAAAAATAAAAAAATGAACCTTTTTCAATGAAGTAAATGAATTGATAATAAATTATCATTATTTCATTAACCATCAATGAAAAAGCGTGTGAATTGGTATTAAATTATTATTTTATTAAGAATTGTGGAAAAACTTTGGGAATGTTCTATGTTTTGTCTACATATTTGATTAATAAACATGACATGCCATTTGCACCATTTAATTGTGTTAATCATCATGGACAATCTATTTTGTTGGGTTTTGGACTACTATCTTTAGAAGACACAAATGGTTATTTGACTTTTTCAAACTTGACTGTGACGTATGTCAAATAGGTCACTTCAAGACATTGTGATTCATCAATGCAGGACAATGAAAAATGCAATTGAAATTGTATTTCCTAATGCAAGTCGTTGGTGATACTTATTATTGAAATAGAAGAAAATACTTAAGAAGCTAGAGGGGTATGGTCAATATAAAGAAATCAAACGTGCAACAAGATTGTAATGTATGAGTCCACCAATGTTGATCAATTTTCTTCTATTTCAATAATATTTAAATTCACTATAATTTTATAAATATTTAAAAATGAAAATAGTGTTATCTGAGAAGAAAAAAAAGTCAAAAATGGTGTTAGATAAAAAAATAAAAACAAAAGAGTGATGGATGAAGAAATAAAAGTATTTGAGAAAAAAAAGTCGCTTCATGATGCAAATTCATTGCACCTAAGAGCTTGGTTGGATAGCGTGATTCTTGTGAACTGTGAACTCTGAAGACGTTAAAAATTTGACAATTACCCGAAATTGTTATTTAAATTTTATAACTAAGAACAGTCACAAGTAACCTTGGTGAATACATGCAAATTGATATTTTAGAATCCAAACTATGTGGATTTCATTGCACGTTCTCATGTTACAATATAAAATTGAAAAGAAGGATCGGGAAATCCAAAGACTAACTAAGAAGAACTCTTCAACTGGAAATTTTGGAGGATGGGAGATTAGATGCAGCACATAACAAAAATGACAACAATAAGACTGGGATACCGCAAACTAATTTGACATGATAGTTTTCTATACGAAACAAACAAAAAAAATCATTTTTTTACTATTGTATATTAGATCATTAACTGTTAATAGTCATGAGGATGCTCTGCTTTAAATGGAAAATATAGTCCTCGCAGTTGAAGATGGTATACTACATTTCAATACTTTCTTGTATTTGGTTTAGGGTTTAGGTTTTGTATTTTTAAAATACGTTTTCTAAATAAAATTGAATATATGGGCAATAAATAGCTCTCTTTAGACCCTACAACTGACACTAAGCATGAGTCAGTTTCAACGAGACCATCCCAAACCTGCAGTGCCAACATTTCCAACTGGTTGAATAGGTTCCACCAAGCCCTTCGTAGAACTTCCAAGCCCCTCGCCCTGCACAAATCATACAAAATAGTTATTCTACAATCATAAACCCGAACAATTCGACAAATATGAGATAGGACTTGGCGTTGCTATTCATGGCTTAATGGTGTGATGAGAAAAGTTCCTGAACAAGGTAACACTATTTTATGATGGGTAGTGTAATTATAGAATGTGATGTAAAAATCATATTTGAACTGATTTTCAATAATTGACGATTGGATATATTATTCCTTTGTTGGTGTATGAAAATTACACTTTTATTTTACACAGGGGGTTGTGTGGCTCATTACAAGACCTACTACATTATCAAATTCAAATACACCGGTCTTCCTCATGGCGTGGTGCCTTTTGAGCTGTAAGTTTGTGGCATAGGAAAAACTAAAATTATAAAGAAAATTCTGAAGATTTAAGAAAAATAAAAAAAACAAAGTAACTTGATGATAAGTATGAAGATACCTCCTTCCAACCCATGCTTTTTAGAAGTTTTCTGGCATAACTACCTGCTCCAAATGACATCTCCAAGGCCTCTGATGCAGCTTCTTGAGGACAACCAGCATCAGGTGAAGATGGTGTATTATAAACATCTGGCAGATTCTTCTGTCCTGGACCCATGCCGAAGCCACCATGCAATATTCTTCTTTCAGCAGCCCTATCTCTGTATGGATGTTTTATTTGCTGGCAGAGCAAACAAAAAAATGAGTTCAAGGTTAACAGATTCTGGAGATATCCTTACATGTGATCAATTGTTCTATAGAAAGGGTGATCATGGAAGAAGTGAAAGACAAGTTTAGAACCCTTATCTCTATGTTGTCATATTCTCTCTTTCCTATTCGATCCCTTCAACTTCCCTAACCCACAACACTTACTGAAGTACTCACTTTCCACTCAGTTATGTGAAAGGAAAAATTATAAGCCATGGCCTCACTTGTTATATATACTACTTATGCCATCCTAATTGCTTTCCCAAGAAGTTGAGCATTCATTTATCTATTATAAAATGCAGCTATTTGTTTGATTTCAACATCAGACTACACACCTTACATGAAGAGGGATGACTTGGTAACGCAGACAAATCCTTCTCTACAGGTATTTCATCTGAAACTGAAGCAGAGCTTTCACTGGACTTGGAGAGATGAGTGATTTTTCTACTAGGTGATAGCTGGGGAAAATCCCAATGTTTTGTTGGATTCGAAGAATCATAAGTTGATAATGAAGCCATATATTTTGCACTAGGATTTCGCAATCTGTACACTTGTCCTGATAAAAGAACATGATAAGCAAACGTATTTAGTCAAGGGAGTATTTCTAGCTCTATCACTTTACTGAAAATTCCAATACTGCTTCATTTTAAAACTACTCACTCATCCATCATTTCAAAATGAAATTTATGACAGGTTGTATAGGAAAGATATACAAGCAAGAAAGTTTTAATTTTTTGAATTACATGTTAGCAAATCTCTCGATTATAATTTTTTTAATAATTATATATCCTGATTATGGATGACAACAAAATTCATACTTGTAGATATCCACGAGTAACATCTATAATGAATATCAAACGAGTACATCTAAGGATACCAGCAAATACCAGATAATGGGTATGAGTATTTTAATTATCCGCCTATTAATGGGACAGGTATGGGTATCACAGTATTCAACCAGCATATATCCACTACTTGTTAGAGGAAAACATTAAGAATTGAAAAATGGTAATAATTTGATTATACATATTTATGTTTTTATTTAGACCTGTAAAATTAAAATTATTTTTAAAGAGATTAATTTTATTTATATTTTAAATAAAAAATAATAATCTTAGTAAAAAATTTAAGAAAAATAAAATAAAAAAGAATCCATGGATATCGACAGGTGTAGAATAATCCACAGGATACCTGACGAATAATAGGTTGGATATTTTACACAGAGCGGGTAGAAGATAGCTACTATACGTTGCTGCGGGCAGCTGTTGTCATCCCTACTCATGACGCGGTGTGTAATAAGTACTAACAAGTACTAGAGTAAAATGCAAACCTGTTCTAACTCGTACCAGATCAAAATGTGCTTCACAGATGGGAGCAGATCTTAATTTCCCTCCACTAGAAGGGATAGATGGATGTTGTTTTGCAGACCGTTTCACCAATCTTCCAACCAACCTAGCCACTTTATCTTTTTCATCTCTTTTGGATCTCGTAACCATTTCCCAATCCCACAAGTCCGCAATTGGAACCTCTAAAACCAAATCTTTCCCTGATTCAGTAACTTGACCATATTGAGCCCGCCATTTCTCTTCATCCAACAACATATCTGTAAAGATAGATCAAGTCTATTTAGGAGATAGATCAAGTTTATTTAGGAGATAGATCAAGTCTATTTAAGAGATAGGTCAAGTCTATTTAATACCTTCATCTATGGTACTTCTATCAACTATGTCACATTCATCCTCCATGTCCGGGATCCACTCACCCTCTTCCAGTTCATAAGAGTTGTTGTAAGCTACACCTTCATCTACAATACTTTTAGTATCAGCTAAGCCATTTTCACCCACTTGGTTTGGGATCCACTCACCTTCCACTTCATAAGTTTTGCTGTGAGCTATACATTCAGGAAACAAATTCATTCACGAGCTGTATTAGTTACCACATAACAAAAAATGATAGAAGTTATGTACACACCATCAGCTGCTAACGAGTGATATCTATCATCTGTTTCCAGTGGCACTGTCACTCCATCTGCTTCACTTACTGCTATATTCTTGTAGCCAGACAAGTAAAGATCAATAAGTGTGTCCTCTAACCTGTTAGTAGGCAAATTGAATAATTTATGTACGAAAAGTTTGAAGGTAAAAATCATCAGTGGAGTAAGGATGTGCAAGGAGGATACCATTCTGATGGTGGTGGAGGTGGCTTTTCACAAGTCGGACTACTCCCAGAATTTGTAGCATCTATTTCAAAGGCAGACACTTAGATAAATTAAGTTACTCATATTAACTACTGCTGCATATCTGAAACACCAAAATGTTCGAAGAGTAGTGGAAAACCAATTGTCTATAACATTAATACAAATAAGTACAAATATTGGGGATTTGACAAGGCCGTGCTTGGTAGCAACCCCCTGTCCCTGCATACTGCAGACCTATCATCATTATACTATAATATTGTTGACAAGTTAATGCAAACACAGAAACACAGTTGCAAGTTCATATACATACCATCAAGTGCTTCATTAGCCTGGGTTATTGTCTGTTGGTTAGTGTCAGATATACTTTCAAGAAAGGAAATATAATCCTCGTTGGTGTTGCCATCATATATTTGTTGAGGACTTTCTGTGGTAGTTTCCTTGTATAGACATGTGTCTGCACTATCGTCCTAAGATATAACAAGCAACAAAAAACTAAATTTCTAACATAAAATGAGATTGATTTAAGAATTTATCTGTGGAAAATAAAATGTTAAATTGATTACATAGAAGTCCAACTCCAAAACTACCTTATTGGTATCTAAAAGTACATAATTCCCATCCTCAAATTTGTAATAAGCACCATCTCTGCTGCTGTAGTACCAGCCAGCATTAGGGTCATGGTAAAATCCACTACTGCACAGAGTTAAATACATTTCCCCCAACGAATAAAGAGGGAGGAAAAAGTTAACGACAACAAATTTATACCAACAAAACAAAACAGAAGTAGCTCATTATATTCATAATTTACATCAGTATATACAATCAGATGCGAACCTAATAAAAAATCGAAAGGTCTGAGAGGTTGGAGGGCGTGGAGTCATCAAATAAGTCACTCTTATGTTTGATTAGGATATTGGAAAGAAAAGGCTCATTCCCAATCCCATTTAGTTTCATCTCAAAAATCATAAATTATTCTCCATCATACATTCTTTTCGTCAGTTATAACTTATAACATACCGAACATAAGAACGAAGAAAGGTAGAGTAATCATTTCATTCATATTCATATCAAACAGAGTCGTAGGAGCTGACCATTCTGTTTTCATTCTATCCACATCAATCATTAGGGTATTAAAACAAAGAAGGAAATAAAAAAACGCTAATTTGAACAAAATGAAAGCTTAGGCTTCACGCAATATGTTCAGAGGCTCAGCTGATATAAACAAGCACAACAACATGATGAAATTTTAACGTTCCAAATATACTAATTACTACAAATTAAACTGAATGAAAGAATGAATAAGCATAGCTTGTAGCAATTCCGTACAATGAATAATTAAAATGTAAACATGGCAGTGTTAAGGATTAAGAGCAAACAGAATAATGATTGATTGGTGAGAAATGTTTCGAAATTGGGATCGAAAGGAAAACCTAGCGTGGAAGTAAAGTTGTGATTTGTCATCCCAAACAAAGGTAGAATCGCTATTTTCACGATTTTCAGAATCTGCGTCCATAGCTTCTGCACTTCGATTGCTGAATCTCTCGTCGGCGTTGGAATCTCCACACCACCTTCTTCATGCTTCGCGGCACAGCCCAATATTCCTCTTCTCAAATTGTACATTAATTTTTTAATTAAAATGTATAACCAATCAGTTTTTAATTAAATTGAAATCATAAAAATTTATGACACATATGAACTATTAACCTTTTTACTGTTTTATGTCATTTTTCAAAATTTAACTTTTTTCAAATATATAGAACATTTTGAACTTTTTAATTTTATAAAAAAAAATCTTTTGACTATTGCTAATACAGAAACTTATAATGGTACTCAATTATTAATTAATATATATATAATTTAAAAACAATTAATAAAAATAAATGTGTTGATCATATATAATAATTTATAATTGAATGATAGCTTAAAATGTTTTGATATTATCGGAGTATTTTAATTAATTTCTTTAGTTATTTAAAACTCTTCCAAAATTATAATGTCGGAAAGTAATCCTAAATCATTCTAAGAAAAATTGTTTTGAAAATGGTAGTGTGATTAGTAAAACAAAAAAAAATTAAAAGTGATTACACTCTTATATTAGTCCAATAGTATATTTACATGAATAATTTATTCTATTAAAAAAATATTTTTAACATCAATTAAATATGTCGTTTAGTTTAAAATCGGACTTCACCGTTACTATTTTTATTTTCTTATTAACTTATCGATGTAGAGTTTAACGTCATAAAATTATCATAAAGTCGATTTAATATAACTGTAAGAATAACTATCACTAAAATTATTAAAGTAGGTTCCTTTAAATTAATTCTAAAAAATTCTCATCCAATATTTAGCAACACTTGTGACTACTAGCAAAATCATGATCTTCTAAAAATAAAATAAAATTATCCTCCACAAAACCATTTTTTCCTAATTGTATAGTGATATTTTAGAAAAGAACAAAAAAAACTGTCACATGGATACATAGAATCAAAGAGAAACAAAAACAAGGTCACTAGTTAACAAAAAAAACCTACGTCCCATGGATACATAGAACTTGAATTTGAAAAATGGAAACGTTACTAAATAAAAAAAAAATCATATTAAATAAAAATTCAAATTAGGGTTTATAACAAGCTGATACTTCAAAAGTAACATCATTAAATACATTTTGATTTTTATTTTATTTCAAGTGATGAGTGAAATGTCACTATATATACTTTATATGTTTTATTTTCTTTTTATGTGTTATTAAGGAATGAAATTATATATATATATATATATATATAAAATGATTCTCTCCTATCTGTTTTTTTTTACATAACTATATATAAGGTGATGAAGGGTGTAAAAAAGAATGACATATATACCTAGCAAGGTGTCGTAGTATCTAAATCAACGCTCACGGTTGAAAATATCATTTTTTTTAAGATTGGGATATGACATAAAAAGTTAGATCATGTAGGTAAAAATGGCTTAGTTGAGTTGTATAAGCAAAACTTGTTTGGCAGTGATAACTTTTATATATATTAATACATTTTATGTATATTAGGATGAAGAGTTATTCTTTGACCTTCCTTAAGGATCAACCTCTTGAATTCAACATGAATAGGCACTTGCTATGAATATAAAAATATCATCAAATCCATAGAAAAATCTTTAGTTTGGTAAGTACCTATCAAATTTCTAGTATGTTTTAGACCAAGATTAATTAGTTATTTGTCCTTAATCATATTATGGAAACAATTAGTTACAATAAACATGTTGCGACTAATATGATCAAATATCACATACCCAAATTTGTGTATATGAAAGCTTCAAAAAATCCAACTCATTTATCATAAAGAAAGATACATGTACTATCTTTTAACTCAATGCATCAACAACCACATTAAATTTACCTAGATTGTAGCTCAATTGGAAATCATAGTCTTTCATAAATCTCATTCATCGTCTTTATTTCATATTTAACTCTTTTTGTTCAAACAAATATTTCATATATTAACTCTTTTTGTTCAAACAAATATTTCAAACTCTTATGATTACTAAACTCATAAAATATAACACCATACACATAAGTGTCATAGTCTTAAGATCACACACCACAATAACTAATTATAGAACATGAATGAAATAATTCTTCTCATGTACCTTTAAATGACAATAAACATAGGCAATTATTTTCTTTTCTTGCATTAGCGCACATCCCGAAACCTGATCAAATGTATCATATTAACTTCAAAGGATTTACTTGGATAAGGAACAATCAACATTGGTGCACTGATTAATCTTTGCTTTTAAGTCATAGAAACTTTTGTTTCACACCTCTTTGTCCAGATAAAGGTTGATCCTTGGAAGTCAATTGAGTCAAAGGAACTATTATTTTGGAGAAACATTCAATTTGATGAATTGTTTCTCCAACAAATCTTCAAAATTGTCTACTTAGTTGGTATCATCCCATGTAAAGAAATTTACATTGATTCGATACTCGATACTTGATCAATAAAGAACTCTATTTTTCTCTAAGGTAAAAACTCTGAAATCTTATCTAGAAAAACATCTATATACTCCTACACAACAAACATATTTATTATTTGACTACTATTACTAACCATTTTCTAAGCCAACAATATATAATATTATGCACCACCCAATATTTGCTTATGAAATTATTGTATTTAACTATTCCTTTTCTCTTAAAATTAAGAAATATCAATTTCTTATAACTCAAATCTAATCTATTAGAATAGGATCCACATATAATCAATCCATACCTAAAATAATGTCCAAGTTCTTTAAAGGTTGCAAATCATATTTACTTTAAGTTTAGTTTGCCAATAAGCATAAAACACTTTAGATAAATTAAGGAAATAACTACTATTCTCAATAGTGGTGTGGATACCAACATATCACATAATAACTTACTCAAAGGGAGTTGCAATATCTCAACACACAAACTAGAATCATATAATACTCTCAATGTTGAACCTAAGATAAAACATTCACTTAATACTAGATTTTTTAGATTATGAAGCCTCAACTTACCTGATAGCAAATGCTTTCCTTGTTCTAGAAGAAATAAATCCCTTATTAAACCTACAATTTTTGGTCAAATGACATTGACTTCTAATATCTGAAGTAGATCATTAAAGAAGAAAATTGTAAACAATCTCTAATCATATGTGGGCCACCGTATCTAAAGCACTTAAGGGAGAATTGCTAATTAGACTTCAATCCACTCTTTTTAAATGAATGAGATCCAAATATATGGTTTCTTTTATTAAGCTTTCTTATTGCAACTAAAGGAACCACCTATCTTAACTCGGATCACTTTGTTTCTAGTCTTCAGTTCTTCAACCACCTTGACTTTTTTTGACTAAAGTGAGAAACTCTTTAATAGATAAAGGAATCACAACTTCCTCTATCTCTTAGCCTCATTCTCAACTTAATTTTTCTACGCCATCAAGCCTTGTATATAATCTGTGGAGAATTTGATTGGGTGTTTAAAGATAGTAACATACAACAATGAGATAATAATATCAATGATCATAATTAAAAAATATTTTAATAATTATTTACATTTTTATTGTGTTATATTATTCTAACAAGTTAAAATTTAATATTTATATTAATTTTAATTTTATATGTATTTTTAAAAATATATGTATTATTATTTTTCATATTTGATATGTATAATTTATAATTTAAGTGAAAATAATGACGAAGGAACAATTAGGTTACATATTTATGTATAGGAGAATAAAAGAATAAACGTAATTATATTCTAAAATAGTAGAAATGTGTGTATAGCTATTTTAATGGATGGGCAGTAAAAACAATAATTATGAGTTTAAAATATTATAATTTTAAAACATAATTAGAGATAAAATATTTAGGTAAAATGGAGATACTTCATTATGTATTGCGATAAATAATTATCTAAAAATAATTTTTATAATTATTTTTTCCTAAACATTTTCTTGCCAAGAATATTTGTTTAAATATATAATTAAAGATTTTTTTTTTACATCTCCATAATTTTAAAAAGGCCATTTTATCCTTCAAAAAGATGACTTCTAAATATCTATTCATGATTTCCATAACAGAATCTTTAGAACAAATTTTTTGGAACATAATTTATAGAATATGATTTTTAGAATTTATGAGATGCATCCTCCATAACAAGTTTTATGGAACAAGATTTCCATAACAATTTTTTTGACTTTTTGAAATAATTTTTTTTGGAACATATGAGATGGTTTCAAAATATAAATTTTAAAATAATTTTCTTTAACAAATTTTTCATAACATATATAATATAGTTTCCAATGAGCTTTCTATAACATGTCTCTGTCTTTTTTTTTCTTCCTCTCAAAGAGGATAGTGATGAAGAATGGAGGTGTAAAGGAAGAAGGAAGAAAAAAAAAAAAACTCTGCAATTATTATTAGTAAAGGTGTAATTTATATTTACTATTTTTTTCTTATTTTTTGGTATTTCTTACTTCATTTAAAAAAAAAAACTTTTTTACAATTAATTCTCCCTAATTCTTGCTTAGAATATTTGTTTTCCAAATATATAATTAAAACATTGTTGGGCCATTTGCATAACTGAAAGCCCAATGCCATTGACATGGGCGGCTCTAACCCTAACAGTTCAGTTAGCATGTCTATAAATGTGACATCCAAAGCTCTTTCTCAGTGTGTTCGGTTGTTTAGGGTTGGCCTCACAGCGGAGTGACACTCTCTGTTACTGCTTCATGTATTCGGTAGCTTCTGATTTTATTCACCATAGTTATTATTTTGTGCTTAATTTTATGAATGTTGGATTGATAGAGAACGGAGATGCGAAAATACCCTGTGAGGAGGATCTCCCTTCATTGATAGGAAGTGCCGTATGACACTCTAAACGCAGCGCCGATCAAAGGACTTGTTCTTTGTGGTTCTGTGTGTGTGATTTGGAACGGGTCTCTGAGGGTTTTCTTATTATTTTTAATTATTATTGTTTAATTTTTTTATTCATTTTTAATTTATTTTTTTAGTACTAGGTCCGATGCCACGTCTCTGGTAGCTTCAATTCGGCATTGACCAGTGATGCTATGATTGGACCAAAAGCAAAAGTGAATTTCGTTTGTTTCGCATCTTGATAGGAATCTGTGGATCTCATACTTATGATCTGCGGAGCCGTTTTGTGCGATTACATCTTTATTGTTTGTTTAACTTTATGTCGTTTGTTTATTGATGTTGTCATGCTTGCGACGAAGCCGATGATGATTTAGTTTAATTGGAATTACCGTCTGATATTTGATGACAAATTCTGGCTGACTGAGGCTTACCCATATGCTTTTGGAATTTGGCTGAAAATTTGTCTTAAGATTAATCTTTTTGTTCATCCTCAGGATTTGATTTAATTGAAAAGACATTACTTTTCACTTTTCTTATTTATTACCCATCTGTAAATACACAAGTTTGTGCTTAGATTAGCACTGAAACTCAGTCGTAAAGCAACAAATATACAAACACCCAAAATGTATATTATGCTATTCATTGTTACTGAATTGATGCTTAAAATGTCCTTATTTTTCACTTCTGTTTTCCTCTTGGCGTTTAGATACAAAAATTAGGGTTGAAACTTGCATTGATTTCAGTTTTTTTGTTTTGGCTTTATAATCTCACGACTATTACACATGCTACTTGTTAACTTCTGTATCACTTTCAATAGTTCTGTGAATTTCCATACCAAACTGATTTGGTAAATGTTGTTTTGTCTGATTATAAAGTTTACACGTGTATGTGTATGCCAGGAGTACTTACGTAGTTGTGCTAATATTGAACATTTTAAAAATCAAATAAATGTTTTACTGTTTTGGTTGAAATTTGATACATCTGTTTTGTGGAGTGTAATATTGGAAACCGTTGGGGAATATACTTTTGTAGTTTACTGAACACAATGCCTACACCATTGCAGAAGCACATATAAGGACTGACGGAAATGTCATGGAAAGGATGTTACTTCTTTCCCCTTTCTCTTATTCTTATTAAAAGATTGGAGAATGTTCTGTTATGAAAATGCATCACTATTGTGATTTTAATAAACTAATGTACATGGTAAAACGAAAGAACATCGACATTTTCTAATGTGTCCAAATACAAGAATGATAATAAAATTTGATCCTTCATTACAGCATAGGATATATTGAACTTTTGGAAGTTTAGGACTTTACTTGCAGATTCGAAATCGGATAATGTTTTCTAAAAGTAGCATAATGAGATCTTGAACAAGTTTCTATATCTTTTGATGATTTCTTAAATTTTTGACTAACAATTGATTCTCCCCAGCTCTATAACAATTTTAACAAGAGGTACATCACAAATTTGTATCTCTATTGCAAAATGTTGTTGTTAGTGACACTAACCACTTTCTTGTGAGAGGTATTATGATATTTTTAGAAGATTAAAATTGAAATAACTTGTCTATAAAAGGAAAATTGGACTTTTCTTTAAATTTTTAACAGTAAATTATTTTCAAATTAAATATTTGCAATAAAAGGGGAACTATTTTAGATTTATTTATTGTGCCCTCATGAGGAAGTACCAATTTCTTGTTACATGGAAGAGCATGAATTATGGCCCAATATTCTGATGAATAAAGTCTAGGGCCGGTACAGTAGATGTCATATTATGCAGATGACATTTTTGCCGCCTAATGTGGTGGTAGTAGATGTATTTATGTCATATATAAATGTTGTAATTTTTTCTGTAAATTATGATAGTTATAAATGCTACTTAATATTTATGATAACCTTTATAACTGAAATAATTCAAATATTACATATTTAATTTTATTTTTAATATTTATAATAATTTATTTAATTCTGTTTTATAATTTAATTTTATAATATTATTTAATTTTATATTATAATTAAATTTCAGTACACATTTTATAATATAATTAAATTATAACATAAACTAATTTCTTAATATAATTAAAATTGATAAATATAATAATCAAAAGATGACTTTTCGTTAAGGAAGAGAGTTGATAATGTCAAAATAATTCAAACAAAGTAAAGTAAATTGTCAAAATATAATTTGTTTCATATTTGAACATATTACAATTAAAGTCATAATTCTAAATTTTAAATTGTCTTGGTGCTTCCACTTGATCCAATAATATTCAGGTTTGATGATGGAGCACCACTTCTAACATTCGGTGTCTAAAATAAATTAAAATGTGTTTAGAGTTAATTTTCAATTTTTTAAAAATAAATAAAAATAATATCATAACTTTTTTAGAACTGTAAACATAAATTCTTCCCAAATAAGACTTACAATGCAAACTAATGTAACTGCTAATATATCCATACACAACTATCAAAACAATAAATCAATATTACCCTTTTCAATTTTCCTCAGATAATAATAAAGACAATATAACAACGAAGAGTTTGAAACAACTCAAAAAATAGGCACATTGGTTTAAACCAATATGCACAAATGTGTTATTTGAAATTCCATAAACTTAATGCCTTTCACTTAGCCCCAGTCTTAATCTAAAACTGAAAGTATATAGCCATATAAATAGTTAATCTGAAAGTGAAAGTATATAGCCATATAAATAGTTAATCTGAAACTGAAAGTATATAGTCATATAAACAATATAGTAACAGGAAGTTCACTATAAGTCATAATAATAATACTTTACCATAATCAAGTAATAGTCCATGTTTACTTAAGCACCCATCCTAATTCGTATATCCATACACAACTATCAAAACAATGAATCAATATTACCCTTTTCAATTTTTCTCATATAACAATAAAGACAATATAACAACGAAGAGTTTGAAACAACTCAAAAAATAGGCACATTGGTTTAAACCAATATGCACAAATGTGTTAATAGTCCATGTTTACTTAAGCACCCATCCTAATTCGTATATCTTTTTGAAAACCCTTTCTAATTAAAATTTAAAATCATATTAGCATGCTATTTCATTCAACCTCGAGTAAAAAAAAAATACTAAGCAGGTATAGATTGAAAGAGTTTCCATACCTTGTTGTAGCAACATACAGGAGGATATTTTTTAGGCTTCAAACACTGTTCGTTAAATACCCAACAAAAAAACAAAGAAATTGAAACATTTTTTAAGTTCTGGAAGAAAAAACAACCTATGACTTCGGAGGGTGGCCCTTCGTTGCGAAAACCGTCGTGTCCTCCACTGCCACGACCAAATCCACCTCTACCGCAACCGCCACCGTCACAGCCACTCTTGAAACCTCCACTGCTTCCACTCTTGAAACCTCCACCGCGCCCACGCTTCTAGTGGTCTAATTATTTAGTGATAAGAGAATGCAACCACATAGGGTTGCCAAGACAACGTTCGAAGAGTTTAGGATTTTGGGGCATCGCTGCCGAAAATAGGTGTTTGAAGAGAGAGGTATACTTCAAACACATTGTTATTACGGAGGGAACGAAATACGAGAGAGTTTTTATTTTGAAGGATAATTATGGTGGTTCTACATGTCACAATTCGAAGTGTCGTATTATACAACAAATTGTAACAATTTTTAATAATCGTCATATTATAACCGCCACCACATACACGTTTTTTTTTTTTTTTTTGAATAGTGAATATGTGAGAAAGATATTCAAATTTATAACTGATACAATAATTACGAGAGAATTTCTATTATTTCAACGTAGATCCATCTTCAAGTGAGAAAGCATCTTAACTTTTTGTTCGTAGGAGACATGTCTAAATATGAAGAACAAAGGTTACAAAGAATTGCAGAAAATAAAGAAAAACTAGAGGTTTTGGGATTATCACATTTACCTTATTCTTTGAAAGTCCGAACTCAAAATACCAAGAGCAAGAAGGGAAAATAACAAGATGAAGAGCATGATGAAGAGTATAGATCCAAATAATTAGAAGAGTTTTAATATTCAAGTGAAGATGAAAAATACAATAATAGAATGATTTAAGAGCTGCAGGAAAAGATGGAGGAACCATATTACTACTTAATAGTTTTTCCGACCACATTCTTTTCATTATACAAGTATGAGGAATATACATTTGCTACACTTAGTTGTTGGCATTTTTCATCCCATTTCCCTTGTAATATTATATATCATTTTCCATATCTTGAATTTGACAATGTAGATTTATTTTTATTTTAGGTACTTTGTACACATCCATCTCCATTTTCAACAAGATTATATATCTATTATATATTACTATTTTCCCTGGTTGGAGGTGGTATTGACGGAGCATTATGAGCCAAAAGTGCATTTTCTTAATTTCAAGGTAAGTGGGATGAGTAAAAGCGTTAATCAAATTTGGGATTGTGTTGGATAGCGGTGGTAGATGAGTTGTGGAAACACAAAAATAAAAAGATCTTTAATAGTGATAGGATATATCATATTGGGAATTTTACTATGGTACAACTGAAAGTTTGGTCATTGGTAAACTTCAAAGCTTGTAGAGTAAGTTTTTCATATTCTAATTGGTGTTTTGAGTCTTTAATTTGTATGAAATTATTGATATGTGTTTGGTTTGTGTTTGAAACTTGTTGATGTCAATATTTTCTTTTATGTATATACTTTTTGATGGTTTCCCTAATCCTTAATCCTTTTATATTTAAACTTATGATCCTCATTAATACCTATTATTATTTCCACCTTGACTTTCATTTATTCTTATTATTATGTTTTCTTCGCCATTAGGGTTTTCCTCCAATGTTCCATTCTCTAACACACTCTTTGTTGTTCTTATGTTTAGTTAACCTCCCTCGTTGTGCTCCTCTATGCCACTGTTAGTAATTATTTGTTGCACTTCTTAAACCCTCTCTTAATAATTGTTTGTTGCACAGATTTCATGTTGCCATCACTATTGATCACCATAGTTTAACCGGGGCCTATCTCTGCGGCAAAGTCACCGATGTAGCGTCTTTGTTTGGTTGCGATAATGCAAAATAGTTTAAGCTCCTACACTCGAACAAATTTATTTTTTAATACCTTTGGCTATGGAGGAACACGATGAGGATTCATCATCTGTCTTCTTTCCCCATAACCCATAACAATACTTTGATGTCTCATTTAGTGGTGTTTCCACTTTTATCAATGTAGTAAAAAAGGCTTTAAAACGAACAAAAAGATTTCCCGAGGCGTGAGTAATCACTGTCCGTAAGGACTTATCCGCGGTGTATTGCGCAAGTCCCCCAGGATACAACAGGAACTTCCCGGTAATTTCCGAGGATCAGAACTAACAAGTTTCTCTTTAAAAGAGTAATACCATATAGAACCCAGAAATATTATAATATTAAAATAAAGAGGAGAGAGAAAGTGAAAAGTGGAAATTAGGAAAAGGAAGAAGATGGTGAACGAGTGGGTCTGAAGAAGATGAAGAGGTGTGTGAGAGAGATGCGATTTCTGAATGAGGAAAACCTTTGCTTATATAGGGAAAATGATAGCAGCCCAAACGGCCACAACCCACGTTCCAGCAGTCATCTGCGGCACTACTCCAGGTCTCGGCTGCACAACCTCCCGAGAAGAACGGATTCTTCGAAGGTTCGAGTCTCACGCTTTGCCCTTGCACAGATCGTGAGTGAAGAGAGAAGGAACGTTTGCTCGAGGGTTTCCGTGAATCGTGCAACAAGGAAACTGAACCCTAGATTTTAGGTTTGTAAATCAAAACTGTTTTAGAGTTCATGAATGAAAACCACTTCTCTGTTTTCTGTTTCGCAAAAAAGCACTCTGTTTTTATTTTTGCAATATACACAGTTTTACAACAATCAATACTTGATAAATTCTGCCATTAATCTTGAACCTCGTACTCACTTTTTTTTTCTCCTTCAATTGGTAGACGCATATGCAATCTCGCACACTCAACTTCCTTCCAATAGTCAATGTTTTTATCAATTGTTATTAGGGTGCCAATCGAGGCAACTACTTTCTCGAAGCATCCTGCTGCCCCATGGATATATCGTGATCTCTCCACATCTAACTCGTGTTCTTCTATTTCCTATGATAGTGTGTTTAAATAATCACGTGCATATAAGGACAATCTACCTATAAAAGATTACTCATCTTTAAATAATTTCATCAAAATCTTCACGAATATAACTAAGAACAATTTCAAAAAAAAAAAAAACATATTTGAAAGTTGAAGACGGACTAATTATGTTTAAGATAACAAAAGATGAAGCTAGACAGTAGAGGATCACTCTTGTTGCACATGTCAAAAAGACAAATGTAAAATATAATAAAATAAACAAAAGAACTATACAAGCTCGCCGAAACATCTGGAATAGCAATGAGAGTTGTGGTTCCGTAATAGCAAGAATCAGTTAAGAAAATAAACAATATATTTTCTCACTATTCACTATCCTGCAAAAATTAAAGGGACCCACCCAACTCCCTTTAACCTTTTCTTTTGGCGGTTCACTTCCTCTTCCAGAAATGTGTATCCTACTAATTCCAATTTTCTCATACTCTATCATTCTTTTTCTTTTATTTCATCTTATTTTTTAATATGTATCCAGCAAGCTTTTTTCCATTCTATCTAGATAAGGAAGTAAGAACAAAACAAATTCGACATTTTCCACCCTGTTTTTCTTTTATCAAACTACACCATTAGAACTAGATAACTATTTTTGTAAAGATTAATGAAAGCATTGTAGCACTATATAACTATGCAGCATTGAAAAAACACATAACATATAAAGTGGCTTCACTATATAAACCTACCAACCCACGACACTCTAACCATGGCTCCAAGCTTAAGCAAAACAGTGCAACTAGGTTCGTTGGGTCTGCTCCACGACAATTCACCCATGTCCATAACCTTAAACGGATCCAACTTTCTCGCTAACGGCCACCCTTTTCTGACGGAAGTCCCACCCAACATAATGGCCACCCCTTCACCCTCGCTGTATTCCAAACCGACCGACACGGTGGTGGGTTGCTTCGTGGGGCTGCACGCGGACGAGCCCAGGAGCCGCCACGTGGCGCCTCTGGGGAAGCTGAGGGACATAAGGTTCATGAGCATATTCCGGTTCAAGGTGTGGTGGAGCACGCAGTGGGTGGGAAGCAACGGGCACGAGGTGGAACACGAAACCCAAATGATCCTTCTCGACAAGAATGACTCGCTGGGTCGCCCCTACGTGTTGTTGCTTCCCATCCTCCAAGGCTCCTTCCGAGCCTCCCTCCAACCTGGGTTAGATGACTACGTGGACGTTTGCGTGGAGAGCGGGTCCACACGTGTCACTGCCTCCAGCTTCGAGAGCTGCTTGTACGTCCACGTAGGCGATGATCCGTTTCGGTTAGTCAGAGAAGCAGCGAAGGTGGTTAGAATGCATTTGGAGAGTTTCAAGCTTCTGGAGGAGAAAACCGCGCCAGGTATATTAAATTTCATTGTGATGATAATTTAAAAAAAAAAGATTAATTTAGTCATTTAATAATTTGATTATTTTTTGCAGCGATTATAGAGAAGTTTGGTTGGTGTACGTGGGACGCGTTTTACCTGAAGGTGCATCCATCAGGGGTGTGGGAAGGGGTGAAGGGCCTTGTGGAGGGAGGGTGCCCTCCGGGGATGGTCCTAATAGACGATGGGTGGCAATCAATTTGTCACGATGAGGATCCCGTAACGGACCAAGAGGGTGTGAACCGAACCTCCGCAGGGGAGCAAATGCCGTGCAGGCTCGTGAAGTTCGAGGAGAATTACAAGTTCAGGGATTATCGCAGTGTGGAGGGGTGTGAGAAGGGTTTGGGCGCGTTCGTGAGGGATTTGAAGGAGGGGTTTAGGAGCGTGGAGCAGGTGTATGTTTGGCACGCGCTTTGTGGGTACTGGGGTGGTGTCAGACCTGAGGTTCCGGGCATGCCCGAGGCTAAGCTTGTTACTCCGAAGCTCTCGCAGGGGTTAAAAATGACAATGGAAGATTTAGCGGTGGATAAGATCGTGAATAACGGTGTGGGACTTGTGCCACCACACCTCGCTCACCGTTTGTACGAGGGGCTCCACTCGCGTTTGGAATCGGCGGGAATTGACGGCGTCAAAGTTGACGTTATACATGTAAGAAATATTGCCTCTAGAAATTATAATATACAACCAAAACTAATTATATAATAAAAACGTATGCATATTAAATCATTTTAAACATAAAAGTATTTTTGAAATACAATACTAAATAGGGTTGAATTAGTTAACTTCAGAGTTTTTTTTTTTTTTACATTGGAATGAAAGAAAATATTTTTAAAAATCCAAATAGACTAGTTCAGGTTTTGATTTAGCAGCAGCACTGAGTTGAATATTTTGTTATTGTATTTACGTTTAGTTTAATAGGAGCAACGATGTACATATACACACACTACTATTGTCGTAATTGCAGGGTTGAAACATGAAAGCCAAATTGTCTCAACTAGAAATGGTTTGTCATGAGATTGAGAAGGTTTCTCTTTCCATTGGCACTATTTCTTTCCTACTACATCTGGTAAGTATACGAGGACCTTGCCAAAATTAGTATCACAACTCATAAATTTTGGATACTTTCATTGGTGTATATTTATATTTTTGTACTACCAGCATGATATATTATACTAGGAACGGTTTAAAATCTTTTACGTTATGAAAATTTGGAAATAATTATGGTAAAACAAAATACACTTATTGTATGATCTATAATGAAATTATAGTATATAAAATCATTTAACATTTTCCATGCATAGACTATATTTTTTTCGAAATGAATAATTTAAAAAGAAGGCGACTCACTCTTTTTCTTTTGTTAGGTTTGAGAATAAGTATTAAGCACAAAAATGTAGTTTTATGAAAGTAAAAGACTAAACAAAACATAGATATTTGTTTAGATGGTTTTGAAGTATAATATTTGGTGATTTGCACCTTGTAGTTGCTGGAAATGCTCTCTGAGGAATTCGGTGGGCGTGTTGAGTTAGCCAAAGATTATTACAAAGCACTCACTGCATCGGTGAAGAAGCATTTCAAAGGCAATGGAGTCATTGCAAGCATGGAGCATTGTAACGACTTCTTTCTCCTTGGCACTGAAACCATAGCCCTTGGTCGCGTAGGTAATACCACTTCAAATTCATCACATATTAGAAGATTATGTCTATATTTAGTTTTGCATCGGATCGATTCAAACGTGAATTCATGATTTGCTTCCAAGTTGAAACTCCACTTTTATATACAAATTGTGGATATCAGAGCTTAGACCTTGAACTAAACACGCACTATTTCTGAAACTTCTGAAATTGCTTTCATTTTTATATCCAAAAATTCTGAAACTTGATGAATAAACCTAAATTTTTCTACCCGTAACAACTGATTCATATAGGAGATGACTTTTGGTGCACTGATCCCTCTGGGGATCCAAATGGAACGTACTGGCTCCAAGGGTGTCACATGGTGCATTGTGCCTACAACAGCTTGTGGATGGGAAATTTTATTCACCCGGATTGGGACATGTTTCAATCTACTCACCCATGTGCTGAGTTCCATGCTGCTTCTAGAGCCATCTCTGGTGGACCCATTTACGTTAGTGATTGTGTTGGAAATCACAACTTCAAGTTGCTCAAGAGCCTCTCTTTGCCTGATGGCTCCATCTTGCGTTGCCAACACTATGCACTCCCCACTCGAGACTCTTTGTTTGAAGACCCTTTACACGATGGGAAAACAATGCTCAAAATTTGGAATCTCAACAAAGTAAGCCACCCTTCTGAGTTTTATTGAATATATTTGACGTAAAAGTTTGTGGAGATCATGACACCCAGTTGAGTTTTATTAACTAATCATGATCGTAAACCATGTTATAATCCTTTTAAACTTGAAGAGACATATTATTTTTCAATCATATATCATGACATGATTGTTTGAATAAGTTGTTTTGATCACACCACAATGGCTTTGGATTTGTTATTTAACTTTTTACATCTTCGTTTTGTCACAGCATACAGGTGTTTTGGGTTTATTTAATTGCCAAGGAGGAGGGTGGTGTCCTGTGACTCGGCGAAACAAGAGTGCCTCTGAATTCTCACACGCTGTGACATGCTTGGCGAGTCCTCAAGATATTGAATGGAGCAATGGAAAAAATCCAATGTGCATAAAAGGGGTGGATGTGTTTGCTGTGTATTTGTTCAAGGACAAGAAAGTGAAGCTGATGAAGTGGTCTGAGAAATTGGAAGTTTCACTGGAGCCATTTAGCTTTGAGCTGTTGACAGTGTCTCCAGTGACACTGTTATCAAAGGGGTTAATTCAATTTGCTCCAATTGGATTAGTGAACATGCTTAACTCTGGTGGTGCCATTCAGTCCCTGGAGTTTGATGATGACACAGATGTGGTCAAAATTGGGGTGAAGGGTTATGGGGAGATGAGGGTGTTCTCATCAGAGAAGCCAATTAGTTGCAAACTTGATGGGGTATCTGTGAAATTTGATTATGAGGATAGAATGGTGAGAGTCCTAGTTTCTTGGCCTACTTCTTCAAAATTCTCAATGCTTGAGTTTTTATTTTGATCCCTATTACTTCTTCAAAAAGGGGATTTTGGAATGCTATGATGTTAAACTCTGTTTTTAAGCAATAACATCTTTATCTATTTCTTTCTTTATCAAGTTTTTTTTGTAAGGAAATATGTTCTAACTTGTGGATAAGTTATGTAGAGATTCAAAATTCATTTTCAATTAATTACAAGAAATTATCTTCTTTTACTTAACTTTCTTTAGATAGTAAAAACTATCCACCTATGAGTTATTTATAAACTATTAATCTTCGTTTTCGATTTTAAACACTAAGGTGTTTTTTAGATCCCAAACTTCTTCACTGAGAATTATTTTTTATTATTATAAAAATACAATTTAACATTTAATTTGAATTTAAAATAGACGCAAATTTTAAATCTTGATATATTAAATAAAATTGAAGGTTTTTCTAGATAAATTAAAATTTATAATTATTAAAATTTTAGTATTTTTTTTACCTTTTTAATATTCAATTTTGGCATTTTTTATATATTAATAATACAAATATTTTATTTTATTTTCCTAACGTCTTTCTCATTTTTCAAATGAATGATGAAAACGAAAAGCTACTTTTATTTGTGTCTTAGGAGTGACAGAGAACTTACTATAAGTAACTTACTAAAATATAATTTCATTTGTAAGGTATCTTAAAGGTACTTTGATTTATATACAAATTACTTTATTTAATTCGTAACTGAGATTTTTTTTTATTTCTTCTATTTTAATTTTTAATTTTTTTAATTATTATTATTTATTATAAAGTTATAAATGCAAGTAAATTATTATTATTTATTATAAAGTTATAAATGCAAGTAATTATTACATTGTTTTTATTATTTTTTGAATTATTTTTAATTTAAACTCTGTATAGATCAAATTAAAAGAATTTAATATTATAAATTGAACTAATTAATGTTTTATTTAATAATGTTAAGTGAAAATTATACATAATAAAAAAATTACAAAATGGTAAATTCATTATAATAGTGTTTTAACTTAAAAATAAAAAAATTATAAAATAAATAAAAATTAAATTCGACTAATGCACTTTAATTAATTACTTTAAACAAAATGATTTATCCAAAAAAAAAAAAAACTATATACAATTTTAAAATATAAATAAAAGTATTAAAAATTCACTTATTTAATAATTAAATAACAATAAAATATTTTTGTTTAGAAAATATAAACTCATTTATGTAATAAAAATTATATAATTATATATTTATTAATTAGTTTATCAGATAGTATTATTTAATATTTTTAATTTAATAAAATATTTACTCATTTTCAAGTTGTATGAGAGTCGTGATTCATGACAAACTATGCTTTGTGTTGTAGTGTTATATTAACATTAAATTTGAGATGATTTGAAAAAAAAAAAAGGAAAAATGTAAGATTGTTTGAATTAAAGTAAATAAAGTGAAAAATTTGGTAAGTGATATGTGATGAGTGTGATTGAAATTGTACTTTTATTAATGTTACAAATTTATCTTTATATTTAAAAATTATTAAAAATTTAATTTAATTTATTTATTTGTAAATTATAATTTTTTTAATTAAATCATTATTTCCTATAATTGAAACTAACACCACCTACAATCACGCGGATTACCACATATCACATCGAACACCACTTCAACACTCTTCACTTCACCACCAAACTCACATCATTCACATTCACATATACGAACAACCTCAAGTATTTATGGGTGTAATAAACCTGCATGAAAACATGAACTTGTAGTTGTGTTCACCATTAGCTTGAAATTAACCTCAAACAGTCCAACTTGTATGGACAAACCGATCCATTATTTATACATTAATATAAATATTTTAAGAAATTAATATATATATATATATATATATATATATATATATATTATTTTCGAATAACAATTTCTATATGAGTTGTATACTAAACTTTAGTAGGCTACCGGTCTATATTCCAATTGTGCTTTCAAAAAAGTTTTTTTAAATTGAAAAGATAGATTGAGTATTCCATCTATATAATATATAAAAAATAAAATATGTACTGAGTTTCGTTCAAGCAAGATTGGGGGACAAAAGGTGTTAAAAAAATCGTGGCTAGATTGCTTAACAATTTTTCTGGCCCAAAATTCAACAAGACATTAGTAGATTTGTGGCTCAATGGGTTCATCATACCATTTCTAAACAGATGGTCAAATGTATTTGAGATGTTCTGTTTTTGCAAAACAAAAAACGTGACAACATATGTTTGGAGTATTAACTAGCCAAATACAATTTGTGTGTTTTTTTTTTCTTCTCTTAGGGCAGATTTGAGCTATTATTTTATTTTGTTGCTGATTTTGGTAATAGAATTAGGAAAAACTGGTGCAGAATTTACACTTGTGTACACCAGTTTGGGATCAATTAGGTGTAGGTTTTTTTTGGCATCTAAAGTTTCAGATCTTTTGGGTTTTTGATTTTGATCTAAAGGGTCTGTAATCTTTTGTTTGTGTTTATGAGTTGGGTTACTCATGAAGTAACCCTCTAATTTAATTTATTCATTGCTGAAAAAAAAAATGTTACATTCCCTCTGCTCTAAACCCTAATGCTTTGTTTGGAGTGAGGAGTGGAAAGTTGAGGGTGTGAAAAAATGGAAGTGTGAAGATTTGAGAAGAAAGTGTGAAGAAAGTTGAGGGTGTTTGGATTGAGATATGTTAAAGTGGATATGTGAAGAAAATTTATTGAAATATGTGAGTGATTTGATGGTTGTAAGGATATTTTGAATTATTTTTAATTGTGTAAATTGTAAGATTACAAATTTTCCCTTATGTAAAAAAAATAAAAAATAAATGATAATTACTTTTATACACATTTTATTTAATTAAAATAATTTAAATTTTTAACTATAAATAAAAGAATAAAATAATATAGAATTGAAATAAATAAATATAATATAAAATTTAAATATAATTAAATTATTTTTCAATTATTAATTTATTTTAATTTTTTAGTTAAATTAATGTATTTAGATAATTTTAATATTATCATTATTATCTATGTTATAAAATAATATTATATTATAAAATTATATACATAATGAATTCCTTTAATTTTTTTTTAACTAACATAATCAATTACCTTTTAAATCCTTTTAAATTGGCAAAGGTAAAAATGCATTTCAACATTTGTTTACATGTATTTTCTTTTTCTCTTCTTGCTTTCTTCGACAAGGGAGGTCTACAATGTAGCATCGCACTTCATCCCGCAATTCCGTCTTTAACAACAGTACATATGCAAATCCAAACATAACATAACGACCTCTTGCAAATATTGAAGCAAAATTTACATAATGCACATAATTATACAAAGAATCAAGCGAATTAAGAAACGTAAAGATGTTCAATTCCAAGTTGGAGATATGGTTTTAGTGAAGTTGCAACCTTACCTCCCTGGGTTGAAAGAAATTTATAAATTGGAATTGAGGTATTTTGGTCATTTTCTTGTGTTGAAAAAATATTGGCCAAGTCACTTATAAATTACAATTACCCGAGACAACAAAATTACATCATGTTTTCCATGTATCTCTCCTCAAGGGGTATCATGGAGTTCCACATGAACAATACTTGTCTTTCCCTCTTGATGAAGATTTCATCTACACGCACTGTTAGGCAATGGGCTATGTGTTCCACAATTGTTAGTTCAATGAGTTTTTGGATGAGGATGCCATGTGGGAAGATGAGACACACTTCAAATAATCTTATCCTTTTTTCAACCTTGAGGACAAGGTTGAGGTAATTGGGGGAGGGTATCGAAACATGAGTTGAAAATAAGGAAGAACCTAATGTAACAATTATATGACATTTTTTTTTCAACCTTAAGGACAAGGTTGAGGTAAGTGGGGAAGGGTATTAAAACATGAGTTAAAAATAAAGAATAACCTAATATAACAATTATGACACATTTTTTCAATCTTGAGAACAAGATTGAGGTTAGTGGGAGAGGATATTAAAATATGAATTGAAAATAGAAAAGAACTTAATGTAAAAATTATGATAATTAGACATAAAAATAAAATAATGTATTTTTAAAAAAAATTATAATAATCCCTTGATAAGATAACTGATATGATTGATACACAAAATTTCTTCTCAGATATTCTAAATTCTATGTTTTATATTCTTATGTACCATTATACTTTCATAATACATAATTCACTCAATAAATAGTTGACTCACTTCTTCTTTTCCTTTTGTTATTCTGCTTTTTTTTTTTTTTAAATTCTTTCCTTAGCTGTTTCAGGCTCTCAACCACGTTATTCACATGACTTTACTTTTCTCCATTTCTCACTTTCTCATGTCTATCTCAATATTTATTTTTATGGTACTAATATCTTTAATCTCAAATTGAGAATTTAAATTAAAATTAAACAGACCACCTTTTGCGTCATATATAAACAGATTTTGATTGTAACCAAAATCTCGAGAGAAGCGCAGAAGCGATTCTACGTACGTGTTGCCACGACGTTTGAGGCAAGTTCGCTTTGCAAACTTGATTTGGTATCGAAACCAAAGGTCCACTTTTCCAAACACTTTATATGAGTGGCACCTGTGCAACCAGAAAGCAGTTCAACCAGCTACTTTCTTCTTCTTCCACACACACCCTTTTCTTCTCTCTTTTCTTACGCCATGCCTAAGCTTACTTCCTTCTCTTCTCGACACTTCTTGGTCTTATCCCTCGCCTTGAACGTTAGTCTTATACTCAGATTAGTGGTCTACGAAGGAGAAGAACCCCACAACAATTCTTGTTTCGGTTCACAAAGAGCCTCATCGCTTGCACGAACCAATTCCAACATGCTTATATCATCATCATCATCATCCAATTCAACTTGCACAGCAGGAGGTGGGAATAGAGTGATCAACTTGGACCAGTAAGCAAAGACTTTACATAATATATGATTAACTAGTTTTGCTCATACATGATGTGTTGGTTATGGTTTATAACTTGCAAATATGTTAGTGGTGTTAGAGTGAGTAAGCAACCTTTGATGTTCCAAGATACTTGGTACATGTTTTTAGACATTTTTTACGTTGTCGTACTTAAGGGCTAAGAAACTTTTGGTGAGAAAGGAAGTTTTTTTGATAAGTAAAAAGTAATGGGTCGTGTTAGTCTAAGGGAGTGGCAGATCGAAGAGAACCAGTAACCAAAAAGTAATGAGTTGTGTTTTGGATGGAAGATAGTTTGGCGCCAAATGGTTGAAAATCTTCGATTCTACTGTCATTTTATCTCTGCTACCACTTTTGTTTGTTGCTTTGTTAGTTGTGCCAATCGTGGCTCTGTTTCTGGTAGCTATGACTGAGTCTTGCGTCTTTGGTACTGTTCTTTGCGTTCTGCTACCGCTATTGTTGCCCGAGAAGACAGGGACAACTCATCTTCTCTAACGTGACTTGCTCATACCAAAAATGTCAGGAATATAGCAGCAGACACAGTACACAACTTTGTTTCATTATATTTTTTGTTTCTTTTGCATTCCTAGTAGAAAATCAGAGATTATTTATATAATTTAGATGAGTAGTGTAAATAAGTTAATGGAATTAACCGAGAAACCCCTTTGATCACATCTAAAAAAGGAACGGAATTATTTGGGAACTATTTGGATTCAAAGTTTTTTATAAGTGTTTGAATAAACATGTTAAACTTAAATGTTCAACTGTTTTTTTTTTTTTTAAGTTTAAGCTTTTAAGATTCCGTACAATTCGTCTGGTTTGTTTATATCCCTATTTTCGATCATCGTGTGAGTGAGAGGTGAGACAATCTGTTAAGTTCTCAGATAGTTAAATTCTATTAACTTTCTTAGTAAACTAAAAGTTGTTGAAGTTGTTTGGAACCACGTCGAACTCGGTCTTATTATGGTTTTTTACTATGTTCGGAGATAGCTGAAGATTACCACGGATTTCAAATGTGATCTACCACGTTTCCAAATATAACACCGATTATATTTTTTTCTCAGATTATGCAATAACGTCGAATTATGAGTTTATAGTTCCTTAATTTCTAAGTTAGATTAAGACGTCGCTGATACTTGAGTGTATGTTTTTTGAAATATATATTTTACTGCTGCAATTTGGATCCTGTCATTTTCCCAAGTGTGTTTCATAATGTAACAAAAAAAATCATTTTTATCATGCACTCCCTTGAAGGGTGGTGATTTAGTTAGAAAAAGTAGAGTCCCATTTTTGTGGTAGAAGTGGTAGCCAATTAGGAGAGTCTAACTTCAACACCATTGTCGGGATCCTCGTTGACATTGTCTAACCCAATATCATTATATACATTAACCTTCTCTTTGATTTCTTATTTTTTATATTCAAAAGTGGTTCCTCTCTTTTAACAAGTTATTCGTTTCCTAATAGACACTCACTATTGCTATAATAGTGTATTTGATTAGGGAAAAAGAAAAGTGATGATAATTGCAAAACTAAAGTCAATTTTAAAGGACCCCATTTCATCTCAACTATTCAACCTGTAAGAACCCTTGTTTTAGAGTGTGTTTAACTTCTAGAAGCACAATTTTTAAATCAAGAAACATTTGATATCCAACTAACTTTCTTCCTACCATTTTAAGGTACTGTTCTTGATCACATGGTCTTGCTCACACACCAGAGTTGTATTCACTGTTTTTTTATAAACTCAAAAATTTTACTGCATGTCACGGAGAAATGGATCAAAATTACCAACACGCGAAAGTCTCGAGCTAAATGATGATTTTTTTTCTTTAAAACACACTTCTAGAAATGTTTATCTTTAGTTTGCTTTGAATATTAATGTAATAAAATTTAAAAAATCAAGCTTAGCGTTTGTTTTTAAATGGTATAATATAATAGTGTTCGTTGGTAGTTGGAAGAATTGGAAAGAAGTTGGTGGGGTCACATGGCCTATGCGCACACTGCATAAAGACACTCTTTCGGCCGTGGCCATAACATAACACTATGTGGAGGCGCTTATTTTCTTTGGCTCGCTGAATGAGTGAGAAGACATTTTTTAAACTTTTTTTCTGCTTCAATCGTGATTCGCTCAATTGCAGAAACAAGCTTTGGGTTGAACCCTTTGGAATCTGCATCTACACATGTCAACTGCATTGTGGGTCCTCCAAAATTAGAAATCCAACTCCAACATATTTTGTCCCCTTCGCTCTTCACTTCTGCATGCTTCCCATTCATTGATGTAATCCTAAATGCATACATCTACCCTTATATTTCAACCCACCAAATCATTGCTTTGCTAATGCTGTTTTATGATTACTTTCCCATAACCTTTACACGTGCACATTCATCCCTTAGTTAATTCAATACCCTTTCCTCAACTTGTTCATGGCTCCTTCTTTACCTAATTTGTGGACATCTTCATGTACAAACAAAATCATTACTATGCCTTAATTTACTCAAAAGAAATTGGATACAGAGTGATGGGATTTGTGTCTACACGTGAGAGGGGTTAAATGTATCTGTCTAGGTTCATTATATCTTTCAAGTTTTATACGTTTTTTCTTTGCTCTCAGTGTGCTTTTATTTAATCTTCTCATTATGCTCATTTTCGTAAATTTCATCTTCCATTATTTTCACCACTTTGATTCTCCTGTTGTTTCATTTCTGTGATTTTAATTCATCAACAGTGTAATATAGAGTTACATCAACATCAATATATCTCTTAAATATTTTATATCAGATTAACAGATAAATTAAAATTATGCAGTTAAACAGTGTACATCAAGTTTGTGAAAAAAAAACATAGGAGAACCAAATCTATGAGAAGGTATTCAAGTAAAAAATCTTTGAATTGATCTATATTTTCAATATTGTATTACTTAAAATATATAATTAATTTTCGGCCTCAAGAGGAAGTTGGTATAGCAGTGTTGAATAGAAATAAGAAGAATGTATATAAAATAGATTAAAAAAATATAAACTTAATAGCTTAAGGTTTTGATTGAATTTTCACAGTTTCCCTAAAAAAATCTCAACATAATTTAAAATATTTGCTCATGGGTGGACATGATGATAATGCATATTTTATACTTCATGACCTTATAGAAGACATGGAATTTTTTATTCTGAAATGTTTGTTCATTGTGGGGCATGATGATAGTGCATGATGTGGGTAGTTTGATGTGAGCTGTGTTACATTAAAATAAAGATTGAAATTATATGAAATTGAGATTTTTTGCAGTGGAGACCCGAGAGTGTATGAGAGATTTTGGAGACAAACGGGTGAGAAGAGCACGATCATAATCCCGGGGTGGCAGTCAATGAGTTATTTTTCTGATGTGACCAACATTTGCTGGTTTTTGGAGGCAGAGTTTGCGAGGGAAGTGGTGAGGCTGCACACAGTAGTGGGAAATGCTGTCACAGAAGGGCGACACATTGTGGTTGGGACAGGTTCTTCTCAGCTCTTTCTGGCTGCTCTCTATGCTCTCTCCCCTACTGATGCACCTGAACCAATCAGTGTTGTCTGTGCCTCACCCTACTACTCAGTGAGTAAACATTTTCATATACTATATTTTATATTTCAGTGTAACTATCAATGATGTTTCAGTTTAGTTTATAATTAAATCACAATATAAAATTATGTTTTGTCTAGAATTAATAAACTAGAAGATTTCTAAGATATTGTAGCAGAATTTAAAAGTATTCTTTAGTAAAAGTGGATGATTAAAGAATAGCAAAGTCATTTTTGAATTTGTTTCTGATACAGCTTTTGTAATGTAAAACAATGCTCTTGTACTAATTACCCCGTATAGTTTATATAATTGTGTTATAAACAGTGTTTGACCACTTTGAGTTTTGCATGCTCCAAGGAACTTAAAACAGTGTACTAAGTCCAGAAGACTTTTGTTGGTTGTTGATGATGAACCACAGGCATTTATTATAACAGTTGGAAATCGATAACATTTAGCAATTGAGTTAATTACGTCCGGTTTGATTCCCCTTTCTCTTTCTGAGATTCTTCTTAAAGAAACACTTATTAATTCTACCATTCAATGTGTTCCTACCATTTCTTATGTATCTGTACTCTGCAATTAATTTTCTACCTCCTGATCCCATATATTTTTAATTTGGGTCTTACTGGTACAATCTGAAGTTATTTAAATAATTTTCTCGTTTTTTGAAAATCATGTCAAAGTATATTCTTATTAAAGGGAAAAAAAAACTTCTGTTCTAATGACAGTGATAATAACATTTTATTTTTTCCTTTTTAATCCTTCCATGTGTATGGATATCTTCTCTTTTTCCTACACTCATAATTCTGCACAGCTGCAACTGATCACATGACACTTGATACTTTTGTCCAACTGTGGCATGTGCGGAACTGTCAGAAAAGTAGCTTTGGTTTGAAAATCTGAACAGGAAGGTAATTCATTCAATTGGTGGACAAAAAAAAGGTGTCATATGGCTTCATTACTAATTATGGTATTATTGATCACCCTTAATCACACTTGATCCTGCGTGGAAACAAGTTACACGCAAGAATGAGAGTATAATATAGAAAGATTTAGACAAGGGGCACACATTTTAGTTACATCACATGGTTCAGACTTTCTAATTAGGTCTTACAGGAGCTTCATTATGTTGAGGTTTGCATGGAAGATTTTGCAGTGACATGTTATTTAGTTTGACTAATTGATGGTTTGGCATGGAATTGACTAGTGAACTAACTAACTAACTACTTGCAGTCGTATCCATCAATGACGAATCACCTGAAATCAGGACTCTACCAATGGGGTGGTGATGCAGAAAGTTTTGAGAAAGAGGGTCCCTACATTGAGCTGGTTACTTCTCCCAATAATCCTGATGGACATGCAAGAATATCTAAGGTCAATAGAAGTCAGGGATTTTTGGTCCATGACCTTGCCTATTACTGGCCACAGTACACTCCAATATCAGGACCTGCAGATCATGATCTTACCCTTTTCACTGTTTCAAAAAGCACTGGCCATGCTGGAATGCGCATAGGGTAAGTTTTCCCTTGTCATAAAGACTACCTTTATGTACACTCCTCAATTATTTTCCCTTTCACAAGATTTGTATAACCTTTCTTGAATTACAGCTCTACCAGAGTTGGATTTCACAATCATCACTCTTTTAAGACTTATTTAGAAATATTTCTTTAATACAATTTTATCAGTTGTCACTTCATTTTCTTTAAGTCCCGACAAACTTAACAACATAAAAGGGGATTTAATCTCTTTTGGTTGCCTAAAAATGTTTAGAGAAAGGAAAGATCTGAGATCCACTAGGTCGTGGTATTTTGTGAGTATAATTTTTAAACTACTTCATTTTAAGTCTTTGATCAGGGTGTCATACTGACATTGTTACAAAATACCATTCTTCTCTGAGTCTGAGAAGGAATGAGACGTTATAACTATTAGCTTTACATTTTCCTGGAATGTGAAACCAAATATGTTATTATTAGTCTATAGAAGTATGGCTAGTTGGACAGGAACCCCTTTGGTTTTCTGACAAGTGTTTGATCTATCCAAACATAAAGTAAAGAAAGATCAATGAAATTCCTAGAAGATTCCACATAATTTGTATTTTGTGTAGGTGGGCTCTTGTGAAAGACAAAGAGGTAGCAAAGAAAATGACAAAATTCATAGAGCTGAACACAATTGGAGTGTCTAAGGATTCTCAACTCAGGGCTGCTAAGGTTTTAAGGGCAGTTTCTGACAGCTGGGAACAAGGAAACTCCCAAGAGGGGGAGTCCTTCTTCAAGTTCAGCCACAAACTCATGGCCAATAGGTGGAAGCAACTGAGACTAGTGGTGGAGCATAGCGAGTTGTTCAGTTTGCCCAAATTTTCTCCAGCATTCTGCACTTTTTTCAAAGAGGTTTTGGAGCCTCAACCAGGTACTTGCTCAATTGATCAAATTTGAAACTAATAAACTTCAATTTACATAAACTCTTATATTGTTTTTGTTGTGTGCATATTTGATTTGACAGCTTTTGTGTGGTTAAAGTGTGAGGGAAACGTGGAAGACTGCGAAAGCTTCCTTCGAGCACACAACATCTTAACTAGAAGTGGAAAACATTTTGGGGTTAGCCCAAAATACGTAAGAATTAGCATGTTGGATACTGATGAAAATTTTAGCCACTTTCTAGATAGACTTTCTGCCATTAAATCGTGATTGGGGAAATTTGCTTCGGGGTAATGTTTGTATAATAATAATTAGAAGTGTTAGTTTTCTGTATGATGGAAAGTGAAACACAAATGCAATTTTGCTCCTTCATTTCTATCTTTCTCTTTTTCTGCATGTCTCATCATTGTTGTTTTTCTGTTTAATAATAATCGTTGATAAAATAAATAAAGTTCAAAAAAAGTTATTTTCTAACTCATATCTTTAGTAAAACTAGTTGCACATGACAAACACAATATATGAGACTGTAATAACTTTAGGGCCTTGAAATATATGGATTTGAAGTTTGTACTGAAGTAAAATTAATAGGCATGGGAAAGTAGGTTTGGTCCGTCACTCTTATTTAACTAGTCAATTAACGGTCAAAGATAATAAGAAATGAGGTGACCTCTCATTAACATCGGGTGTGTTTGGATTGACGAGAAAATTTGAAAGAGTAAATTTAAAATGATTTGAGAGAAAAGTGAAGTTGTTTAAATTAGAGTATGTTAGAGTAGATTTGTGAGAAAAATTTATTGAAATTTGTAATTGATGTGATATTGTGAAAATTTTTTAAATTTGTTTAAAATGTATAAAATATAAGTTTACAAATTTGATAAATAATAAATTTTAAAAAAATTATAAAAGAATTTAATATAAAAGAATTTAGAAATATATATTAGAATTAAAATAAATTAAAATAAAAAATTTAATTTAATTTAATAAAAATACATATTAATAATTAAAATTAATAATTTATTTATTATTTATTTTATTATTTATACCTATATATAAAGGGGATTCCCCTCGCTCTTAATTTTTTTTCTTATTTTATCCTTATATTAATATTTAATTTTATTATTGTATTATGGTCATTGTGTCATTTCTTATTCCCCTCTTAACTGCTCTTAATTTATTTTTTGAGATTAATTAGTTACTTTTCTGTTTTAAAGATCTTCTTCTCTGTTAAATAAAAAAATTAATTACTCTTTAACTTCTCATTTTAATGTTATTAAGAGAAATTGTTTTTGAAAAATAAAAAAAAATACTAAAGAAATAAAAAATGCGGATACACAGGAGAGTGGACATTTGGTACGTTACTTTTCTGATTTAAACTGATATTTTTTTATTAAAATTGATTTAAGAAACAGATTTTATGATTCTCCATTACACATAACCCACATATCTTACTTCCCACTTTCTCCCTCCTATATAGGTACCTACTTCCCAATTTCTCTCTCAACTGCTCTTTAACTTCTCATTTTAATGTTATCAAGAAAAATTATTTAAAAAAAAAATACGAAAGAAATAAAAAATGCGGATACACAGACACGTTTCCCGCGAGTAATATAAAAAATTAATATTAATAATTAATAAAGAAATTATAAATGTAATATATATATTAAAATATAATTTACACATATAATCAATATGTGATTATATAATTTTTTAATTTTTTAAAATAAAAATACTATAAATTCACCTTTTCCCGCAAATCTCTCCATGAAGAAAGAGAAAGTTTTAAACCAAAAAAATTGCTTCCTTTTTTTTGTGTTTTTATGTTTTTTTTTTTTTTTCAACTTTCCCTGCACTTCAATTTTCTTTGCCAATCTGCATGTCCTTATTGTTTTCTAAACTAAAAATAAAAAATTATCAAATAATTTAAATTTTTAATATTTATAAATTAAGTTTTAATTATTAATTATAATAAATTATTTAATATGTAAATGTGATAATTATCTTAATTTATTTAATTAAAAATATTAATTAACTAATCTTAAATTTTAAAATATTTATATAAATGAGTGCGTTTTTAATATACATATAAAATAATTTAAAAATAAATAAATAGATAAGGTAGCTTGCCAACCCGTACTTTGGGTCCTTCCAGCTTATTTTTGCAAGCCAACACGATTCGAGTCAAAACAGATGCGATTGAAAGATCAATTTTTTCAACAATATTTTTCTCAAGGAATTGCTTCATGTACTCACACAATTTAAACCTTCACCCCACAATTTTCGAAAAAACTATTTTTCCCTTTTTTAAAATGGCTTTCGGATTACTACTTGTTTTAGAAATTTGTCTAGAATAATTTTTTTTGGAATTCATTAAATATATTTTGGAAAGAACTTTCCATAAAAGATTTCTAAATTAAACTTTTCAGAACATATACAACATTTCAATGTATTTATTTGGAATGAGTTTTTTGAAACAAGTTTTTAATGTATTTTAGAAATAACTTTCTTCATGTGTGTCTAGAAAATTTGTTTCAAAATATATTTTTTTTCTCTTCTAAGTGCAGTGTGAGCTACCGCAATGATAATAGTGACGACAATGGTAATGACAACAGTCAGAAAAAAATGAAGACAACAAATTAATAGTTTATGTTTTCTTTGAATTAGGGAGTTAAAATGAGAGAGTGAATTTGAGATAATTTGAAGGAAAATTGTAGAAAAATTTATGAAAGTTTGTGAATATGTGATGGGTGTGATTGAAATTATATTTTTTTAATTGATAAAAATATAAGTTTACAAATTTATCCTTATATTTAAAAATGATTAAAAAATTAATTTAATTTAATTATAAATTATAACTATGCTTAATTAAAATATTTATAATTATAAATATTTGATAAAAACTTATTTTATATTAAATAACATTATTATTTTTTTTATCTTTTATTATATATAAATTTATTTATTTTTATTATTTAAATTTATAATTTATTATATATAAAATATGATTAATTATGTTATTTAATAATTATTATTTTTTATAATTTTGATTATATTTTTTATATTTAAATTATAATTTTATTTTAAATAAAAATAAAAATAATTTGATTTTAAAATAAAAGAGTAAAAAAGTAAATTAAAATTAATTAATTAAATAATATACATGTATACAACTTTCATCGCATAGTTGTGAAGAAAGTTTTGAAGTGATTTTTTTTTTTTTGTTTTTTAAAAAATTTTGCTTTGATTTTTCAACTTTCTTTCTGCACAATAAATCATGCTTTTCTTTGTTGATAAACAAATGGTGCGTTAAACCAATTATGAAATATAGAATACAAAATAAAGGGGTGCAAGAACTAATTTTATTCCTAAATCAAAATCCAAGACTTAGACTTTATTCTTATGACAATAATCACATTTTTCTTTCTTATACATTTTGTTTATGTTTCATACCACATCAACTTTGTCTTATAATACTTGTTTAACTATTCATCAAACTTAAACATCATCTTATATGTGATAGACACTAAACAATACATAAATATCAAATTCAAATTATAATTAAAAAAAAAAACATCATCTTATATGTGATAGACACTAAACAATGCATAAATATCAA
>Ga0123342_1000779_pt1 | contig 51952 bp, 26 predicted proteins | sample Turbeawhitnodule_FD_89960 | JGI IMG/M metagenome (GOLD analysis project Ga0123342, IMG submission 89960) | Root nodule microbial communities of legume samples collected from Mexico - Turtle bean Mexico white nodule | ecosystem: Host-associated > Plants > Roots > Nodule | place: Mexico: Nepantla...
GTGTTGGAGATCCCACATCGACTAGAGATTAGAGCCTTTCATTGTATATAAGTGGGTGCAAACCTCAACCCTATGAGCCGGTTTTATGGGGTTGAGTTAGGCTTAAAGTCCACTTCGTAATACGACGAGCAAAAGAAGCTCAGACTGAATAAGAATGACTATGGAAAGAAGACCATGCTGATCAAGAGCGAGAAAGGGAAGACGCTCGCATCGAGCATACATGGCTACGAGAAGAAGAGCAGACATCGCACCATTTAGTGGAGGAAGCCATGCAAACCCATGAGGAGTTACAAAAGGCCAATGAAGAACTACAACAGTTTGTGCGCAGTCAGATGTCTACCGAAGATGGTGGAGTAAATCCTTGCCTAGTACACGCTCAAGCGTATCTACAACTCTTATCTAGGGTGATCATGGAAGAACATGTACCTCCTCACTAAATGATACCCAAGATCACACCATTTTCAGAATCAGAAGATATAAAGAGCCCTTTAAAATCTTTCCGAGCGAAAATGCTAACATCAGGTGGATCAAATGTTGTACGATGAAAAATGTTCGTTGAGAAATTCATGGCACTGCATTCCAATGGTTCAAATTGACTTTCAACTTGGCTATATTAATAAAAGTGTTGACTATGTTCACCTTGACTTCCAGCTTGGCTCGATTAATAAAATCACTAACTATGTTCAACTTGACTTCAAGCTTGACTTAGTTGATAAAATCACAGACTATGTCCAGCTCGACTTCCAGCTTGGCTAGATTGATAAAATTACTGACTATGTTCAACTTGACTTCCAACTCGATTGGATTGATAAAACTGCTAACTATGTTCAACCTTGACCCTGACTAGCTGAGAATATTAAAAAGTTGACCTTATCAGAAAATATCTACAAAAATTTACCTTATTAGGCGATATATACAAAAGCTGACTTTTTCAGGTGACATCTACAAAAACTAATCTTATTAGGCGATATCTGTTGGAGATCTCATAGACTACCCATAAGCTTTAAATAGAAGCTTTGATGCCTAATAAAGTTGTCTTAGTAGCTAAGGTAGATTAGACTAAGAGGTTTTGGTGTCTTGTTCTATCTCTATATCTCAAACCTATGATGGTGAGCCAAAACACAAAGCCTTTTGAAAGAATTAAAATTGTTTTAAACTCTTACAGATTTTTTTAATCTGTTAAAAGTTTTTTTCAACCTGTTTAAAGTCAAGTTTTACACTTTCTACAACTTTTTAATTGGTTATTTGAAGAAACAGTTAATTTAAATTCTTTCTGATATAAAGATGTTTTGTTTCCAAAATTCTATTTTGTTTCCACATTTATTTTTCAACTTCTCAAAAATCTATTTTGATTCCACTTAGTGTATTTTAAAAAATCAATCTGTTATTTTAACTCTTAACCAGTTGTTTTATTAACAGATTTAAAATTGTTTTATCAAATCAGTTCAGTTTTGAAATCTATAAAAGGGAAGCAGGTTCTCTAAACATATCATCACCCGAATACACACATTCTTACTATTTACAAAAGCTTAATTTGAGTTTTGAAAGGTTTTTATGAAACTTTGTGAAGTTCTTTGTGTTGTCATTTTCACCATTGGCTTGTGATTAAGAGTTTCATCAAGGTGCTATAGTTTGGAGGTCTAGGTTGTGTCTCCTAAGTTTGCAAATAAGGTGTATTCGTTCCTTACTTCTTTTATCTAGTAATTGTGTGTTAGTGTGCTTCTAAGATAGGGTTTGTTGAAGCATAAGCTTGGCTGGAATAGTGTTTTCAAGTGTGTGCTTGTAGTTCTTATAGGGTTCAAGAGTTGGTATTGAGCAATCTTGTGTAAAAGAATCCTTTGATATAGTGAAATCCATCTTAGTGTGAGATGAGACTAGATGTAGCTCAGTTTTGAGTGAACCGGTATAAGTCTTTGTGTGTTTTTCTACTGTCATATTCATTGCTTTGAAATTTTGAAAAAAAATTGTAAAACTGGTATAAAAGGGAATTTGTTGTTTCAAAGATCAATTAGTTGTTTTGTTGCAGTGTTTGTCTTTTCAGTTTTGTTAGTACAATTTAAAAAAAAAGCTATTAGTTGCACTTAAAGAACCAAGTAATTGCAAGTAACTATTAGCCACCTCCTGCAACTGTCCTGGATACACATCCAAGATATTCATCACGTCCACGACGACCTCCCACATACCTGAATGATTTTCACACTGAGCTACCTATCACAGGCACTGTATGTACTAAATATCCTCTATCTAATTTCATTTCATATCATTCTTTATAACCCAGTTTTAAACATACTGTTTCATCTATTTCATCTCACATGGAACCACAAAATTACTATGAGGCTTCCAAACATAGTTGCTGGCAACAAGCTATGCAGGATGAGCTAAGTGATTTAGCCACCAACAACACATAGACTATCACCTCCCTGCCCCTGGTAAAACTGCCATTGGATGTTGCTGGATTTACAAGATTAAATACAAGTCTGATGGGACCATAGATAGATACAAGGCTCGTCTAGTAGCCAAAAGCTATACCCAATTAGAAGGCCTTGATTTTTTAGACAACTGTGCCCCATTTGCAAAGTTATCCACCCTTCGGTTACTGCTGGCTCTTGCTGTCGCTAACAACTGGCATCACACCCAACTAGATGTCAACAACGCTTTCCTACATGGTGACTTAACTGAAGAAGTCTACATGAAGCCACTCCTTGGCCTTCCTCTTCCTCACTCCAATAGTATATGCAAACTTCATATATCTCTCTACGATCTTCGCCAAGGTGGAAGACAATGGTATGCAAAACTCTCCTCCTTCTTAATTTCTAACAACTATACTATTTCTACTGTAGATCATTCTTTAGTTTTAAAACGTATTGGCTCTAATACAACTGTTTTACTTGTTTATGTGGACGATATTGTGCTGACTGCCAATGACAAAGCTGAGATTACCTATATCACTCACGTGTTGGATCAACATTTTAAGATCAAGAACTTAGGAAACCTTACCTATTTCTTAGGTCTTGAGGTAGCCCACAACAGCTCCCGTATACACCTCAGCCAAAGGAAATATACCATTGATCTTCTTTATGAAACGAGCATGCAGGATTGTGCCCCCATGCCCACTCCCATGAAACATTCCTCTCGGCTTTCCACTACTGATGGCACTCCTCTCAATGATGAAGAAGCTTCTGCCTTCCGCCGGATAGGGCGGTTGATATACCTCACCAACACTAGACCCGACATTTCTTGCAGTGTTCATAATCTCAACCAATTCGTCTCTGCACCAACCAACAACCATCACCAAGTTGCTCTTTGCATTTTAAGATACCTTAAAGGTAATCTTGGATTTGGTATTTTCTTATACAACAATAGTTCAATATATTTAAAAGCCTATAGTGATTCAGATTTGGCAACTTTTCCTGACTCACGAAAATCTATAACTGGTTTCTCTATTTTTTCAGGTGAATCTCTCATCTCATGGAAATCCAAAAAGCAACAAACAATCTCCAAAAGCTCATATGGGGTAGAATATAGAGCCCTTGTTGCCACTACTTGTGAACTCCAATGACTGACCTTTCTCCTTTAGGATCTACATGTACCTTTTATCACCCCTGCAACTCTGTATTGTGACAATCAATCTGCCATACAAATTTCCTCCACTCAAGTTTTCTACGAGAGAGCCAAGCATATTGAAATTGACTGTCACATTGTTCGGGAAAAGCTCAATGTTGGTCTTCTCAAAATACTCTTGATTTCTTCTGCCATGAAAATCGTTGACATCCTCACTAAACCTCTCTATCCTTCTGCTTTCAAAGCTCTTGTATCCAAGTTGGGAATGAAGAATATATATTCCCAGCTTGAGGGAGGTGTTAATATGATTTTTATATGTCAAGTATTTTACTTTCTATTTTGTATTTTATTAGGTTTTTCTTTTTGTACCCATTGGTTAGGGCCCAAACAAAGTGAGGCCCAATTCTCTTCTCTGAACATTACTGTTATACTTTTTCCCTCTTGTAAATAGATGATTAATTGAATGATAATACACGAGTTTTGTCTTTCTGTATATTTGTGTTCTTCTGGATTGTGTATCTTTACCGCTTCGATTCCCATCCTTGTTGATAGTTTTGCCTTCGTCCTTCACTGCGACTGCATCAATTTTGATCACTCTCTTAAAAGTGGATATCGTATTAACTCGAAATTATTTTTATGGTGTTGTTATTGAGGTTTTTATTTATTGACTTTTCGATCAATTTTAATTGAAAAATACTTTCAACTCATTGGTAAAAAAAGTCCTAATTAAATTTGGTCCAACATTCTTTAATAATATTGTATTAATGATAATATATAAAAAAAAATTATGACAAATATCAAACTAGAGGAGAAAAATTCTAACTAACATGGATCAAGATATAATCGTAATCTACATTATCCATCCATAAAATAAATTATCTTAGAATATTTTTTCGAATCCAACTATCTAACTATAATCAACTCCTGAGCGATGTGAGACTATATTGAGCGTACTAGACCCCCCATTCGAAGTTCACATATGAGGTATTGTCTGCTTTGGAACTAAGAGCTCCGTCACAGTTTTGTCCTTAAAAAATACCTCAATGGATTAAGGGAGGAAGGTGTATATAAATTGCCTTTTGCCTCGACTCTTGAGCGATGTGAGATTATATTGGAGATATCGGAACACTAACTATACTTAACAATTAAACTATGTTCTTTCTAACCATTTTAATTTTAAAATGAAACGTAAAACCTTATTTTCAAATTTCTGCAATATAGAATTTAAAAGCTTATAAATTTTTCGAACTATATACAACATATATTCCTGATTATGCTCTCTATTAGTTGTTTTACCTGAAGATAGGAAACCAATAATCCTAATGGAATGTATAAAATGAACTCTTCTAAATTAAAATAAACATACATATATTGTATTATGATAATATAAATAACCATTTGAATAATGCAAAGTCATAATACAAGGCATAAAAGATTTACCAATATAGCATTTAACATAGTAAGTGTGTGAAAGAATTCATTGCAAAATAATCATAATGTTGAGGAGTGAATATATTTCACTGATATAGAACTAATATATTTCACTGATAAACAAAGCATATCCTAGCTTGATTTAATCCTTTATTTACAAATATCTCCCAGTACAGAGGAGCCTAGCAAAGAAACATAGATGTCATACATAAATTATTGTTGAATACTTGAATCCTTATTAAATAATAATAAAATTCTCATTGGCGGGTAAACACGAAATTCAAATTGATGATAGAATTGTGTGATTCACAAGAAATAAAAGTAGTATATATCGCTGATAATTATGGTAAAAGTTGTCAAGCTGGTAGTACACATAGATAGGAGACTTTTTTTTTCTTTTTTTTTATCAGCACATAGATAGGAGACTTCATATGTTTGTCCACCTATTCACAAGAGCAATGTATTAAAAAACAAACAAATGAAGCAACCATCAAAATTTGAAACCCACATCAATTATGGGAGCAAAGTTAATATAAAAATAATGGTTAAACATCAATAAGTGAAATCAACACCAAGAAAACTTACATGTAGCTCCCTATTGCATGACTTTTCTCTTGGAGTCTGAATGTATGACACCTTGTCTATCACATTTGGCGGAATGCACTACGAGTCATACTTATCAATAATTTCAACAACCTGATAGATTTAATCAAAATCGTACTTATAAATTATAAATAAGTCCAAAATAAACAGGGGCACACACAATTGTTGATAAATCAAAGCATATTGTCTAAGTTAAAGAATTCCAAAGAACTTAAGTCACCTAGTTTTGTGCAATTAGAAACAACAAAGAACACAAACACAATGGTTTATTGAATCAAAACAAGCCGTCTAACTTATAAAAAAAATTATCCTCAACTAGCTCAACAACAAAACCCATGTCAAAACCATTTCCTTACAAATACCATCAAACAAACGATGGTGGAGGAGGCGGCGATGGAGAATAGTGGCGACGTTAGGTTTTGTTTCATGTGCACAAGAGTGAGAAGACGCGTGAAGGCGAGAGTGTAATGCGTGAACGCGTTATAGTTTGTGTTTAGTGAGGGTGAGGGTGATGAAGCTAGCGCGAGAGAGAAGGCGAGAGTGAAGAGAGGTAGGGTTTCGTGAGTTGTAGTGAAGAGAGGTTTCGTGAGTGTTTTGCAGAAAGAGAGGGAGAAGAGTGGTAGGGTTTTGTGAGAGAAGGGGCGATTGTTTAGTAGAGGGAGGGAAGAGAGGTTTCGTGTGAGTGTTTATGAAAAGTGTGAAGAGCTAAGAATTTATTCAGTTTCCAAGAGTTAAAGCAAGTTTTAAAAAAAATTGGGAATAATGAGAAATGGTGTATGGAGGGAAGAAAAAAGCGGGTTTTTTATTATGAAGAATAATTGTGGTAGTTCAAAATGACACATTCTGAAGGATAATTGTGACAATTACTAAGACATCGTATTATACAGAAACTTGTGACGGTTATTAATAACCGCCACTTTATACACTATGTTTTATAGTGAATTTCTCTATTGATTATTTGTAATACCTATTTATATTATACACAAAAACAGAGACATTCCCAATTAATTTTTTATAATGTTGGCACTTTTATGTATTTTATTTTACTTTATTAAAAACTGCCAAAAAAATAATGGACTATCAATTTTTACGTGCATAGCTTAGGTAGACCAACTCAGTCACCCTCGATTTTGGCAGGTCAAAAGCGGGTCGAGCAAAAACTGGGTCGGGCTGACCCATTTTGCAACCGTATATACTACCTTATAATTTTTACTTTGGACAAGGATGACACCAATTTCATCCACTTGACACTTAAATTTATTTTCATTTTATTATAATGTAATATTTTATTTAAAAAATGATTATAGAGTGAATTTTTTTATTATTAGAATGTGTTACAAATTTTATTTTTTTCCCTCGAAATTGTTAAAAAAAATGTAAGAATTTGATGTATAATTCTTTTTTTCTATGCATTAGACAAGAACTGTTTGCACAATGAATTTTATGGTTGGGGGAACTTCATTGTCAGTGAGAAAAAGAGGACATTATTATGAAATTTAATCAATCAAACTTTTTAAGACTAGTACCTTTCTAAAATTAATTAGTACCACTCCACACACTCCTTGGCTAAATTTTTCAAATCATCATGTGTGTAAGGTGCAACTTTCTTCAATTAGTTTTGACTTTCTTTTTACTTATGCACATTCTATGTAGTAGGGCAAGGAAAAATGTTTTACAAGTTGGCACTTTCTTTAAGATAATGTTTCATACATAAAAAAATATTAAACATTTAATAAATTTAAAATTGAAAAACTATTTTAATAGAATAAAGCCATCAGGACAACATAATAGTAAAGTGTATGGTGATTTTGAAAATAGTTTATATAACCTTTTTTGAAAATAAAAGTAACTCAAATATTATATTTCCAGTTCTATATTATATATTTATATCTGAGGATTGCAACAACATGCTTATTTAATCTCATTAAATTATGCATCACTTTCACTCTTTTTTTATTGTAAAAAATTATAAATGTAAAGTTAACGTCATCAAATCAAGAAGTAAAATCTACTTGATTGCATGTTGGAAATAAGAAAGTGTTTCTAGTTACTAATAAAACAATAAACAACTATGTTATCATATTGGTGAATGGATTTGATTTTGACTATCCAATTATAATATTAATATAGTATGCGTAACTTAAATATTTTTTTTATGAAAATACATATTTTTTTTTAAAAATAATTTATATCCAATATAACTACAAACTTAAGAATAATATGTATGTATATGAGTATTTGCCGTTTTAGAAAATATATAAAACATTTTTTTTCAAGTAAAATCTTTTGGTAGTTGTTAATTTAACCTAAATCATTAAATAGATCCAACTACTTAAACCTCATTTAATGAGGATATTTTTGTCAAACATTATTACTGTTAAGTGTGATTTGTGTACTGTAGATTATATATCAATAAGCTGTTTATATATTTGTGTGAAAAGAAAGTTCCAAATTTTATTCAACTTTTTCTTTTAGATTCACTTTATATTTCAAAGACATATAATGAAAGGAAGAGATCAACATGTGAAAACACGAAAGAAACATTAAGAGTTGAATTGTATTTTATTTAATTTTGAAATCCTTTTGCCAGTATCATCTAATAGAAAATATTTAAATGATAGTTTTGTATTCATGTGATTAGATCAATCTCTTGCATATGATGGAATTTAAAACACACGTATATATAATTCAACTTAATAAGGTGTTTTTTTTGGTTTGATTCATCAAAGTGATCACACTATAGTTCTTCTGTTTGATAAGTTACAACATACTAAATGCAAGAACTTAATCGAAACACAAATTAATGTTGATAAGTTCATGTTAACTATTATTTGGGTTTGTAGTCACTTCTAGCTAATACCTTGAGTATTCTTGACACAAGTCACTCCTAGTTTAATTGAGTATTCTTTCAGATTGCAGTCACTAATGCTGACTCTATTAAAGAGTATTTTTCTCAAACTACTCTTAACTCGATCAAGTATTCTTTACCAAGTTTTTTTTATCAGCAATAACAAATATATAAATGCGAACCACTTCAGAGGTGTATCAACCCTTATACAATAAATACATAATCCAACGTCTAACAGTACCCTCCAAACCAAACAGGCAAAAGCACAGTCCAAACTAAGAACCTAAAAACCTAAAAAGCATCAAATAACCAAACGCATACATTACAAAGGTTCCAAACACCAACTGGAAAAGGAAACCGAAGCAGTGCGAGATTTTGCAGAAATCCAAGACCAGACCTTTGCTTGCATCAAGGTACAGACTTCAGACACGTCAGTCGCACCCCTGTTGAAAATAATAGAATTTATGTGATTCCATATTTTCCCCACGACCCCCACCCAAATTGTATTCCACACTTCATTAATCAAATAAGAGGACGTATTCATCCTAAATTGAGCAAAGTTTGACTTAGGATCATTGTGAGACACGAACTACACTCCCAGCCACTTGAAACGGAAACACCAGACCCACCAAGCAAAATTATAGTTGAAGTGACGATAAGACTCTTCCTCCTTCCCACACAAACAACACAAAGAACTTTCTAACAACACCCCTCGTCTTTCCAAATTGACCCTAGTAGCAATCTTATTCTCCATCACCCTCCAAGCCGTAAATAAAGTTGAAGGTACGACTTTACAACTCCATAACTTACTAAAAATTGGAGAATGATCCGCCTCACAATCCCTCCTTACCAAAGAATAAGCAGGGTTAACTGATAACAACTGATCACCCCCTCCCTTCCACACCCACCTATCCTCCTCTCCCAAACCCATCCTCGCCTCAAGTAAAGTCTGACTCAATTGATCCACCATAGGCTTTTCCCACTCGAAAAAAGGTTTGCGTCAGGCTAATTGCCACACCCAAACACCATCAGACCAAGACCCAAGGTCAACCACCCTAACGTTTTCGGCCGAGCATATAGAAAACAATCTCGAAAATACCCTCTTCAGCACACCACAATCGAGCCACCTGTCCTCCCAGAAAGAAATATCCTTTCCATCACCGACTTTCCACTTGAAACCATCTTCAAAACTTCTGCCCCACACCTTCGAGGCCCAAACCTCTTTCATGAGGTCTTTCCACCAAAGAGAACACCTACTACTTTTACCTTCCCCTCTCAAACTTCTCCAACCACCATATTTAAAAATTAGAATCTCCTTCCAAAGACCACCCTTATCCATACCCAGCCTCCAGATTCATTTTCCTAGCAAAGCCAAGTTAAAAAGCTTTAAATCAATGACACAAGTCCCCCAAGTTCGCGAGGCTTACACACCTTTTTCCAAGAAGCCCAAGCTATCTTCCTTCCTTCAACGCCCTACCCCCAAAGAAAGTTCCTTTGAATCCTTATCAACTTATCTACCACCCCAGTAGGCAATTTAAACAATGACATAAATAATAACGGAATAGAAGATATAACAGACTTGATCAAACAAATCCTCCCGGCCATCGACTAATAGAGTATTTTTTGTCAAGCCACAAATGACTAAACGAGTTCTTTACCAAGCCACTCCTGGCTAACCAAACATTTTTTACCAAGTCACTTCTATCTTAATGAGCATTCTTTAGGCCCCTAACCACTCTTAGATACTCCCTTGAGTATTGTTTGTCAAACAAGCACTCTTGGATAAGGTAGGAAGTGTTTACATGATCATATCTTAGAGTCTGTCTATTAGGGAGTGTTTGTGTCTTACGAAGGATACAAGGTTTGAATGTTCTTTCCTAGTACAGATCATTGGGTCAACTTATTTGGTAGGGATTACATCTTTTAACGAATACAAGGGCAAACACTTTCTCCTAGGTAGACGGATAAATACTCACAATGTTTTCCATGAAAAATTTCTAGATCCAAGGATATAGTAGAATCTCTGCTCCTAGCACGAGGACTTCTCTTTGAAGCTTTGTTGAGGCACCATCTGAAACAACCCAATAAGTTTTATGTTATATTTCAACAAGTAAATGACATGGTTTACTGAAAACAACTCTGAAAGGTGACATTCCCAAAGGTGTTATGTATGCAATACGTTGTGCCCACAATGCCTCTTCCAGATAGTAATTCTAGTTTTTCCTCTTCAACTATATCAACTTCTGAAGCAAATGTTTCACCTTTCTATTAAAAACTTTCATCTGACCATTTATTTGTGGGTGATATGGTGTAGAAACCTTGTGTTTGATTCCATAGTTTTGATATAAGTCAGCCACACTTTTGTTGCATAAATAACTTCCTTGATCACTTATCTCAACCCTTGGCACACCAAAACCTGCAAAAAAAAATGTTAATTCTCAGCATAGTTTTAGAATCATTGTTCTTTGTAGCTTTCACCTTCACCCACCTAGACACACAATCAACAAAAAGTAATATATATATATATATATATATATGATAATCCAGTTGAAATATTATCTTAAATATTTAAAAGTAACTGTTGACAAGGTGTTTAGGGTTTCAGATTCATCTTTAAAAAGTAGAATTATTTATTTATAGTGACAAAGTATAACTCAAATGTTAACCATAAAAATCATTGATAACAAATATAAATATTATTTGGATGTCAATTGTTATTTTGGATTTTGGAAAGTGATAAATATAGAGAGACACTGAAGACACAACCAGAGAGACTATATTATTATTATTTAAGTGACTAAAAACAAGAAATAACAAAATTAATAAAGTAATAAATAAAAAGAGTTAGATGGATGTTGTTATTGTGGGAGTGGTTTGATATGATGAATGATGTATATATATTTTTGCTAACCAATTATCATTATTATTACTTTCAGTACATAACATAACCAAAGCTCTCTCACTCACTATAACTCTCTTCTTCCTTTCCCTTTCCATTTCCCAACAAAAGCTACATCTTCCGATCCCACATCGAAAGCTTCAAAATTCAGAGCACTGTGTTTGTTTGTGTGTTAAGGAGAGTGTTAGATGCAATGGGAGGAGTGACATCATCAATGGCTGCTAAGTTGGCGTTCTTCCCACCCAACCCAGCATCGTACAAGGTGGTGAAGGACCAGGTAACTGGTCTTCTGCTGCTCACTCCCTTCCCTCACCGCGAGAACGTCGAAATTCTCAAGCTTCCCACGCGCCGTGGAACTCAGATACTCGCCATGTACGTTCGCCACCCCATGGCCTCTTCCACTCTTCTCTACTCTCACGGCAACGCCACCGATCTTGGCCAGATGTATGACCTCTTCATCAACCTCACCATCCACCTGCGTGTTAATCTCATTGGGTATGTATGTCTATCCTTTCTCAATGTTTTCATTTGTTTTATACTTCTAAATTGTGTTTGTAGTAATGATACTATGTGTAGTTGCAGATCCAACTACAGATAAGAATATTTTATTGTATATAAGTGGATGCAAACTTCACCATTAACCGATTAACCGGTTTTATAGGGTTGAGTTAGACTTAAAATTCAGTTCTTAATATTATGAACTAATGTTGCATATATAATAATCACAATTGTGATGATTACTATAAAAACTTAATGGTGTTGCTAACATCGTCGCAATTGTAATCACTTCAAAAACCTTGATGTTGTTGCTAAAATCGTAACGATTGTGATCACTTCAAAAATCTTGGCGTTGTTGCTAAATTAGAATTGTTACTGCAGATTGAAATTGATTTTGTGATGTGGAGTTTACACCTTTGCAGTTTGCATATTTTGACAATAGGTTTGTAATTAAGGTTTGTGGCATGTTGTTTCTTGGTGGAAATGTTTTAGTTTGTTAACTAGTACCGTAAGGAGAGTTTGGTGAAGGATATTGTTCATTATCTGTGTTGATCAACTCAAAAAGGAGAATTGTGAAACGGGAATTTGACTCACCGTTGTGTGATTTTGTGCAGGTATGACTACTCTGGGTATGGCCAATCATCAGGGAAGGTTTGTAAGAATCTGAAATGCTTGTTCATGTTGTTATGTCATGCAGTGATGATGTGAAGAGTGGTACGGCTAAAACCATCTGCTGATGAAACATTGTTTTGCCTGAACTGCAGCCAAGTGAGCAGAATACATATGCAGATATTGAGGCTGTGTATAAGTGTCTAGAAGAAACCTTTGGTACCAAGCAAGAGGATATAATCTTGTATGGCCAATCTGTTGGCAGTGGCCCTACTTTGGATCTTGCAGCTAAATTGCCACAATTGAGAGCTGTTGTTCTGCACAGTCCTATACTTTCGGGCTTAAAGGTCCTGTATCCAGTAAAACGCAGTTACTGGTTTGACATATACAAGGTAGGATAATGTTTTGACTTCTTATTATTGTTGAGATTTCTAGTAAAATGTTGCTGATTTACGGACACATGAGTTCCTTAATCTAATCAGGTGCTGCTTTTGTGTTAATGTGCAGAATATCGACAAAATTCCACTAGTTAATTGTCCTGTTCTTATAATTCATGTAAGTTTTCTTTGAAGATACTACATCATTTGTTGCTTTTGAGTTGGATCGCCTTGACCTGAGAAACATTTACTTTTGTATTATGGTATTTGTTTTCTTGAATATCTTATATCTCGGGATTATTTTTCCTTTGTTCTTTTTTCTCTATGTAGATAAGTTTATTTAAGGAAAAGAGTATGTAGTCTTAACATTAAATGCAAGAAACCAGTTAAAATGCTGCCAGCCTTCTACTTTGGAGCCTGTTTTGCATATCATGCTTATCGTTTATGGTCTAAAACGATGCCCAATGTCGACACAAGTGAGAAATTGTTTCAGTGACAAGTGCCATTTAGAGAATTTTGACCTCCATTATTTCTTGTATGTACTACTTTTGCAGCCATTTGATAATTGTGAATGAAATACTTGCACATTTCAGACTCTTCACCTTTATTCATTTAAACCACTTGTGTCCATTATCAGTTTTTAAAATAATATAGTGTGCTATCAACCACTTCAGCTGTTAGAGAATTTGAAGTTCATATCCCAATAGATAGTTAATGACAGTATGACACAATCATGCAAGCTATTAGTTTAGTTTTCTTTTGACTTGAGGATCTATAAAACTGTCATGAAGTACGTCATCTGCAACATATTTATTTACATAATGAAAGAATCTTGTTCATATCTTATGATTGAAGTTCCCTTGTGTTATCATGTAGGGAACTTCAGATGAAGTGGTAGATTGCTCCCACGGAAAACAACTGTGGGAACTGTGTAAAGAGAAGTATGAGCCACTGTGGCTGCAAGGAGGTAACCACTGTGATTTAGAGCAATTTCCTGAGTACATCAGACATCTGAAGAAGTTCATTTCCACCGTTGAGAAGTCTCCATCACAAAGATACACCTTCAGAAGAAGCATGGAGCAGTTTGAGCAGCCAAGAAAGAGCACCGATGTATTTGATGTCAGTAGAAAGAGCACTGATCGCAGGGACAAGCCACGGCTGAGCACAGACAGGCCTGAAAAATTGAAGAACTTGTCCAATAATGCAGATAAGTTAGAGAGACTAAGAGTAACTTTTGATCATATAGAAAGGTCAAGAAGAAGTGTGGATTGTCTTGAAAAGTCTAGAAAAAACATTGATCATCAACATGAAAAAGCAAGGAAGAGTGTGGACAGGCTGGAGAGGATAAGGGCCTGAAATTCTTGGTTTGATCAAATTATGTAATCATAAATGGCTTGGCTTTATGGGAGTTTTTTCTTCTTTAAATTGACTACCTGCTGTTGTAATATGGCTTATGACAGATATGTTGATAAATATTGGCATCAAAGGAAGGGATTGGTTTTTACATTGGAATTCACTTCACACTGTGATGCTATCACCTCTTCTTCCTTCATGTTGATAAATTTAATTCTGATTTTTTTTAAAAAAAACTTATATTTTTTCAGTTTTAAAATATATAAATATATATGTATACATTTTCTAATTATTAAAATATTTTTAAAAAATTTAGTATATAATATATCTAAAAGTTATTTTCTTTTATAAAGAAGTTAAAATACCATACTAAAATTCGGTTTCAAAAAGTTGAATTTTATTAGTGGTGTTTGTTGAAATGCACATGGAAAAAAGCTGAGCAGAATAAAATGTACTATTAGAGTACACGGGAGTGAATAATGAATGTGGAAAAATTTTCACCATCACTAGCTTCATGCTCTTTACTTTATTATTATTCTTCTACCATTCACACTCCCAAAAATGATCTTAAAGAATATTATATAATGCAAAAGCAATGTAACGTACAATCTTTGAGTTGATTCTTTTGAGTGTTCCCCCTTTTTTTTTCTTATTAATTCTTTCTAATGTTTGGCACCATAAGTCAAACCAGGAGAAAACATTATGTCTTCTTCTTTACACTTATCAATCTGCATACAGTGTCACCAGTTGATAGAATAGCATTGGTTCCTCATATTTATTACCTTCAAATATAATAGAATAGCAAGAACTTTTAAATTTAGTCATTTTCATTATGATGCAACTAGATTATTTTCATTCTGATAGAAGTGACATGATAGATTCAATGAACTTAATAAGGATAAACTCTTATACCATATTAGAAATTGAGTTTTTAAGTTTAAAATATTTTCTTATCAAATGTGGAGTTCAAACTAAAATAAAAGGTTTATATCAAACTTGAGTCAAACTTCATGTTGAACTAATTCTTATTGGTTCCACTTATTTTCTAATGAGTGCTGCTAATTAGATGTTCAGCTAAAAAATCCATTAGAATCACAGAGAGAGAGCCAGAGACAGAGAGGAGAAAATCAAGGTTACCCTGAAATGTAGTTCAATCAATCACAAAAATGAGACAAAGAAAGTGAAAGAGCAAATCGATCCCAGTTGATGTTGTCCTTCAACATATACAACTAGTGTAAAATCCAAAAGCATTTCCAAATTGCGGAATAAAACACAGCTCAACTAATACCTTAAGGGAAATGGTAAAAAATCAATGGAATACACAAATTTAAATTACAACTTTATTGTATATGTAAACTATATAAGTTTGTTGAATGCAATGGTTACAGAGGAAGAAAAAAAACTTGACAAGAACTTGATATAAAAGTCAACTTTCTTGGTCTTGAGAGATCCTCAACCATGGAAACAGGCTCCTTGTTGGCATGATATTTTGGAAAGAAAAAGCAGCCTAGCCACCAAAGGCTTTGCACAGTTGATCTAGCTAAAGCATGCTGGTTCTGTATTGAAAATGTCACTGTGATTATGTTGCTTATACAACTAGTATTGCTTGCATTAGAAGGACCTTGGTAGCTTCTCACTGTATTCAACTATTGCTGATGGAGGAAGTAGGCCAGAGCATATCTCATGCACTGTTGAGAAGAGAGGAAACAGCTCTAGCCACCCACGATGGCTTAGAACCTCATAGACCTCACTCGCAGTTGAGACACCCTTGGTGCAAGAAAGTTAGATCAATAAGGAAATCTAGATCAAGAACATAAAAACCACTAGTGGTTGCAGATTTTTTCTGGTATAATAGAAGTTTGGTGTTTTTCTTTGTGGTGGAAAGAAATCTCCAATGATATGAAAATTTAAACTGGGTTTGGTTGTTTGTTTTGTAAGTCTAGAATTTTGGATAAAGAAAATGAAGCTCAAAAAACAAGCTATAGTACATATATATCCATCCAATGATGCATTTTTTTCATTGCAGCTGAGATTATTAGTAGTTACATTATAGAGTAAAATGAATTGTACTTCTTTCTCAAGTTATAAACCTATGTATCTCAACTTTTGAAGAAGTTAGATGAAAAGTCTTTATAAATTGTAATGCTTAAGTTGATTTTAAGCTTTTACTAACGAGATAAGCTCAATTCATTTTACCTTCTTATTTTTTCTTATATATAGTACTATTTTTCATGCTAAGTATCATAAAATACCTGTAATTTCTGGCCCTGTAGCATTTCTGCTTCAAGCTCATCAAAAGACCTGCACAAAATTATGAAATATATAACACAATCAGGCATTTTCATTTACTCAATCTACAAATATGGACAAAAGAGACAGAAATACAAAGCAACCTCTTCCCTCCATTCCTTGCATATGCCTCAGCAACTTTTCTATTTCTTCCACCCACTGCCATAGACAATTTGGTTTTCATAAGAGAAGCAGTGAAAAATAGGGTGAAATTAATGAGCTTCCTTACAGCATGTTGTGATAAGGTCAGCTACACCACAGCTCTCAAAAAAGGTGCTGTCCTTAACAGATGGAAACAACATCTTTGAAAATGCCTTCATTTCTCTAAGACCAAGTCTCATGATTGCAGCCTACACACATGTAGAAAACCAAATCAAATGCACAAAAATAACTTTTTTTTTGTCCTTTGGGTAACATTCTGATCACAAAATCTCTTAAACTTACTTTTGTATTATTTCCCATCTCCAGGCCATCAACAAAACCTGTCCCATTTGTGTGTCATTCCTTGATTGTTCACAAAAAATAGAAAAAAAGGAGATAACAAAGTGCATATACAGTACAGGAAACCTGCAGCTATGGCCACAACATTTTTCAAAGTTCCACACAGTTCAACTCCTTCAACATCTTGAGCCTATTTATTCATAGAATACAAAAATTGTTAGCACCTATAATATCTCAACAACAACAATAACAAAGCCTTATTTAAATCAAGTGAGGTTGGCTATACAGATCAAATTGTTGGAGAACCCACATCGGCTAGAGATAGATAATGACATTTCATAGTATATAAATGGATACAAACCTCGCCTTAAATTCCACTTCTTAATATGCTATTATTTACCATGAGATCAAGCAATTCAATTAAAGGCCACATAATATCTCAGTGTTTTGAGTCATGATATTTCCTTAGTATTTACTACAAATTACTTTAAAGAGAAAATTCTGAGTTTCATCAAGCTTTATGCTGATTTACTAAAGAATGTGATGTACTCACAGCTGTCACAATGAAATAGGGAGTATAAAACAACTGAACCCATCTCTCAGCAACTTCTCTATTGTTCCTGTACCCAACAGTTGCTTCACTAAACTTCTCCACAGCTATCTGCAAACATTAATAGTAATTACAACAACCAAATATACTGAGTAGAAAACTATAAAAAAGAACAGAAACTGTAACTTCTTCTAACTACCTCATTTGCTATGTTGGCACCCATTAAAACAGAACAATTGATTCCCAGTTGCTGGGAGATGAGAGTAGAGATCATGCATGGCCCTTCCATCTTGACCTCCATCCCTTTAACTAGGGAAATAGCCTCAGCATCTTCCCTTATTTTCCCAACAAGCCTTTTGCATATTCCTTCCACAAATTGATGTGGAGTCACAAATACTAACATGTTGGAATCCCTCACTGCTCAATTTACCCCAAAGTAAACAGTTAACATTTTTTAATCCTTATGTGTAATTTAAAAGTTGGGTTCTTTGGGTATAAGGTTTTAATTTTTATGTACTAAATCACAGTAAAAAAAATAAGGAGCAAATAGTTTATGCACTGCTGATGTAAAAAGAAGTATGAAATTGTCGTCTAATCACAAACATTTTGATATGGTAATAATATATATGACTTTTACAATAACTACAATCATATCAATGATGATTTCTCAACGGTTGACCGAGTAAATTTTCTTATACTGACTGTAATAAATAAGTGAACAAAACTTATACCTGCATTTTCAAGGTCTGGATCAGCAACAACATTTTGGCCCAGTTTGATTCCAGGAAGATATTTGACATTTTCCTGCCAAAAAATAAACAGAGATGTTCAAATTCTTTTTTGGTACAGTCATAATAATAATAGCAATATTCATTGGAAACAAATTGCACATTCAACGGAAGTGAAATGAATAGAGTCCTCACATTGGTTCGATTGATGACATCTGTGAGCTTCTCACCACTCGGTAATGTCTCCTCATACACCCACATCCTCACTTCATCTGAGTTTCATCAAAATTAAAAATTTAAGATTATAATAAGTAGACTTTAAACTTAACTTTGGTCTTATTTCTAATGGACCTGGAATCTTCAACACTAAGTTAGAACACAAAAACAATAAAAACCTGCTGATAAAAAAACACAACAATAAACGCCTTCTTACCCAATCACATATAATTGAGTACAAAACATCAAATTTGAAACATCACAGTACACAAGCACCAGTACGAAATCAAGTAATGCATTGAATCATTCCATGACATTACGAATCATTGAAATTATCAAATGTAAGTGATGTTAGTATTCATTTGTTTCAGGCTTTCATCTTTCAAAACTTCCATCCAATTAGAACACAGGCACCAAAATCCCACAACAGGGACTGAAAATACAATAAAACATTTCTTTCCTTTCATAGTTTCAAGCCTAAAACAAAAGTCATTCAATAACATCAACAACTAAAATGACCAAAAATTACATCTTTGCAACTTCAGGGACTAAATCAACCCACGTCTGCAATTTTGGAAACCAATTTGAGCATTTGACGCATCAGCACCAAAGAGGGTGATGAGAGTAGTGAGAAAGAGAAAATTACCATGGAAGAAGCGAAGCCGGAGGGTGTTGGAGGCAATGAGCTTGGCTGCAACACTGCCCCAGTTGCCACTTCCAATAACAGTGACTTTGGATCTGTGTGTGGCATCATTGAGAGAGTTCAAGAAGTTGTTGTTCTGTGGCAGAGATTCTTGGTCTTGTGGAACCTGGGCTTCCAAGGCAGGAGCCATGAGAAGAAGAGAAAGAGAAGAATGGAAGGTAATGCAGAAGAAGTATGGGAGCAGTGGAAGAGTGAAGAGGAAGAGAGAGTGAATATAAGAAGGGAAAGAAAAGGGTGATGGGGGCGGAGATGGCACACCAGTTTCGTGAGAAACTATGTTTGAACCTTAAATCTGGCGATCTCTTCTATGTTTGCAACGTGTTTGCTGCAGCTCCAGTGGGGACCACTTTCTGAGTCTATCCATGCACACTTGTTCAAGATTTTGTTTCACATCTTTCTGGAACACTCATAATTCTTTCATATTTACCAATTAATCTTTTTTTTTTTAAACTTCAAGAATAAGTATACAACATGATATTTCACACTGTTAAGGATATAACAATCATTTGTCATATGAAAAATAATTATTTAAAATAAAAAAAAATAAAAAAATGTATAAACAAATATAAAAGACTAAATCAAAACTCATACATAAAAAAACAACAAAAAAAACTAAATAAAAAAGTAAAAACTAATTTAAAAAAAAAACTAATTTAAAAAAAAAAAACTACATGTCAAACAAAAGATCCATTCCAAATAATCATTTTTTCTTAGCATTTCTTAATGTCTTTTCTATGCTAAATTAATTTTTTTTAAATTAATCTTTAATAGTTTCTAATCTAACTAAAAATCTTTCTTTTACCAGAATAAAACACTGTTTAGGATAAAAATGACCAGCTATGTGCCAATAATTACTCAACTAGAACCATCAGATTTTGTCCTTAGGAACTGAAGTGAATTCTGAACCTCTGATTCATGCCAGAAATGGAACACGTGACTTGATCTCATTGGAAGTTGAATTCTTAGAAAAAATATTGAATTGAAAATTTAAAGTTAATTAATTAATTAATTAAAAAATAAGTTTAGTCATCAAATTAAAATATTAATTTCAGTAATTTTTCTAGAGATGATAAATTTGAAAAAACATCTTAAATTTTTAAAATTTGAAGGTTAATTGAAAAAATGTTAATTTTAAATAGAAAATATTAAATTTAATATTTTATTGCATATAATTAGTTTATTAACTGACAATTAATTGATAATAAAATTTGGTAATTTAATTTATAATCTAAATTAATGATATGAACTTATTATTGAACTTAATAATCTAGTTAAATATATATGTTTTTTCACTGAAAACTATTTAAAACATTAATAATTACTGTAATAATAAATATATAATTTTTTGAATATATTTTTATATTTGGTAGGAAGTTTAGTATTTGTAAATATATTATTATATTAGATATATTGATTAACAAAATAATTATTAATAAATAAGAGAATTATTAGTAATTATGGTCGTATTTTCAACTTTATGTTTATGTAAAATTATTTATTGTAAAATATTTAATTTAAAATAATAAAATGAATAATTTAAATGAATACTAAAAACATGTGTAACACGAAATACAAAATGTTATTGATTATGATAATAAAAACAATAAAAGAATGAAATTAAAAATATAAAGAAGAACAATAAAAAATATGACATTAAAAGAACTAATAATAAAAAATGGTAATACTAAAAAATTGAAATGATAAATTAGTACTAAAAAATGTACCCATTTTTTTTTATTTTGGATATCATAGTCATCTGAGTCCTCTAACTCACGAACTATATATCCTTAATAGTGGCTCTGCATAAATCTTTTGTATGACCAAAGAGTTCAATTTTTATTTTTGATTTTTCAGTGAATTGAGGTAATCCAAAATGTCTTGTACTAAATTAAGATTAGATTACTCCAACAACATTAATATAAATTTTTATTTCAATGGAGTTGTGGACTATATACCACACGAACACAACAATAACACTCGACATGTATAATTTTCAAAATATAGAATATAAGATATTATATAATTATAAATTATATAAATTGACAATAAAGATTGATGTGCATATGTCTTTATTATTTTATTTTTTTTAGAAAAATATGTTTCTCATGACTAGTTCAAAAGGATTTGCTAATCATAATAAAAGTTTATACAATAAATTTGAATTTTTAGAAAATTAATGTATTTTTTTTAAAATTGTGCTAAAATTGTCAGAGATTCAACAAATATTTTTTTAATTCGACACTTCACTAATAGTGTCTTACAAATGTCGGTATCCGATACGTGTGTCTAACACGGACACACCATTTAAGAGACATGTCTGAGTCTCATTAATAAATTATATAAATTGACAATAAAGATTTATGTGCATAAGTATGTCTTTATTATTTTATTTTTTTTGAGAAAAAGATGTTTCTCATGACTAGTTCAAAAGGATTTGCTAATCATAATAAAAGTTTATACAATAAATTTGAATTTTTAGAAAATTAATGTATTTTTTTTAAAATTGTCAGAGATTCAACAAATATTTTTTTAATTAGACACTTCACTAATAGTGTCTTACAAATGTCGGTATCCGATACGTGTGTCTAACACGGACACACCATTTAAGAGACATGTCTGAGTCTCATTGGTTGTGGATGATCTAAAATCAACAACTCAAAATGGTATTCTAACTTTGTGAACTCTTTTCAGTTATCATAATTAAATGTGCTTATCACATTTGGTTAGAGTTTATTAGATGTAAGGGTGGACAAAAAATCCAAATTACTAAATCCAATTTATAATTATCCAAATCCATATTGTTTTTAATCCATTTAAATGGATTTATCTCAAATCCAAATCCATATTTTTGGATTTTAAATCCAATCCATATAATTGGAGATGGATTAGATATACATTGGATACAATTTTGGAACATCCAAAATAAATTTTGGTTTGGATTTTGAATTGGCCCGGACACAGGTCGAGCTAAGTTTGCCCAAGCCAAGTTTCAGCCTAGTCAATCCTAAGGCCCAGGTCAAGCTGAATCGACCCGAATCCGAATTGAACCTCAGTCGAGCTAAGTCAACTCGCCGCATCAACTCTCGATCCGAACCCATGTCTAGCCGAGTGAGCTTGGACCCAGGTCGAGTTGAGTTAGCCCGAACCTAGGTAGAGACGAGTTGCCTCGTGCCCAGGTTGAGCCAAATTGAGTCGGCCTGAACCTAGGTCGAGTTGTCTCGAACCCAAGTCGAGCTAAGTTGGCATGGTCCACATTCACGTCCAGACAGAGGCGAGTCGGCTCAGGTTCAGGCACAACCGCGTTGGCAAAGGTCCAAGTCGAGCCGAGTCGGCCTAAGCCAAGATTGAGCCGATTCGGCCCAAGCCCGTGTTGAGTGGAGTCCATGTCAACCTCATTCGATATAGGCCATGTCGAGCGAAGTTGGTCGGGCCCGTGTCGAGCAAAGTCGGCCCCGGCCCGTGTCGAGACGAGATGGTCTGGGCTCATGTCGAGCCAAGTCGGCTCATGCCTGTCTTGACTGAAGTCGGCTCGGGCCCGTGTCGAGCGGAGTTAGTAAGGCCCGTGTCTAGCAGAGTTAATCAGGCTCATGTCTAGCAAAGTTGACCAGGGACTGTGTCGATCTGAGTCAGTCGGGACTCGTGTCGACTGAAGTCGCCCCAGATCCGTGTCGATCGAAGTCGACCTAGGACCGTATCCACCTAAATCAGCTTAAGCCCCTATTGAGTTGAGTCCATGTCAATTAAACTCATCACGGGCCCGTGTCAAGCGTAGTCGACCAGACCCATGTCTATCGAAGTCGGCCCAGATTTGTGTCGACCGAAGTCAGCCCGGGCCTGTGTCTACCAAAGTCGGCCTAGGCTCGTGTCAACTGAAATTAGCCTAGGCCCATGTCCACCGAGGTCGGTTCGGGCTGTGTTGAGCTAAGTCCATGTTGACCTGATTCATTTTGGGCACGTGTCGAGCGAAGTATGTTGAACCTTGTCGAGTCGAGTCAATCAGGCCCATGTCGAGCCCAGTCGACCCTAGCCCGTGTTGAATGGAGTTGACCTGGGTCAGTGTTAAGCAGAGTCGAACCAAGCCCATGTCGAGCTGAGTCGATCTAGGCCAGTGTCAACCGAATTTGCCGCAGGCTTGTTTTCATCGAAGTCGGCTCGGGCCCGTGTTAAGCTGAGTCCATGTCAACTTGATTCAGCCTAGGCCCGTGTCGAGCAGAGTCGGACAGGCCCGTGTCAAGCAGAGTCAAACAGACCCGTGTCGAGTGGAGTCGACACAGACCCGTGTCGACCAAAGTCAATTTGGGCCCATATCGACCAAAGTCAACGTAGTCCGTATCGACCAAAGTCGGACTGGGCTTGTGCCGACCAAAGTCGGCTTGGGACTGTGCTGACTGAAGTTGGCCTAGGCTTGTGTTGACCAAAGTCGGCTTGGGCCCGTGTTGACCGAAGTCGGTCAACCTGTTTTTAGCCTAGTCCATGTCGACCCAAGTCGGCATGTGCAAGTCGAGTCCGCCCAGGCCCGTGTCGACTATAGTCTATCGATCAAAGTCGTCTCAGGTCCTGTTGAGTTGAGTCCATGTCGACTCGATTCGGCTGGGCCTGTGTTGAGCGAAATCAACCCAAGCTAATTACAAGCCGAGCCCATGTTGAGTTGATTCGGTCTGGGCTCATGTGAAGCCGAGTGGGTCCAGACGAATGTTAAGTCGAGTCGACCCTGAGTCGAGTCGATCCGAGCCCAGATTTAGCTGAGTCAGTTCGGGTTCGAGTTTAGGTCAAGTCAGGTTAGGCTCAAGTCGAATCAAGTCAACCTGTGTCCAAATCGAAATGGATTTGATCTAATTGAAAAAAAATGGATTTATTCTAGATTTAATCTACTTTAAATGAATTTGAAAGAATTCAAATAAATTTGATCTAGTTAAAATGGATATGAATTAGATTCAATCCATTTATTTAGATTTGGATAAATTTAGATTGGATTTAGATTGAATTCTTCAAAATTCAATCCATGCTGATATCTTCAGTGCAATCATGATTGTGTTGTTTAGAATGTCAATAAACGACCAAAACTGGTTGCTGAGGCATGTGAATTCTTGAATCGTGAATAGTAACAACACGTGACCAGGTTCTGGGTCTCTGACTCGTGAACAATAACATGGTGTGACTCTATGCATCATAATTTGTAACATCTTGTAACTTGGTCTAGGATTCTTTACATGTGAACATGAACTAGCAGCAAGATTACTCACTGTTGTACTTGTATAGTAACACCATGTTTCTCAGTGCAAGATTCCTAATGCATGAATAGTATCATGGCATGACTCAGTGCATGATTCCTAGCATTTGAATAGTAACACTGTCTGAATCACTACAATTATTGTGTTCAAAGTTATTCAATTGAAAATCCCTCCTTAATCTATGAATTTTGATAATTGATCCATTGAATAATCATTCCAAAGTCTTGGAATTATATCTTTTTTGAAAACTATAAAGTTCAACCTTAAAAGTTGAAGATAGTATTTCCAAGGTATCTTGAAAATGTGATAAGCATTAATTATCTAAAATTTATTTATGAAGAAGTTTTTCTCTCATTCTCTATAAAGAAAACTTGTGAGGAAGAGAAATACAAGTACGGGAGAAACATAGAGAGAAATGAGATAATAGATATCCACCTTAGTTTGAAATTAGAAATCTTAAAAGCTAGAGAGACATTGTATTCTATTCTTGTTGGGTGAGATTGAGTGTTATCCACATCGAGTGGGAGAAAAAAAATATTGTAATCCGTAGAATGGAGATATCTTATGGATTAGGTCCAGTGAGTTTTTATTTATCAAGTTGATAAGGTTTTCTTACATTAAAAATTATTGGTATCATTATTTTTTTTTTCTATTTTCTATTATCTATTCATGCAAATATCCATTTTGTATCACCACAAAAAAGGAAAATCAACAAAGTTAAGCAGTTGGGATTCTTGAATGTTGTATAGGAACATTGCATTCCTCAGGGAAAATACATGGTGCGTTATAATAGACCTTTTTTTTTCTCTCTAAATGTTTCAACAATTAAGGATATTTAAAACATGTAGAAGTTAGGGCAATACCTAGGTCATGGTCCCAAAAAGCATTAATGAATTATTCTATTCAATTTAAATTAATTGATTACTATATCTATTTATAACTATAAAACGAAACCTGTATGAATTACTCATCCATATTAAATTTAATCTAGAATCGCGATTCAAACCTAGGAGAAGCATGATAGACCTAAATATCATTAAGAACCAAATCTCAGGGAATTTAGATATCCATAGAGTAAATAAGTGCATAAAATTAAAATGGATTGTTGAAATGTAAAGAGATCAGAGAAGTCTGAACCGAATGAAACTTAAATTAAATAACTTCAATTGAAAATGTACTACATACCGTCAAGACCCTCCTAGCTTACATGACTAATTACTCAGGCAAATATACATGACTAACTATCCAGGTAAATACACATTCACATCCTAAGGACAAGTTAAGAGCAAGAGATTAACTGAAAAGTCGTACTTTGGTGTCAGACTAATACAAAAATTAACTACATAAATTGTGCTAATCTAGATCCACTAACGGGAAAGCTCAACTTATCCTTATAAATAGATTGACCACAATATTTAATAGCATTTATCATTCTCAACAATTATATTATGAGTAGCTTGAACGTCAGATAATTTTGCAAGTACCTCCACCTCTGAGCGAAGAATGATAACTGAATGGGAATAATAGTCTATAAGACTAAAGACAATCTGTCATAAACAAAACAAGAAACTCCCTTACTTGGGTGACAAGTAAGGAAATGTTAGTTGTTTTCACCTATGCTAAGTGGTGTATTGATCCTAAGACTTGTCTGAAGTTTTGCGGTATGAAATGGATTGGGTAAGTGTCTGATATAAGGTAAGAGGTGGCAAGAAGAGGACGGAGAAGTAGGAACTGGACGGTCTTACAGTGGTCACAACTGTAGTGTTTTAGTTCAAGTTAAGTAAGTGAGTTTGTTTTTTTTTTTTTTTGGTGATATGCAGTTTAGAGCTTTACTTTTCTTAAAGATGAGGGGGGTTATGTTTTGCTTTATTGAACACACCTGATGGTTTTCTACAATATAAGTGTTGAGACACGCTTTAAGTGTTCATTTTTATTAAATTTATTCTTTGTTGATAAAAAACAGAAACTATACAAGATTTGGAACCGTGCTTGAAACTGAATTTACACTCTGAAAGTTTGTAAATGTCCAAAGATAATAGATATATTAATGGTATTATAAAAAACTATTATAAAATCTCAAACATGAAAAGGGACAAAGAATCCTCTAAAGTGGTTGTACAATATTTACATTAGATGGAGTTAGTGAAAGATGTACAAGGCACACATACAAGGCGAATGGAAGAATACCTAATCAAATTTGAGCTTACTTTAAACAACTTTATTTTTCTAGAATTGTGAAAAGTGGCTTAATGCATTACCATTCGTTGAGAGAATTCGTCGTTAAGCCAAATATTTTCCTCTTGAGTAGATTCATTAGGCACATGTAAATTTCTCAAGCGACATTACAGTTACTTCTGTTATTTGGAATTCTTGACCATTTCTTGAGCAAATTGTTCTATCACCAAGTGGATTATTAGTTAAATTTGTTAATGCAATTTTTGGATTTTCGTTAAGTGGATTTTGGCTGACTAAGCGAAATAACTTTGCCTTGAAGGTTTCTTTCCCATAATTTTTTTCTTAATCTATATATAACTTCAAATATACATAAACTAAGCTCTTTAAGGACTGAGTCCTTTAACCTTATTTACCAAAACTATTCTAATAATGAGAACTCAACTGTCAAAAAACATGGTAAATAAACTAAAATATAAAGCTAAAAAGTATGTATAAAATGAGTTCATCAATGTGACTCAATGGAAGTATAAATTGAGTTCATCAATGTGACTCTAGAAGATTTCTAACTCTTGAACAATAACATTGCGTGAAATGGTGCAATTATTTACTCGAGTTAATAGATGTCATTGGCCTGTTATGCTCAAGATTTTAGGTAATAATGACACATTATGCTAACTAAGATAGGTAAAGGCATGGAGACATGTCACTCACGCGATTTGAATTATAAAACATGAGGATATGTGGAGATTATGACTAAAAAAATTCCATTAAACAACTGAAATGAAAGGTTATTTCTAAAAGAGGGGTCCTTTAATGGTTTGGAAATAGTTCACAAATTCTGTGCAACATATATATAAAAACAACCAAGAGATTGTATATATGTGTAGTTTGTCTCAACCAAATACACTGCAAGTTTCTACATTTTTAACAAACTAAAAAGAGGCAACCAAATACACTGCAAGTTTCGTTTTATTACCAGAATCTAATGAACCTTATAGGTCAACCTTCTGATTGAAGCCACTATTTTCATACTTATTCTGAGTTTATAGGAAATATATAAAGAACAAAAACCAGGATTCAGCCAACTTACTTGGGAAAACCCTGAAAATCCCTGAAAATGAAGGCTTTTAAAAACCCGTAACATGAAAGAATTACTCATCCAGAATCCAGATGAGAGATTGTGCGGCATTGCCACTCCATTGACAAGTCTCCAAAAATTGAAATGTGGCAACAACAATTTGACCGAAGAATGTAGCATGCAATAAGTGTGGACATCAAGACGGTTTGATCTTCCAGGTGGAGGTACCACAGACACACTAAGTTTGTGAGAATTCTAACAAAAATTAAGCAATCAATTTTGAATCACAGTTATAGTACTCAATAAGGGGCCATTATATTATAGATTCTAAGCCAGAGGCCACCAAAGTATTCCGCAAAGAAAGACTAGCACCAATGGCGGCTATACTATCTGTTAGTACCAACCATGTAGTTTTTAAGGAGCTCTGTCAAAGGGTTGTGTATCGTTGTAACAGACATCCCATACAGCTTCCAAGGAATCCTTGGCAGCAAAACCAGAGCAGTTGGGGTTTGCAGACAAAGATTCCAAAACTCTTCTTCTCACACATTCCTTCAAGTACCATTACATTGATTCAGTATTGAACAAATATAAGCCGGAAAAAAGAGAGTCTAAAATATCAAATCAAATATACTAAAGCAAAGAGAGAATGCATGACAGCAGCAACAAAATAACAACAGATGTAATTTGAAGGAAAACAGAAAATTGTATCTGACACAATTTAAATGGGTTTATAAACATAAACTCTTTTCAGTCCCCTTAGAAATCACGAAAAAGTCTTTTAATATGCTTATGAAAATAAGACAGACTAGTGTCCACCTCCCAACCAAAGAAAGAAGAGGGGTTATTTTTAAGTATCAGGGAGAAGCTGAAGCAATCATATCATATGGCAGTTGGCACGTAAGTTATGCTTCTACAAGTTTGTTTTTATTAAATTTAGTCCATGGTTTTAGTATTTCCTAATCCTTTTCTAATTAGAAATATTTAAGAAACCCCCTTCAACTATATGTCATTTTTCCTGGACAGGGCTCAAAGTCCAATCCCTCTAACAAGGCATCTTGGCCCAAATTAAGGACTATCCAGTGTGTTATTTGTAATAAAAAATGGCCAAGAACACAAATAAGATGGTTTCCCAAGACATGGTTGAGCATTGCCCTTAAGGACTCATCTGCACAGCCTTGACCTCCAGGATTACATGTTCCTCCCCCACTACTATGTACGTTGTGCAAGAGAAGGATAAACGTTATGTAAATGAAGGAGGTAATGTTCACATACATGAAACATTAACATGGAACACGTTACGCCCCAATGTTATCATGCAAACATCAAAGGGTAAGACGTGTCACATAGCCAAAAACTAAGGAAATCACATAAGGATTTATATTAATGAAAGATAAAAAGAAAAAAAATAAATACAAAAAATGGCAAAAGGGACCTGAACCTCCCTCCTTATCACATGCACAAGGGGAAAATTGACAGGAGTTTGAACTGAAACTAGCACAAAAAAAACTCAAAGGAGGCCACAACTTTGTTCGTCAGGCCACAACCTTTGCACCCACTTTGAAGGTACATGAAGTGTCTTGGTATATAAACTCTTTTAAAAAAAGTAAATATTAGGTGTTGACTGAAGTTAATGGCATCATCTAGGAGCAATATTACTATAATACACTTAAGCAGAGGATATTGTTTATCGACCTAGAATAAAGGGATAGTGTCTTGTGTTAATAATTTTACCATTATTTACAGCTCAAAGGTCACTGGTTTTGAATAACACAAATACACAGCCGTTAATAAAAATGACGCAAATACACACCAGATATAGCATGCTTGCAATAGGGTCTTTTTGAACAAACTACACTTTAATGACTTATTTGACTTTCTCACAAATTAAAGATATGGACAAAGGAAAATCATGGTTCAGTTTGCACTGAGGAATGCCATAAAAAATGGTTACATTTCATTTTCTACGTATGTACTCTATACTATTTGAATTTAAACTAATGAATGGCCACACAGGAGGATGGGAATTAGAGATTTAGCAACATGTGTTGAATCCAACAAAATTGGAAATACCACCACATCATTATGTGGCAAGGAAAAGAGCAAAAGGCATAACTGTCTCTTCTCAAGTCTTTCTTCACCAATGCTTAATGTATATCATTAGACCATATAAGAATGGTTAAACTATAGTAAAGCACACTAACAAGAAACCGCCATCTCATAATCCTACAACTCTGAACCTTCAAACTGACCTTTGATCCAAATTGAAGTAAAGTTACCTAGGGATACTGCTAGAAACTATATGTCCTTCCTCAAGTTTAATGTTAAATCAGGCCTCCAGGTGATTAACTCCCTCTGCCTTAAATTTTTATATTTCCTTTGATCTAATTCAGCAGTCATGTTGTGAACAAAACTTATGAACCATGTTAGTGATGTATGGCTCCTAAGTACAAACTGCAGAGTATTTGGTAATGTGGATTTGGGATGACAACCATACAAAACAAAGTTTAATACAATCTAAAATCAAAGACAACTCTAGAGTTATATATTATCTGATGACAATGACATTTATTAACCATCACAAATCAATACTGTGGCTAAAAGAACGAGAATAGGGGAAAAGGATGGGTAGCTACTCTCTAATCTTTATTTGTATTCTATGTTCCACCAAACAGTAAGACATTTGCACTAATCTCTGGTAAACAAGCCAAATTCTAGTTACCATCCCTAGAAAATTATGCCAAGTATTAAAAATTCTGGCATGGATAACTTCAATTGGTCTATGATCTTTTGGCTTTTGATCTTGATCATATAACCTACTTAGCCCAGATCAAATCATATCTAACATACATACCAGTCAAGTGTCGTTTCTCAGAATTAAACAAGTTTTTCACCACTCTAGAAAACTTTCCAACAAAATTGGTATTTCAACAGGTATATATGATTAAAAGGATTGGCCCCGAGTAATTTAGATATAGACAAACATGAGGATTTGCTTTTCCTTATCTTATCTTTTAATAATGCACTAATTGCTTCCACGAGGCAACATTAGAGGCAGTAACAATAGACTCAACCTTCAATTAAAATTGCTACTTTTTCAAATAAAATGGTTATAACTAAATTCCTCATTTTAATAATTTTGTTATCCCAATGGTCCTTTTCTTTGATGATTAGTTCAAAATATGCAAGCGCAATAGCTAGTTTTTTTTTATATTGTACTCTTTCTAATCCTTCATTTGTGCAAGCACAAATGTAGCAAAAAGTTGTGGGATGCTTAATACTCCCAATCTGTGTATCGAATAGCAATTTTAAAACTTTTCAGATGAGAATAAATCTTCTGCGGAAGGACAAATTTAGTCAAACTTCGTACTTTCTCTTTCTCCAACTTATAACTAGATACTAAGTTTAATCTAGGAAAAGATCCAACTAAAATAAATAGCTTGCACTAATGAAGGAGGGAAATAAAAAGTTTACTTGTTCATGCCCTCGTAGTTTTATAAAACCTCGTAGTAGTTCCCGCTTATAATGACAATCGCCACTTAGATGATTAGTTCGTATCTGTTTCACAATATCATAAAGAAATATTAATTACGAGGTAAAAGGCTTTGAAAAACCAACATAATCCCAATAGGAACACCCTGTAAGATACGAACCTCAGTACAAGCATGGTGAGCACAATCCGTCCAATCCAAGTTGGCCCCACGACAATCATCAAACGCATGAATTAACTCACGAATTACCACCTGGTTAACGCTGTCTTGGATTTTTAAATTATTACTGCATACTTTTACCTGGGAGAAATGCACACCAACATAGGAGGAAATGAATACTAGTTAATTGCAATCTTATTATTAAGAAGTGAACTTTAAATCTAATTCAATCCTTATAAAACCGGTTTATAAAATGAAGTTTCCACCCAGTTATATACATTAAACTATCCTAATCTCTAGTCTAGATCTCCAACACTTAACATCAAGCCAAAGTAAAAGCATTGATCAGAATACTAATTCAACCAACAAAACAACGAAGCCGCAATAGGATAAGAGCTTATATTCTTCATCAAACAAAGCACAACCAGCTTCTTAATTGTACATGTAGAACCATAATTCGAACTTTACAGCAGCATAACAATAGCTAAACAAAATTAACACACAAAATTTCCATTCAAACCACAATTACAGTTAACTTGAATGAAAGGAACAAACAAGAGAAGTAAATGAACAAGGAAACAAGTACCCCTTCACCTCGAACATAATAACCAGCCACTTTCTGGTTGCAAGTAATAGCTTTGAAAAAATTGTCTCCTACTGCACACCCAGCTTTTTCCAAACGTTCCCTCAAAAACTTCACCATTGGAGCTGTCAAAGAAAGTCGCCATAAACCCTAAACCAATTAACATAAAAACACAGAGATACGATAAAACCCTAAATCCTAAAACTCTATAAAAATATGTAAGATCGTCGATGGGAGAAAGGTAAAGAAGAAAATGTAGAAGGAAATTTGACTTACTTCGGAAACTCTTTTGAATCATGATTTGGCATTCTTCCTCAGACATAGATTTCTTCTCCATTGCTTAATCTTTCAGTTGCAACAACCTGAAGTAGCATAAACTTGGTGTTGGTGATGACAGAGGAAGCAAGGGGTAAAACATTTACATTTAAAAAACAAATACATAATAAATAAATTCAATGGCAGAAAATCAAAATAATTGGGGGGAGACAAATTTAAAAAAAAAAAACACATATCTGTTCATATATTATTTTTTAATATTATATAATCATATCGATTTTCACAAACACTTTTTTAATTTTAGAAAAAAGTTCTTAAAACAATTCATTATATGATTATTTTATATTAAGTTTTCTCTTTATCATATATAAAGTTAAACTAAAATAAAATAAAGGTTTAAATATGTTTTACATTTGTACTAATTTAATTTTTTATTCATGCAATCCTTTTTTGTTTTTTAATCTTCAAAATGTTTCTTGTTTATTTTTTTTAATTACTCTTAAAAAAATCTAACCAGAAATAATGATAAAGAATAAGAAAACAATTAAAAAATGCATTTTTTTTTAAATCAATATAATCACAGACAACATAAACATATTTGAAAATACAAATTTACAGCGCCTAAAACATATATTAATATAGTAATATATAAAAGTAAAAACATACAATGTAGTATATAAATATCCAAATAAAATAAATTAGTGTATATCACTATTAATATCTTATATACTAAAAATATAAAAAAATAAGAAAATCATATTTTAGTGAAAAAGGGATAAAAATAATATAAATCTATTTATGAGTTGAGAAAGTGAAAAAATATAAAATAAAATTTTAAAATAAGTAAAAAAAATGAATAAATATTGAAGATAGGTCAAATTTAGAATAACTTAAATTGAACTTCAAAGTTTGTTTTTTTTTTCTTTCAAATAAATGGGAAATGATGATGATTAGAGAATTTAAGAATAATCATATAGTGATCTTATAAACATGTAAAAGATTTTCACAAAACACTTGTAAAAGACCATCAAAGTTTATTATAGGTGTAATAGATGAAACAATACAATAAGTAGAATTTTATACTAGTTTCCTCCAATTTTTTGCTTCATTCAATTCTCATTTTCAACTTGTAAATGGTTCACTAATCTAAAATTGATTACAAATATTCTCAGTGATACTTCTAATTTACAACAAGACACAAAGTCACTCTTGGTTATTCCTTTTACCTCCCCTTGAGATAAAGAACAAAGTATTCTTTAACATTAAGTCCATTCTAGCTTTCCCAAGTTTTATATTATTATTGTTCTTTGCTACAATAAAAAGTTGTTTAAAAATTGTAAAGAAAACTCTCAACAGAGAGGATATAAACTATGAACATTCCTTGTCAAGATAATAGAGTTCATATAGTGAAGGTTTTACAAAGAGAGGATAATCTCTCTATCATCTATTAGACTATCTATATAGATCTAACAATTGAATAGATTTTGCAAAAGCGCATTCACAACATCTGAAATTTCATGTAGGATTATTAATTTAGTTTGCATGGTGAGTCTTCTGTCTATAGATGTCTTGAAAAGGATCATTGAAGCTTCCATGCAAATTTTGTCCTTATGTTAGTTCTTTAATAGAGGTTGATCTTTTCATTGACAACTTCTTCTGCTGCACTCAACTTGCTATGCAAAGGACAATTTTTCTTCTAAATATACCTTTGCATATTGGCAACACTAAATTAAGCATAAAATCTCAAAAAAGGTTTATCTACTAAGTCAAAATCATTGTGGGAATCAATGACTTGTATTTGGTGAAGGGTAGGTAGTCTAGCAGATGAAATTTGCATCTTGTGCATATGCGTGATTTCAATGTCTAGTACTTTCATGTTGACATATTTTGATAATTGTCATATAATGATTATACTTAGCATCTTGTGTTATATGTATGGTTTTAGTGTCTACTACTTTCATGTTGACATTCTCTAATACTTTAGACAATCTTGCTCTAGATAATATAATAGTTTTAATGTGGCATCGCCTTATTCTCTTTAAGCATAATGGCTTTTTTTTTTCCTTATACACACTTGCAGAGACTGTGGGTTATGTTGTTATCATGATAACCATGGGTTGTCTTGATAAGACTATATTAGTTGATATGGATTAGACCATCCATGAAAGGTTGTTAGATATCGTATAGTAGTCAAATTAAAAATATTCCAGCGTAACACTAGAGAAATGATAATATAGAAGTGGTTAGATGACCTCTTGTCATCTATCAACAAATCCAATAGCAAGTTCAGTGAACAAATTCAAAACTTATATGTAAGCAATGAAAATAGCAATAAGAGTAAAGGGGGTTGTGTTGTTAAGCAAGAAAATATAAAAGATGAATTTAAAATAGTAGAGAGCGCAAGTTGACTCGCAAGTTCCTCCACCAATGAGTTTCTCATAGTTATCTAAAGATTATCACCCTTCAATTCTCACACAAGGTTAAACTAAATCAAACATGTGTTAATCCAGTTCAACCGAACCTTGTCATAAAAAACATGTGTCTACGAATGTATTCAATACCCACTTGTATCCATACGTGTACTCATGGGATGTTTCTCTCCTCTCTCTTGAATCATGCACCCAAGAAATTAATCAAAACAATGCAAATTACCTAAGAAATCAAATTTTAAGACAAGGAAGACTCTCAATCATGCATTCAAGTACAACCTCTAAAAAATAGTTTTCCAGGAGATCAAAAGATTAAAACAACTACAGAGAATTGAAAATTGAAACTTTTATTGATCAGAACCTCAAAACTCAATTGGAAATTACCTCAAATATCATGCCAAAAATGTTGCTCAAATTAAAAGCACTCATATAAGTCAAGAGATAATACAAACTAACTCGACAAGCAGATGACTAAGGATACCACAAACTCTTCACAAATAGGTCATTCATCTCAACATACAAGACAAAGCCCCACCAAATCTCAGAAGAGCCTTAACAGAGGGAGAACCTAACATGAATCAGAATATCAGTTGTTCTTCCTTCTAGTCTTCTTACAAGACATGTTAAGTAAATAAATTGGGCTCACTTTAAGCTTCAATTAGAAAAATAAGCTAGAAGAGGGTGTACTTAGTAAATTGGGCTTGTGCCAAAATCCACCTTAACCTAGCTTCTAGAAACTCACCCATGTGCTCACCTTTGACCTAGATTCTAGAAGACTCCTTCATTTTCTCACATTGACCTAGTTTCTAGAAGCTTGTAGTCATTTACACCTCTACCCTTCCTCTCTTCATGACACTCATATCTATAAATAGGGTTCCTCCCCTTTTGTAAATCACACATTGAATTTTGAATATAAAGAAACTCTGTTTAAGTGTTTAGTGAGCTGAGTCTCCTAAAGGTTATTAGTCTTATCTTGTGAGTGCCATGATCCATCTTCCATTCCATAAGCTTTCTCTCATCTCTATCTTTTTCTTTCTTCCATTACACCTTCCATAATTCCATTTCCATTTGTTTATTTTTTCTTTGTTTTTTTATTCGGTCATAATATTGCTTCCTTCCATCTTATGTTATTTTAATTTTTGCACCTCATCATCATTATCACCTTATATTGTGTTTTTCTCTTTGCCCTATAGAAGTGAACCTTCACACTTACTTAATCATTTTGTCAAGTTCATGTCTAGTGGGAATCTTCTTTGGGTTTCTCACCATATTTTGCTTAAAACAAAAACTCATAAGCAAAGTGCCACCATAAAATGTGCAAAATCAACTCACATCAAAAGACCAAAGGTTGCACTATACTAAAAAGGCTAATCAGATTATAGAGCAAACCTGACAACTTCAAAGAAGATCTTTTAGGCTTAAAGAAGATTAAACTACTAGGATGCATAGGAACTTCATGGAAAACATTAAGAGTGTTTATCCATAAGCCTAGGAGAGCGGGCTTACCCTTGTATACGTGGAAAGATGCTATCCTCCCAAGAGAGCAAGATGATCTGAACTACGAGAAAAATAATCATTGTATTCGTCCTTAGGCACAAACTTTCCTAGTCATCAGACCTAATGATCAGTAGATCATTGAAACACCAAACCTTCAAATCTTAGTCATAAGTAACTGTTTGGCAAAGATTACTCAGTGTCAGACAAGAGCGACTCAAGTAAAGAAAACTCAATGACAAAGTTAGCCACGAGTGGCTACAATCAGAAAGAAAACTCAATCAACTAAGAGTGGCTAGGTGCAAAGAATACCCAGGGTCAAAAAGAGTGACTTGAGTAAAGAATATTTGGTGTCATCCAGTAGTGATTTGAGGAAAGAATACTCAAGGGGTTAGCTAACAGTGACTACAAGCCTAAAGAATACTTGAAATGTACTTCACTACAAGAGTCTGGTTAGTTGAAGTTGACTGGTTGGCCAAAAATTGGGTGTAGTCTGTGCGACACATGAACCATTATAAATTGTTGTGTGTGTGTTCCTTTTTTTTCTATCTCCTTTATATTATATGTTATCACCATCTGCACCAACCCAAGGAGGAGAGTTAATATACGAGTACATACCTAATTTTACCAAATTGCTCTTAAAACTTGATTTTTGATTTGCATGGTTAGTCACACGCTAAACTATCATCTAATCACGTGTCAAAGCAAAAACTAATATAAGTTAGTCAAATAATTTAGTTGAGTTGCAAATTTGTGTCTAACATGACCTTTTGGACTGGAAGAAATAAGGACAATATAAGTGTTTAAATATATTCATCTCATCATATCATATGTATTATAAGATTATTTGAGGAAAATCATTTAATGTTTCATGAGAAGAAACTTGTTGAAAAAGATTTATGTATATCCTCAAGAATAATCTAGTGATGCCTAGCTCGAGTTTTATAATTTTTTTTTTTATTTTTAATAAATCATCATAGGTCAAACCTGCATCTGGTGTTGCCCAACCTATCAGATGCAAGAATCATATTCTAATATTCAACCGGAATATGAAAAAATATTAGACAAATGATTCATTGGAGGTAGTCAAGTGTGTCTGATCAGATGAAGAAATTTCAATGTGGTCCTTTTACAAATCAAATAATCTCATTAGCATCATTAATTAAGTGATATTTTGAAAAGAGTCTCAAAATTAATTAAATCACAATTCAATCTTCCTTTGTGATTTTTTTTCACAATAGATATGCGAGACTCTATGATAACTCCAATCTTAAGGATGCAACAATTGAAAAGTCAAGTGGATGCAAAGACAATAGATGGAAGTGGAGTCTTGAGTGGAGGAGGGAATGATTCGAATGGAAACTACCACAAGTATCCACTTCGAGTCAAGACAAATTAGAAAATACTCCAAATTGGGATAAGGAAAACAAATAGGTATGAAAGGGTGAAGTAATGCAAATATACACTCTCAAGTTAGTCAATAGAAAAACTACAAAATAGCATCACAGGAAAGATTTTGGAAAACAAAGGCCTTAGTTTCATAGAGGGTGTTCCTAAATAAAGTGTTTATGAGAAATAATCTAAATAACATGGGAATAAATCTAGAAAATAGCCTTTGTGTTATCTGTGGATTAATATAAGAAACAACTATCTATTCTTTGGTTATATGCGGTAGGAGGTAAGGTGTGAGATATGTGTAATAGATGGATATGAGTAAGCTTAACACATCATATTCAACAAATGTAACACTTTCAACAAAGCATTTTTAGGATCAACAGTAAAAAAAAGATTTAGAGAGGCATATGGGTTTATGGAACATATGGAATAAAAAAATATATATTTAGGAATGCGAGGGTTGTGTTAAGCATTATACTCAAAGTCCTCATTAATTTTATTTTGGAATTTGAATGGTCAATAATTATGACCTTTAATTCTAATTTTAAATGTCATTTATACTATAATTTTAGATGTAATTTATAGTATAGTTGTTATAAGAGAACATGTAGAGTTTGAGAAGTCTATTGTGAGACTATTTAGAGAGATTGTATTCTTATTTGAAAAGTAGTAGTAAAATAAAAATATATTTTCTGTTCACAAATTTGGTATCAGAGCTATGGTTAGTATAACTAATAGTTTGTCATTGTCTCGACTAACAAAGGTGGCAAATTATAATTAGAGCTTCCAAACGAAAGCCCTTATGGGATCTCAGGATCCTTGGAAGGTGGGTTAAGAAGGTTATGAAGAATTAGAAAATACCACCGGATACTCGACGATCCAAAACAAAACACTGAAAGAGACACAATCGAAAGATAAGGAAACTTTGTACATGTTGTGTCAAGCTATTAATGAGGCATTTTTTGAGAAGAGTGCGAGTGCATCCACTTCAAATGAAGCCCGAGACATTTTGGAAAAAGGTGTTCAAGGGTGTTGTCTGAGTTAAACAAATGCGTCTTCAAACTCTATGAGGTGAGTTGGAGGCCATAAAGATGAAAGATTCATAAGATGTATCTAGTTATATTACTCGTGTGCAAACGCTAACCAATCAACTCAAACACAATGGACAAACTCTCACGGATACAAGGGTCATGGAGAAAATTCTTCGATCAATGATATATGATTTTGAAAATGTTGTATGTGCAATCAAAGAGTCAAGAAATTTGGAAGAAATGTTCATTGATGATTTTGCGGGTTCTCTTGAAGCACATGAACAAAGAAAGAAGAAAAAGAAACAAGAAGTCTTGGAGGAAGACTTACAAACAAAGATGTCCATAAAGGAAGACAAAGTTATGTACGTGCAACATAACCGAGGAAGAGGACATGGACGCGGAGGTCACAATTTTGATCGCAACGGAGGTCTTGATCATGGAAACAACAATGAAGAGAGAGGACAAATGAACAAGTCAAACTGGCATGAACGAGACAGTGATCGTGGAACAGGTGGTCATTCAAATTGTCCAAATGTTGAATGTTACAATTGCAACAACTATGGACACTATGCAAAGCAGTGCTATGCTGAGAAGAGAATGGAAGAAAATGCAAATTTACTAGAGGAAGATGAAACAAAAGATGAAGGAATTCTCATCATGGCCAATGAAGGCGTCACTTTGGATAATGACATGCTATGGTATCTAGACATTGGTGCTAGTAATCATATGTGTAGGCACAAACACCTCTTTCTTGGTATACAAGAGATAGAAGATGGACATGTGTCCTTTGGAAACTCAACTAAGGTTCCAATTATTGGAGAAAGGTTGTTCAATTTTCATGAAAGACCGAATTTTGCACTTGAAGGACAAAAATGGATGAGTACTCGCACATGTGGAGATGGCAAAGAATCAGATGTTCAAACTGAACTTTATTAAGAAGTGGACTTTAAGTCTAACTCAACCTCTTAAAATCGGCTTATAATAAGGTGGGGTTTGCACCCACTTATATACTATGAAATATCCTTAACTCTAGTCAATGTGGGATCATTAATGTTTTTTTGTAGCAATAAGAAACTTGACTCATGTGTTGTACTTGAAAATAATGGTTCTGATTTGGGAAAAGGCAGTAAATAAAATGTTGTCGAGGCATCATCTGAAAGGGATATATGGTCTAATCATTATGCTCCAAGCTCATTGAACCCAGAGTCTTCCTCAAATCCTTTCAATTCCAAGGGCAAAAGTGTAGAAGATTTTTTTTTTGGGAAATTAAAGTTATTCAAACCATAACTTTGCATGGTTGCTGTAGTGAAAAAGACTGAAGTTGCTTCTAATCCAGAATAGTGTGGTGGATTTTGGAAAAATATTGGAGGCAATTGGGGTCAGACAAAACATAAAATTGCAAGTGTGAGTGATGACAAATAGTAAATGTTTGAGTTTAAGGGAGGAATTTGTTAAGCATTAAACTCAAAGTCATCATTTGCATAATCTTACCCTAAGCTCTGTCATAGTGTCATAGTGTAGTATATATTCTACATGATCTTGGATATGCAGAACTGAATGATTGACATTATGTTGAGTGTAATAAGGTATGGAGTTAAGTTTTTATCTGTGGGTTATAAGTTAGGAGGAGAGTGAAACCAATGTTTTAAGAGAATAACCAATATAAAGTAGTGAAGTTTATTGAAGGAGAAACACTCATAAATTCATCCAACACCCACAATGATGATTCATCAGTTCTAAATTTAGGCTCAGTTACACTATGAGTTCTGTAACTATCTACATTTATAATATCTAGATTTGTTGCTGAAAAAAAAATATTTTTTTTAATAATTTCAGGAAAATTAAGTTCTTTTATTTAATACATTTTCCAATGTATTCTACTATGTATAAACTAAAGGTTATATAAGCAAAGAGCTCAAATAAATGTTCTAATATTTTTAAATGTTTTGAAGCGAAAGATTCGGATGGTGCTATTTCAAATTTATGAACCTATGTTTGGGTTTTAGAAATTGAGAAATTTTTTGGTCACTCTATGTTTTGAACTAAATTTATTTCATATAAATGTTGACATAAATAGTTTTACAACGAGTAATTAAAAAAAATACCATTTTTTTCTTGTTTTATCTATAAATTGTTGAACAAAAATAACCTCTTCCCGATTGACTCGCACCAATTTAACCAAGTCACCCTTTTTTTCTCCATTTTCTCCTAACTACCAACCATATCCAACCATGAATTTGTGATTTCTTGGCCAAAATCTTCTCTCAAATCTCCTCCACATGTAACCCTAAAAGTCCTCTCACACCAGCAAAACTCCCTTTAAATAACCCTCCCATGCAAACTCAATACTCATTCTTACTCGCAGCAGTTTTCTCTAACACTCGTGATAGAGAAAAAACTGCTACTGAACAATAAGAATCCTCTTACGCAAGAACAAATAATACCAAAAATCCCAAAACCCTAAAAAAAAATGGCACGTCAACTCGTTGTTCTTGCTCTTGTTTTTGTTGCCCTAAGTGGCATTGCCATGGCTGAAGAAGCCCCATCTGCATCTCCAAAATCCTCTCCATCACCTTCATCCTCTCCAAAATCATCCCCATCACCAGCCTCATCTGCATCACCAGCATCATCACCAAAATCATCTTCATCTTCATCACCAGCATCATCTCCATCAACCGAGTCTCCTCTATCCTCTCCTCCTTCACCTTCCCCATCATCAGATGAGACTGAAGTGGCAACCCCACCAGCCCAAGGCAGCAACCCCATTGAGCTCTATGCTCCCGAGCCAGAACCCTTTGACGCCTACTCGCCGGAGGCCGACCCCGCAGACATTGCCCACAGTGGCTGCGCCGGCCAACTCTCTGCTGCCGTGGTCGCCACCGTTGCTGTTGCTGGCTTCTTTGCCTTCTAAGCTATAGTTTTGTAGTTGGCATTGTACTTTAACTTGTGGGGTACGTAACAATATGTGTTGGGCAGGGTTCTGTATCTTCATTGATTAGGTTTTGCTGAATGATTGGAATTATGCAGATGGATGGTTCTCAAGAACATTAAAGTCATATATGTGACATGAGTATTCTATTCTAGATTCATTTTTTCTAAATTTTCAATTTGAGTTGCCTTTGTTTAACCTTTCAATTTGTTTTCGTGTGATTAAACCTGAAATTCAAATTTTCATTTTCACGAACCCTAGGGTTACTATATTCATACACTTTTTTTCGTATGCTTAAACAATAATTAAGCTACAGAGAATGCAAGCCTTATAATAGTTATTTTTTATATAAATTTTATTATAATTTAAGATTTGTTATCATAATAGAAATGATGATAATAAGAAATAAGATTTTTATTATTTTAATATGAATTATTATCTTTTTAACTTAAGAGTATTAATAAATGTTTTCATCATAATTTTAAATAAAATAGTATTATATCATTTGCTAGCACTTAGAATATGATAAATTATTACTAGAACATAAAATATAATAAATATTCAAGTTCATATAGTTATTGTAAGTTAGAAACATAACGTGAGAAATATTGTTATATATTATTTGATTTTCTTTAGCAAAAGAAACTAAAGGTTGTTGTTATATATTTTGAAAATAAGTTATGTTGTAATTTTTTTTGTTTCATATGTTAATAACAAAACTAGCAAATATTTATATATTTTGTTACAAAATATATTATGATTTTTTTATTGACATGGTAGCAATAGAAAATAGCCAATGTTATACATTTACTTACAAAATAAATTACTATTTTATTATTATGATGAAAAATAGTTTTCTTAAAAACGATTATAAAAGCAACACGAGGTTTACAACAATTATCACTCTTTCCTACTACTCTCAAATAATATGAATACCAAAATCTTTAGTTTTTGAGTAAAGTACAAAAAAAATCCTTATTAATTTGGATTGAGTGCTTATAAATCATAAAGGTTCTTCATCTAAATGACCTAAGTTTATCTAAACAAAAGATATTTTAAGACACAAATGATTTATTTGATAGACACAACAACTTGTAGTTTTTTTTGCTTCTAATAAGTCTCACTTAGACAATACGAATAATGTCTTTAACTATTGTTGTACCATACGAAATATTCTACACTTTTATTCTATTGTATTGTAGAAAATATTTTCACCTCACATCTACCAAGAATATTTCATAAAAGTCCATGTCTACATCTACAGTCTCTTGAAAGACACCTTAAAGTTTTTCCATGCCAACAACCATTCTAACACGCCTCTATGTCTTGCCTTGTAGTTTTGTCTTTTACTCCATTTTGGATAAAAACGTTATGACTTAGGACTAATAAATCATGTCAGCCATCAATATGTTGCTTGAAGAGGGGATAAACATTTAATGTTTCTTGGAGCAAATTTAATGTTTATGTTTATGCATGAACAAACACAAAAGGAAGAAGAAGAAGAAGAAGACTTTCTCTAATGTTTCTCAATAGGTAGAAGAATTTTCAACAACTACTTTCTTCAAGACTCTAGAAATATAAGATTTTTGAAGATGAAGAAATTTTGACAACAACTAATTGATATTCACTATATTCAAAAGTCAATTCTTTGTGTGCCCTAAACACTTTGTAATAAACATTGTTTATGTTTAATAACAACCTAAAAGAGTGAACCTTATCATGTATTTGTCTCAAAATGTTACACCTATTTTAGTTAGCAACCTAGTGATATTTTGATCACACTTTTTTGTTAGTCAAAAGTGTTTTAGCCAAGAGTGGTTGAGTTCCAAACAATACTTGTGTTTTAGCCAAGAGTGGTTGGGTTCTAAACAATACTCGTGTATTAGCTAAGAGAGCTTGAGTTACAAACAATACTCGTGTTTTAGCCAAGAGTGGTTGGGTTCTAAACAATACTCGTGTATTAGCTAAGAGTGGTTAAGTTACAAACAATACTCATGTTATAATCAAGCATGGTTGGGTACCAAACAATATATGAAAACAAGTCAAACCAACATAAGGGAGAGTTGAATTGTGCTTTAAGAGTTTTTTAAATTTTCATAAAGTATCATCGGATGATAATTCAAATGATAATTTAACCTAACAAACAATCTTAAAGAAAAGTGTTTTCTAATGATTTAGTTTGTAATGCTGTAGTTATTTTAGTTAGTGCAGTATAAAAGTATATAATGATTAAAGGTAAAGGAAGGAAAGATTTACATTATGTTTTTAAACAAGTTCATCTAATAGTGTAGACTACGTCTAGTTCTAAATCAACTAATTAAGTTTTATGCAGACTACTGTTACAAGTTACAAATTGAATATTATTTGGAATGTGGTCACTCCTGGCTAATAACCCAAGTATTATTTTGACACATAGCCACTCTTGGCTAAAAGCCCGAGTATTTTTTTGGAACTAGTCCACTCTTGACTAAATAACTCGAGTATTCTTTAGAACTTAGTCACTCCTTGCTAACCCATTGAATATTATTTGAAATACAATCACTTCTATCTAAGATTGAGTATTGTTTGGACAACAACCACCTATGGCTAAGACATTGAGTATTGTTTGGAATGTAGTCACTCCTAGCTAAACAAACAAGGTTTGTATAAAGAAGTGAAAAAAAGATAATATGGGTTTTCCCACTAGAGAGTATTAGTGCCTTATGACATACACAAACATAGGAACTCTTTTTTAGTTTGTTAAATGAACACAACATTAGTCTCCACAAAGCTTTTATGAGCACAGAAAGAGTTTAACATCATTTCAGCACTTAAAATTCCTTATCTTCTTTATCTTCTTTTTTGAAAGATAGCTTTATATAATAGGCTTGGAAGAGGGATTCGTTACAAATCATTTTCTATCCGTTGAGAGCTTTTGAACTCAAATAGTTCCATCTTCTAACATCTGATGAACATTGACGTAAAGATGAATTAAATGCAGTCCCTGCAACATTAGATGTCAATCTCCTCGTGCAAAACAAGCACAAAGAGGGGAAGGCAAGTCTAAATGATAAGCGTAGGAAGAAGATGTAACTTGCTCAACATCATAACAACTGCATTGTCGTTTAGACAAAGGGTAAAACTCTTTACGCCTCTGCAATCTAACTCCATGAGATCCACATCAGACATGTTGTATTCAATGTCACAATGTACCATCATCAATGGACTATGTTGTGTGCTTGAGATCCTTCATGGATTATGACGAGGTCTTGTTAAATTACTACTTTGTCTTAGGGACAAACTGATGTATCCACTAGTGCAAATAACACATATTACACCGATTCTATGAGACATATTGCACCGGTTCTACCACTGATGTAGATCTCAATGATGTAACATGTCAATCACATATTACATTGATTGTAAAAACTGATGTAAAGTACCAAATTTGAGTAAAATAATTCAAAAATATAGCACCCAAAAGAGACATATTACACCGGTTGTAAGGCCTAACCCGAGTAATATGTGCACTCGTCTTCTCTTTTTTTCTTTCATGACACTGGTGTTCTCTTCCTCTAGGTTTGTGAAAGCCAACCAATGGGGGAGCCAAGATCTGCATAAGCAACACCTCCTCCTCCACCACCACCACCAATCTCTCTCTCTCTCTCTCCCAACAGCATGGTGAGGTTGGCACTCGAGTGCAAGAAGCATTCAGAGAAGGATAAGATTAGGATCGACAAGGAACCCATGTGGACCATGTAGTGAAACAGGAACAAGAATGGGTACGACGTGCAGAGGGAGGGGACGAAGGAGGACTTGTACGTGATAGAACTTCTAAAGGTGGTGTGCTCCGACGTTCTTCCATCGAGTGTAACCTGTTTTTCATCCACAACCACGATTTAATATGTGCCATATGAAAGATTTCTTTCGAGTCGACTACCCCTTGCTTTAAAACAACAATTTTTCTTGTTCCCATATACTCCACACTATAGTCGCCCACAGACCTTTCCAAACCAAATTATGTTTGCTACTAACATGTACTAAATGGAATTTCTCAAAGTGGCATATCATGTCCTTGAGTTGTACAAACAGAATGCCAATCCATCTGTAGCACATAGACCATACACATTGTTTAATTTTACATTCTAAAAATAGATGATGAGTTGATTCGTCCATAGATTGGCACATCACACATATAATTGTGGTTACCGCCACCCCTCTCCTTAATAAGCTCATTCTTTTTTGGAATTCTATCCAACAAAACCCTCCAAGCAGTAGTCAACATGTTGGGAAGTGCTCTAGCCTTCCAAAGATTCTTGAAGTGACCGTTGTGAGAATCTCTGACATGATTAGCTAAGCATTCATACACTATTTTCACTGAAAATAACCGTGATTCATCACCTCCCCAAACATGTATATCCTTCATCTTCCTGTTCAAATTGGTTCTAGAAATGTACCTTAAGATTTCTTCCTCCTGTATGGATTCTCACTCGAACCTAACACGCCTCCACTTTAAACTCCATTGTCATTATGATCCTTCCCACACCCTACCTCTCTCGCCATTAGCCCCTTATCCAACGATATTGAATACATCCTAGGATACATTATTTTGAGATTATACCTGTCAGCCCACGCATTCACCCAAAATCTAGCTTTATCCCCAACTCCAACTCTCCAACCTAGTGCTTCTTGAAACCAATCTACACCTTCTTCCTCACCACATACTTTAGATAAGTCTCTCCACCACCAAGATTGGAATTTCATTTGTGTTTGATTGTTACTAAATCCGTGCCATATTTTGACAACAATAAATCTTTCCACTTTCCTTTTTTTTTCACTCAAAAGACGTCATTTCCATTTTTCCATGAGAGCATAAATAAACTTCCGGATATCTTTAAAACCCAACCCTCCCTCCTCTTTAGGCTTACACAAATACTCCCAGCTTACCCATGATATAGATATGCTCTACTTCCCCCACCCCCATAAAAACCTCCTTTGAATATTTATGAAGCTTTTACATACCGATTCCGGGGCTTTAAATAATAATAAGTAGAAGAGAGGCAACACTGTGATAACTGACTTGATTAAACATATTTTTCTTGCCAACTACAAAAATCTCTCATTCCAAGCACTAAGTCTAGCACTTAATTTGTTTATAACTACCTCCCAAAATTATTTCTTCCTTAGGTTATCGTCCACTTCCAACCCCAAATACTTAAAGGGTATCCTCATTTGTGTACAATTTAAAATCTTTACATAACACACAAGAGTATTCCTTCAACATTTATTTCTGCTAGCATTGACTTATGGAAGTTAATCTTCAACCCAGAAGCAAGCTCCCTAAGAATAGTCTTCATAGACACCACATTACAAAAGGAATCTTCACACAAAAAAATATTACCGTGAGCAAACTGAAGCATACATGATTCTACCTCATACCACCAACCTTCACATCAGTAAGCAAATTGGCCTTTAAAGCTTGTCTTACTAACCCAACCAAACCCTCTGCTACAACAATAAATATGAAAAGGGGCTAAAGGATCACCATGCCTCAACTCTCTCGTTGGTTTAAATTCCATCGTAGGACTACCATTAACTAGGACAAAGACCGAGGCATATTCCAGACATCCTTTAATCCACTCACTATGGAAGCCCAGACCGTGTAGCTTATCAAATCAGAATTCTCACCTTACTGAGTCGTAAGCCTTTTCATAGTTCACCATTAGACATAAGCCTCTCCTCCCGTGCCTCCTGAGCTCCTTCAAGAATGTCGAATGACTTTCATCAATAATATAGGGGAGAACATTCTTCATTCTACATGATAACACCTTTGAAATGATCTTATATAAGGCACCCACTAAGAAGATGGGTCTATACTGGTCAAGCTTTGTGGGATCACACACTTTAGGTACTAAGGCTATAAAAGATGCTTTACAGCCTTTCGGGATAGTGCCCGTTTCATGGAAATGATGCACCGCTACTCTAACATCAGATTTAATAACATCCCAATTATTCTTGATGAAGTTAAAATTAAATCCATCTAGCCCAGGACTTTTTGAACCTTCACGTTGCCACACCGCTTCCCATATTTCTTCCTTAGTAAAATTGGATATGAGGCTTGAGTTGTCCTCCAAAGATAGAGATTTAAACTCTACATCTCCAAGCATAACCCCGAAGTCATATGTAGCCACAAAGCTATCTTCAAACAACTTTTTTGCTTCACCTCTGACAACTTCAGGTTCCACACACCATTGACCCCAAACTTCCACACCTTCGATATCATTCATTAGTTTTCTCCATCTTAAAATAGAGTTGTAAAATTTTGAGTTAGAATCTCATACCTAAGCCAATTTTCTCTAGCCTTCTGCCTGATAAGAGAATCTTGCTTTTTTGTTAATCACCCTTAATTAACTGACCAAACCCATTCTCTTCAACCTAGCACTCTCCTCAAGTTCACCTTGATCATCTTGGGAGTCAAGATCATCTATTTCCTTTAGATTCTTCTTCTTGTTCGTGTCTAAATTTCCAAACACATCACGGTTCCATACTTTAAGATCAACCATCAAGGATTTCAACTTGTCTTTGAATTTCATCATGTCATTTCCTTGTACATAATAAGACTTCCATTTGTCTTTTACCAGCTCCTTAAAACCACTCTTCAGATACCAAACATCAATGGTTCTGAAAGGCCTTGGACCCCAAACCTTAACCAAAGATTTCACCATTATTGCACAGTGGTCTGAGACCTCTCTCCACTAAACATATTGTTTACACATTGGCCATTTTTGTAGCCACTCCTCATATACCAGTACTATGTTTAGTCTACTCTTTGCTAAACCATTCGACTTATACAACGTATACTTATTACCTACAATAGGTAGTTCCACTAAAAAATTCCTTTCAATGAAGCTAAAACCACGGATCTCACTCGATTGGGTACCCCTTTCTCTAGCACCTTTCCTTTCGTTTACACTTCTAACAACATTAAGATCACCAAAAAAAAGCACCATACCAAATCCTGATGTGTAGATTTGATAGTAGATAATTCCTCCCACAAAGCTACCTTTTCACTCAAATTGCACGTTGCATACAAATTGACCACAACACACTTGTTATCAGTTGTAAGGTGTTGGCCAAAAACAGCAATAAAGCCCCTTCCCATCAGATGACTATCATAACTAAAGGCTTCTTTATGCCACATAGATAACAAACTCCCAACTCCATTTGCACCATTGTAATGAATCCAACCAACCTTATTGTCACCCCCAAAGAAAGACACCTAGCATTCGAAAAAACACTTGTTTTTGTTTCTTGTAAACACATTATTTTTGCACCCTCCCCACACAATAATATGTCTTAGGTATCTAGCTTTGGTGTCCCCCATGCCTCTAATATTTAGATTTACAATAATCGTAAAAACCCATTTTGTTACCCTCCTCAAAACTCTTCATGACCTCAAGGTCCCTCTCTTCCATTCGTTTGAATTCCTTGACAACCTCCTCCTCATCCCCACAACAAGTTGTTATCCTGATGAAAAAAAATATTCAGCAGATTTTATTTTTAATTTTTTCATTATTATGTACAATTATTAACATTAGACACAAGCTGCAGTGGGCAGAACACGAATCCAAGTCCCTTCAGTGACCAACAAAGTTTTAACCACTACACCAGACAAGTTCTTTTGTCATATTAATGCGAGGCACGTGAAAATTTTCATTAGTATGTAGCTTAAATATAATTTAATAAAAATTATATTAAAACTTTCAAAAATTTAATTCATTTTATTTTAAACTTATATAACAAATAAATAAATTTAATGTATAAAAGAAATGTATATAATTTATAAAAAAAAAAACTTTCTTTAATTCATACAAAACAATTAAATTCAATTTATACAACAAAAATAATTCATTTCATTTATACAACAAAAAATTATTTTAATTTATACAACAAAAACTTAATTTCATTTATAGAAAAAAACATATATTTAATTTATACAACAAAAAATAAATACATAATATTTTTAAAATTTAAATATGTATATTTTTTACCCAATTATTATTTTTCTACATCTTTCAATTCTTTATAAACTTTATTAAATAATTTCTTTAAATAATTTAAAAATAAACACGTAATCAATTTAATTTAACTAACATATACCAAACTTATTAAAATTAAAATAAAATAAAATAAATACAATAAACAAGTAAAAATTATAATATTTATTACCATGTTATACATTAAATAAATATAAAATCAATAAACTCTAATTATGCGTGGGCTAGCCCACACTTCCTATTATTTGCGTCGATCGTAGCCCACGCAAACTGAAATGTTTTTTTTTTTATTTAAATCTATACCTGCGTCCATTATCTATTGGATTGTAAAAAAAAATTACTTTTTGCGTCGATTTTGCGCAGATTTGGCCCATGAAAATTGCGTCTACATTTAGCCCACGCATCCGTAAGAAAGCTAAATCACCCCGTTTTCTGTAGTGTACAATTAATAATTAATAATGTGAGTAAGGAAAAGTTGAAACTCTTGAATAATATAATTGTTATTGGAGCAGGTTTTTTTTAGTAGAATAAAGTTTATATAGAATTGGAATATTTTTAAAATACATTATTTATTTATTTATTTTTATTACTGATAAAAAGTAATGAAAATTAATATATATATATATATTAATTAGCATTATTTGACTTAATATTTAGTACAATATATATTATTCTATTAGTATAGACCTAATTAATACGTTTATTCTATGAAATTAATTCCTAATTAATAGACAAAAGTTATATCTATAAACACTAATTAATATCAAATCTTAAGTTGATAAATGATATTTTCACTTCTTTTGTGTCCTAGTGTAAGAATTTGATAAAATCGGAGTTAGTCATAGTGAATTAGGATATATAAAAGAAACAATATCAGAGATATCAACTGCTAAGAATCCCAAAAATTCTTTCATTGGGTAAAGCTACCTAAAAAGTAAAAATCTTCTATTAATATCAGAAGAAAAATCGTTTTTATTTTATTTTTATCATATTATAAGTGTGAAATGAAAATTCAATCCTTAAAATAGTAATAAAGAATATTTTAATATGTAAAAAGTGTGACAAATCACGTTTTACTGTTAAAGTTTATGAGATCATGCTAGTATTAAGTTGTAAGATTTAAGGATTATGAGATCATTTTACTGTTATAACTTTTGAAGACAAATTTATTTTGTACAATTTTTAACCTTCCCAAATTAAATTTTCACATGTTAACATGTTCATGGAACAAATCATCATTTATCTTTTATTTCATTGACTTGAATTTAAACTAAAATTTCTGTAGACTTGCATTGATTCTAGGTCTTATGTATGAACACAAGAGAATGGGATTAGAAGTGAGGAGACATGAACATTTGGCAATTAAGACTTGGTAGGTGAATTGAGTGTGTTTGTGGAGTTAATTGAGGGAACAATGTTTTCACTTGCTTCCATAATGGTTTTGATTCTTTTGAAGTGCAAAGCCATGTGAGATACCTTGACCCCACTGGTAACCCTTTCTGCATGATTGACGGGAGAAAGCTTCCAATGACTTCAGTATGTCACAAGTTTTTTTAGGGTCAAATCATTCAAAAACTAACCCACAACTCTCCTTTCAAACCAATCACTAGTTTTTGAATTAGGGCATTTCAAACTTCAAAACATATATAAATGAGTGATTATAATAAAATTATTACATAAAAACTAATTTTAAAAGTAAAAATAATTAATTATTATATTTACTAAAATAAAGATAATTTTAGAGATTTAAAAAATTATTAGTTTCTATTATTGATAAATAATTTTTAAATTGATACTTAATTAGTTAAAAGGTTTTTCTACCAAATTTAAAATCTTGATAGTTAATTACATACAAATTTAAGAACTACTAATTAATAATAAAAATTAATTTAAAAATTAAAATATTTTTTAGTATTCAAAATGGTATCTAATTTATTCAATATAACAACTAATTATTTTTTATCTAGAAAATTGATTTCTATTTAATAATTTTTTTAGTTTAGTTTTTAATTTTTAAGTTAGAAAAAAATCAAATGATTTTTTTAAAATTTTTATCTTTATTTTATATATATAGACTAGTTTTAATTTAGAGAGAAGTCAATTTCATTTTGTTAAAAGTAGTTATTGAGAGACTGTCAAAATTGTTCATAAAATTATATATTAATGAGACAAGTTTTAATTCAAGATTAACTATCTATAAATTCAGTATTTACATTAATAATATGATTACAAAATAATTATTTTCTTCACAGGTTACAATTATTTGGGCTGTTTTGTATATTTTTTACCTTTAAACTAACGTTTGTTTTTATTTTATGTATAAAAAATTATAATTATATACCAAAATGTACAAAAATATTTTTCATAAATTTAACCCAAACTTAATGTTAAGAAGTGTGAAATGAAAAGAACAATATTGTCCCAAAATTTAATCCTTGATATATATATATATATATATATATATATATATATATATATATATATATATATATATATATATATATAAATATATTATTTTTTTTTTTTACCTATAAATAATGAA
>Ga0123342_1000780_pt1 | contig 51918 bp, 31 predicted proteins | sample Turbeawhitnodule_FD_89960 | JGI IMG/M metagenome (GOLD analysis project Ga0123342, IMG submission 89960) | Root nodule microbial communities of legume samples collected from Mexico - Turtle bean Mexico white nodule | ecosystem: Host-associated > Plants > Roots > Nodule | place: Mexico: Nepantla...
CTCCATTTTGTATATTTCAAAGCTCCTTCCTAGTCGTATGACCAGTGCCCTAGTTCCCTTGGGCCCTTCTTTGACTCAATAGTACCCTAATTGCTCAGTGATTTACAGTTCAAATCTTTTGGCCTTTGTTTCTAGGTTCTTGTGACTTCAGTTTCTCTTTGTTGTGCACCCTGATGTTAGGTTTTCCCTTCGTAGCAACTTGTGCACACCCCTGTTGCTTGATTTGTCGTTGCTGTGCCTTTCTTTTGTCCTTTTTTTTGTCACTTTTCTCCTTGTTCTGCTCTATTTCAAGAGAACATGGTTTGAAATCTGTCTTTTATGATAAAATTGTGTTTATAACTTGTGGCTAATTATGAATTAAATTGGGTCTTTAAGTTTTTGAATTTGTAGTTTTAAGTTTAATTCACATTCTGTGATTGGATTTGGAGGTTATTTCTTTATTTATGCTATTTTTAATGCATATGTACATGTTGTTTAAGTTTGTTTTTGCGTTGTTGTTAGGTTCTTAAACCCTGCGATATACTATCTTTCAACCCGTCCCTATCCTAAGATATTGATTTTCACAACAATGTTTTGCAACATGCAAGCAACTTGTGATACCATTGGGCATTTTCTAGACCTGACAAGAAACCCACAGAATGGAGAGTTTATTAAAGGAGGAAGGGTGTGTTCCATGTGAAGGAGAGGTTGTTAGCTGAATAGTTGCATAGGTAGGTATTCTAGAGTAGGAGTTCGGAATCATTCTGCAACAGAGTGAATCTTTGGAGGAGCGTCATGCTCTGGGAGAGGGAATGGTATTTCTATACTGATACTGCTATCTGAGCGTACTCTTCTTATTTAACAAAGCCGCCTCTGTTATTAATTTCTAATTCCCCAACAAGTTGCAATTGTGTTTCCATATTTTTGCTTTGAATGTAAATGTGCAACTTTGTAAATACTTAAAGACCCATATACCAGTGTGTCAATATTGACATAACAAGTTAGCGTGCTTGTTTAAAATTCATGATTAGACACTGAATTATTCTTTTGATGAACCTCAGGTTTAGAAAAACGCCATATTCAGATGCTGAAATCAAGGTAACTAGTCTTTTTGTCGCAATACCTTTTATATTACTTTTATTGTTTTACTAAAGATTTTATCCATCAGTTACTGTATGCATCATACTTGTCTTTATAGAAAAACGTACTTGTCCTATTTTACTTTCAGATTCTATGGTATGTAACATGTGACTAGGACTGAAACTTAATTGCTACTAGTACAGCATAAATCGTAGGTTTGAGAATCTTCTTGGACACTAGTTTCTTAACTATCTATTGAATTTGGGGAAGCCACATAATAACGATGCCGTAGTGTCATCTATGATTTGTGCTTATTGCCCCAGAAAAATTAAAAAAAAACTCTGCCATAACTTGCTTCCAATTTACCAATAATTGCCCTCCCTTGAGACCATACTGTTCTATATTTAGTTACGGAATTGTCATAAATTAATCCTCACTGATTTCCTATAGTGTGTTTTAACTGTGGCTAAATATGTTTCCATGGTTGGCACTGTCCTGTGTTATCTACAGTACCTATTAATGGGAGTAACTAAGGGTGGGCAAAAAATCCAAATTACAAAATGCAATCAATAATTATCCAAATCCATATTAGTTTTAATCCATTTAAATGGATTTATCTCAAATCCATATTTTTGGATTTTAAATCCAATCCATTTAATTGGATATGGATTAGATCTAAATTGGATACATTTTTTGATTATCCAAATTGCATTTTGGGTTGGATTTTGACTTGACTCGATCTAGGTTGAGCCAAGACAATTCGGGCCACAGGTTGAGCAAAGTCGGGTCAAGTCCACGTCCAGCCGAGTTGTCCGGGCCCCAAGTTGAATCGAGTCGGTATGGGCCAAAGTCGAGCCAAGTCATTCCGGGCCAAAGTCGAGCCAAGTCAACTGTAGCTAAATATGTTTCCATGGTTGGCATTGTCCTGTGTTATCTACAGTACCTATTAAGGGTGGGCAAAAAATCCAAATTACAAAATTCAATCCATAATTATCCAAATCCATATTAGTTTTAATCCATTTAAATGGATTTATCTAAAATCCATATTTTTGGATTTTAAATCCAATCCATTTAATTGGATATGGATTAGATATAAGATTAGATACATTTTTGGATTATCCAAATTGCATTTTGGGTTGGATTTTGACTTGACCCGATCTAGGTTGAGCAAAGTCGGCTCAAGTCCACGTCTAGTTGAGTCGTCCAGGCCCAAGTCGAATCGATTCGGTATGGGCGAAAGTCGAGCCGATTCAACCTTGGGCCAAGTCGAGCTGAGTGGCTGATCTTGAGTCGACCAGACATTGGCCCAGGCCAATGTCTAGTCGAGTCGGTCCAATCCCATGTCGAGTTGAGTCTTTCGAGTCTGATATCGAGTTGAGTATGTTCGGGCCGATATCCAGACGACTAAGCCAGCTGATGTCGAGCCAAGCGGGCCAACGTCGATATTGAGTCGAGCAAGCCCGGGTCGATCCGGACCCGGATTGATGTCAAGTCGTCCGGGCCTGGGCTGATGTCGAGTCGCCTGAGCCTAGCCAAATGTCGAGTTATTCGGGCCCAGGGCAATGTCGAGCTGAAAACGCCCGAGTCGATGTCGAGCTGAGCTGATGTTGAGTCGAGCAGGCCTGGGCTGCTGTCGAGCTAAACAAGCCTGAGCCGATGTCGAGTCGAGGGGGCCCGGGCAAATGTCGAGTTGTTCGTACCTGGGCTGATGTCTAGTTGTCCAGGCCGATGTCGAGTCGTCTAAGCTCGAATCGATGTCGAGTGGTCTGGGCCCGGGCCGATTTCGAGTCTTCCGGACTCGGGCTAATGTTGAGTCGTTTGGACCCGGGTTTATGTCGAGTCGTTCAGGCCCGGGTCGATGTCGAGTCGAGTGGGCTAGGGTTGAAGTCAAGTCGTTCGGGTTGGGTCGATGTCAAGTCGAGTGGGCCAGGGCCGGTGTGGAGCCGACAGGGCTTAGGTCGATGTCGAGCCGAGCGGGTCGAGCCAATGTTTAGATGAGCAGGCCTGCGCAGATGTCGAGTTGTTCGGGCCCGGGCAAATGTCAAGTTGCACGGACCCAGGTCGATGTCTAGTTGTCCAGGCCCGGATCGATGTCTAGTTGTCAAGGCCGATGTCAAGTCATCCGGCCCGGACCAATGTCGAGTCGTCCAGTCCCGGGTCGATTTCAAGTCGTTTAGGGCCATGCCAATTTTGAGTCTTCTGGGCTCGGGCTGATATCAAGTCACCTGAGCCCAGGCCGATGTCGAGTCGTTCATGCTCGGGTTGTTGTCGAGTCGTTCGGGCCCGAGCCAATGATGAGTTGAGCGGGCTGGGGCTGCTGTCGAGCTGAAAAGGCCCGAGTCAATGTCAAGTCGAGCGTGCCCGGGCCGCTTTCGAACTGAACGAGTCTGAGTCGATGTCAAGTTGAAGGAGCTCAGGTCGATGTTGAGTCGAGCGTGCACTGGCCGATGTTGAGTAGAGCGGGCCTGGGCTGCTGTCGAGCTGAAAAGGCCCGAGTTAATGTCATGTCGAGCGGGCCCAAGCCGTTGTTGAGCTGAACAAGCTTGAGCCGATGTCTAGTCGAGGGGGCTCAGGCTGATGTTGAGCCGAGTGGGCCCAAGACGATGTTGACCCGAGCGGGCTCGGGCAGATGTCGAGTTGTCCGAACCCGGGCCGATGTCAAGTCGTTTGGGCCCTGACGGATGTCGAGTCGTCTGGGTCCAGGCCAATGTCGAGTCGTTTGGGCCCAGACTGATTTTGAGTCGTTCGGGTCAGGCCGATTTCGAGTCTTTCGGGCTCGGGCGAGACGAGTTGGTCCGCGTCCATGTTAGTCGACTTAGATCCAGTTCGAGCGAAGTTAGTCTGTGTCCATATCAAAATGAATTTAATATAATTAACAAACTGAATTTAATCTAAATTTATTCCACTTTAAATGAATTTTTTAAAAAATCAAATAAATTTGATTTAGTTAAAATGGATATGGATTCATATCCATTTATTTGGATATGGATTATTTTCTTTTTAAATAAATGGATTTACGATAATGAAACAAATGCAGAAAGAACTTATAAAACAAATGAAAGTATAATTTTCTTTATTTCAAAATTACACAAATATTTGGATTTTGAAAAATTCCACACCCCTAGTACCTATTTATATAGATGTTCTGTCTTTGATTCATTTAAATCCTCTCATCTTTGCAGACAGCATTTAGGACCAAGGCAAAGGAGTATCATCCTGATCAAAACCAGGATAATATTGGTAAGTCTTGATTTATCAGAGTATACGATATTGTAGCCTCAGGCCATAATATTATTAATCACATATCCATGTATGTGGAAATATACAGAGGCTGCTGAGGCGAAGTTCAAGGAAGTGTTGACTTCCTACGAGGCCATAAAACAGGAAAGAAGGAACTGAACTAAATCTGCTCAACTATCCTGGGACCCGAAAGGATGCGAGGTATTCTAAATGGGTTACTAAAGTTCCTCATTACTTCATCGAATTATCATCCGGCTAAAATATAGTTGCTCTTTGAGTAAATTTTCTGCAATGATTAGAGAATTAAATTATGGTGTTTTTTTATTTTATTTTTAAACTCATCAAATATATAAGGTTATGTATTTAATTTTAGCACTCCAACCAGATAATTAATGCCCCTGTAACGTGGTCTCAGTAGATTCGAGGGGGTTGTGTTAGCCCATTAATTCACTTCATGTACACAGTTGGACCCTCCAAAGTAACAAAACTATGTGTGCATTAATTATTGTTCTACTACGTAGAGCATACGTTCCATGCAGTCTCCCTGTCAATCACTGATAGGCCAAGTTTTACCACGAACGAAACGATCGAAGTTCACCTATAAGCATTTCCACTTAGGAGTTTGGATTTTAGCTGTTAACTTTGTTTATCTATCGTTTTTTTTCAACTAATTATCAATTAGACTGACTGCCTCGTAGCAACTTATAAAGTGATTTGCAATTTAAAAAACTATTCCTGTTAACTTTGTGTTTAGAGATTACATTCGGCAACTGCAGAAAAATATTTTATCGATATTAAAGGAAAAATAATAAAAGCTTCTTTTGGTCAATTTTTCGGTAAGGAAGCTGGATGTCATGTATCTGAGGTGGTCTAACAAACTTAGAATTTTCGCTTTGTGTACACAAGATTATACGTTCCATTATGTTTTCCTCCTTTTAGTTAGTAGAGTGTAACACTTGTTTAACAGACTTGCATAACTTGTTTGTCTTGTTCATTGAATCGTACATTTGAATCTTTTGCAGCATGACTTAACTGAGCGGCAATGCTGTTGCCAAGCCTTGATTGAGTGGCAATGTACGTTCAATTATGTTTCCCTCCTTTTAATAAATAGAGTGTAACGCATATTTAACAGACTTGCATAACTTGTTTGTCTTGTGCATTGAATCGTTTGCAGCATGACTTGATTGAGAGCGGCAATGTCTTCGCCAAGCGTCGAAACCGGGGACCTATTGCTTTTCGAAGGTTGACATGTTGTCCCATAAAGATATGTCATGGTTTTTCTTCCATTAGTGTCTCTAGCTTTAATTTTAATTTATTTAGATACTTGACCGCTAAATTTGAGGTGATTTGCAAAGTGAATTAGCAAAAGCTAAGGGTTTTGTATTTAATACCTACTTTTTCTTTAGCTTATCAGATTGATCCTTGGGGTTGATCATGCATGTCACAACCTGATTTCGACTTTCGCAACTTCAGCGAAATTATGTGTAAGTTTTAAATTATATTCTTATTGTGAAGAATAAAATTCATTTGAAACTAAAACTTCAAAATATAAGTAGATAGTTAACAAATATTAAAAAATAAAATTTTCAGTCTAAATCGACTCTATAGAAAACTTAACATTAAAGCTAGATTGCTTTCAAATGCCTCAAAATCGAATCCTTTAGATTTCTAAAGAATAAAAACATCGGTAGTTCATTTGTGAAGACGGACTCACTGAATTCACGTTTAAGCAGCCGGGGGATTTCGGTAGTAAGCTGGAACGGTTGCAGGGAAGAACATCTGACGGACTCCTTCTGCCTTAATTATTGGCATGATGATTCCGGATGCACTCTGACAAAAGATAAAATTGTTTATTGCAAGAGTAATTATCCAGATAAAAGAACAATGAATAAATTTTGGTACTTACAGAAATTAATCGAAGTCCAATCCACATCCGTTTAGGTGAAGGAAATGGTAGCAGTAAACGGCCAACCCCATATGTTGCAACAGCGAAGAAATGGAGAACCAGGGTCAACGGCCGAGGATTTAATCCCGAAAGCAGAGAGATTGGCCCTTCCGAGAATTGACCTCCAAGACTAAGATAATCGAAGCAAGCTTGGCGCATTTCCTTCCTCGCAGGATCAGATGATGCACAAAAAACCTTGTAAAGAGCTCCTGCCAGCGTATTTATAGTGGACGCCACAGGCTGCAAATTAAAAGATGAAGATAGTTAGAGTAACATGCAGAGGCCACTATTCGTTTTTTCCGTTCGGTGTGGGGGAAAAAAATAAGTGGTTGCCTCTCAATTAATAAATCGATGTTATAGGACACATTACTTTTCGCAAGGTATAAAAGGATTCAAGGTATTTGCAAAGGCTGGGTGCATCATTCAGATCACGCAAAGGCCTAAGAAGATTTCGCAGCACTACTATATCAGATAATGCCACAGTCATGCCACCCCCCGTTAGAGGATGGCGCATATTGAATGCATCTCCCATCAACAGGGCTCCGGGAGTAGGATAAGGAGCTGCTGGCATGCTTCTGTTTGGCATTGTCCTGATGCTGCCTTTGTCCACTGCAGCTATGAATGCGTTATGAAGCTCATGCGGAACCTGCATTAAATTTGTAGAATGTGAAATAAATTCCTGTTCCCGTTGAAATATATCTCGTGCCGAGGTTTGTAAAGAATTTGTAGAACCTCTATATTTATGTACCTGTGGAGCTATCACTGTCTTCAAATACTTAGCCATCTCACCATTAGAAATAGACGGAACTTTCTGACCAGGAACATCAACCAGACAACGGATTTCTGTACTACTTATTGGATAAAACAGAACTGGCGAAGGTTCTCCCAGTATGACATGGCCATGATTTGCACAAGGAAGTTCACAATTTTCCAAAACTAGACCAACGAAACAAGAGGGCACATCTACCTATAAACAAAGCATCGTAATCAGGAATTCTACACTACTCGGCAAACATTAACATTTAACCGAGAGAAGGGGAGCTCTTCAAATGAATAATACCAAAATGTTAATTCCTTGTATGAAAGCCTATTACTTCTGAAATAAACCAAATTTAATTTGAATATGGAAACAAATCACGTGCTTAAGCTGCATACCTTAGGATCACAAAGAGAACGACGCAAGTTTGAAAAACAGCCATCACAAACAATGGTAAAGGGTGCACAAACTGATAATTCTTGACTATCCTTAGTTTTGTACTGCACGCCTTTAATTACCCCCTTCTCTTCAAGTAAGGAAGTAACTGTTCCTTGCTCTAGTCGTACACTGTTAAAAAAAATTAAGTGAATAAATAAATATTTGTGTATGTGTGTGTGACAAGAAAGTACCTTCAGTTCAAGTCTAGAATGGTAAGTCTATTTTTAAATTGTTAAATATGATTTCTGAATTATATTGACTAATAATAGTGAGCCCTTATAGTTATATTCTAGCATATAGCTGTCTGAATGATAGGGAGCCAACCTGATTGCATAAATGACTTCAAACTAAAGTAACATGATTAAAATATCTAGCCAAGTCAGTTCAAATGGCATCGATGAGAAAATTTGAAAAATCAGAACATGATGTGCTACTCGAAAACTAAATCCTGTGTAGTAGGCAGGTACAACACCGTAGCAAGACAAATTCTTTAAGATAAACAAGAACTGCAAAGTAAAGGAAGAAACCGATACTTGGGAAGGGAGGCAGCCTTCTCTCTCATCCTTTGAATAAAACGGCCATTGTGAAAGCTTCTGCCAGTAACGTCTGAGTGAAACTTTTCCAACGGATAAGAGAGTCTAATGTGTTTCCCATCCTTGAAAAGAGCATAACCAAAAACTTGTTGAGCATCAATTTTATCCACACAATCTGCAGTGATAGGGAATCAATGGTCATTCTACACCTTGCTATAGCCATAGTTAAAATGACAAAAAAAATGTGTATTATTTCTAGCACTCACGATTAGTCACAGTAGGAATATTATATGCCGAATGTCCATATAGTTAAGTTTGCACTACCTTCAAGTCCCAGCTCAATTAACTTCAGATAGCCTCCAGGCTGAAGCAACTCTCCAACAATTCTGTCTGGTTCACTCAGATCTCTTTCAATGACAAGTACTTGACGTCCATCCTACATTAGATGATAATTATGCTATCAAAAGTTAATTGTGAATCTGTTTTAGAAAACAGTACTTAAAAAGTCCCAAAAATATGTCTGTATTCATACTGATCAAATGCCACAGCTCAAAAATTCTAGAAAAAGGTCTACATTCAGTCTCTCTTCCATCATAGTTTCCTTCTTATCTTGCTCTTCATTCTTTATCAAATTATTTATCGTATTTAGCAGCTCTCTATTTTGGTATCTTTTTGTTTTTCTACCTATACCAAGCCAAAAAAAAATCCATGAAAAAGGACACGAAGAAGGATAGAACTAGCTGGACCGCATAAACCGAAGTCCTAAAGTAAATATTGGTATACCATCTAACAACTACAATCAAGCCATTTAAACAGCATCACCAAGCATAAAGAAAGAATCTTCATCAATAAAAGTGAAAATTTCTGGCCACACGTTTAAATTGAACGCAGGATAAGTAATTATAAAAAAATCCTTTCGTTTCTGTCTGTAAATACCTCTAAAATCGAACTGTTTACTCGCGGAAACAACAGGTTCTCTTAAAGTTATGCTGCACCGTGATCTTAAAGTTAAAAACCAACAAAATCTTCAAAACATGTACCTCACTGTTTGTCCTTGAATATTTTATTCAAAATAAATAAATAGAAAAATGAAGTACCTAAAGTCTTATTCATCCTAAATCAGACAATCACATCTTCAGCTGCTTAGAAGAAAACAAAAATCAAACTCACGAGTGTTCGACTTTCAAAGTCTTCAGATCTATCACTTACCAACGGAGTAGCGTAATTTTTCTTCAACACACGTGATCATCGAGAAAATCAGACACTTCAAATCGCCCAAGCAATAAAGAAAGCAATATTCATAACATTCTTTTTTCTAAAATCTAAAAAACAATGAGTACTCTAGAGCAACTTTCTACAATCACTAGCATCGTTCCTTCCTCTAATAGTCTCTGTTACTATAACGCTATACATGCAAGCGAAGCATAATCTAATGCGCATCCTTACTGCCATCAACCAATCGAACAATCTTTATTAAAGAAATGACAACGCATTTTCCGGTTTTGGACAAAACACGAGTAAGACATAAACCACGAAGAAACAGGTATGGAAACCGAAACACCTTAAAAACATCTAATTCAAAATACCTTGCCGAGAGTGTAAGCCAGAGCGGAGCCAGCGACGCCAGCTCCGACAATTAAGACGTCAAATTCGCCGTCGCGCATCGACGATCTGCATTCTCCGGCGGCAGTAGTGATGTTTTCGGCGCACATAGAGGCATCGGTCTCCGACGATGCGCAACATTTCTTCCCCGCGAAAACGAAATTGCGAATCACAAATACGCTCACCGCGGCGCATATGATCCATCCAAACACGTAGGTGTCCAACATTTCGAGGAACCTCACGGCCACGGAGACGACGGTGCGGTGTTCTCGCTATAGTTTCTCTCCCTAATTCGCTTGCGCAACGAGGATTTCGAGAAAAAGCGTGTTTGCGTTCGTGCCTGACTTAAGAGAAGCGAGAAGTTTCAGGAAGGAACGAGGCTTTTATACGTAGACTGGGTGATGGCCATGGCATATTTCCTTTAGCTGTGACTGAAGAAGAAAATTCGGAAAAGGCATTTTTCACACTAATTTGCACCCCAACTGTATTAGCATGGGACACAGCACACGCAAGTCTTATTCACCAGTGATTCTCTTTTTTTTTCTGTCTTTTTAATCTTTTAAGATAAATGGTCAGTTCACTAAATGTGTGAAGTGAGGTGAATTTAATTTTTCCAATAATTAAATTTTGAAGCTTAAAAGTTCATTTTCTCTTTGTGAATTTTGAGTTACGGAGTATTTTTATTTTTATTTTTTTATCACTAATACAAAAATAAAAAAAATATAAACTATTATAGAGATGATATAACTCTTATACATAAACTCAACCATAACCTTCCTCATTAGACTTACTAACTTCCTATATGTTTGTCTATACATAACTCTCTTAACTAATCTAAAGGAAAACATTTGAGACAAACAATCATACAATTTAAATGAACATATCATAAGATCATCCTCATACAAACCAACGGATCTATGCACCAATCAGAAAAAAAAAATGAGTAATTTGCCACTTCGATATCTTATCAATAATATATCTTTATTACTTTATATATTTTATTGTTTGAGTTTAGAGTTTTGTTTTTATGTGTTTAGCCATGCTCTCCTACAAAATTCATAATCATTTTTACATGTATATTCAACAAGTGTTCAAATGTTATTTGCGTACGTGTATTTTATCTTTTCTGATGTTTTCTTCTTCAATATAGTTATTTTTTTGTCACCATGATCTGTATGTGAGAATTTTTCTTCTGCAATTGACCCTGTTCCTCAATGTATTTCTTTTAAGATATTGTTGTGTTCATCTTTCCTAGTTGTCTTTCTTTCTTGTCCTTTGTTTCTATTTCCAAGAATGCAGATAGAGTCTTTGCCCATCCATGGAAACAAGCAATGATAAATGAGATGTGTGCATTACAAGGCAATGAAGTTGGGAACCTTGTGTCTTTGTCACTGGAGAAGTTCGTTCTTGTTGTCAATGGGTGTTATAACAAAATAATTTTCATTCAATAATTTTTTTTCATTCTTTTTATCACTAATAAAAAATAAATAAATATGAATCATTTTATGATTGATTCAATTTTTATACATGAACTCACTGATAACCTTCATCACAAGACTTAATCCAAAGTTTGTTTAAACAAAACTCTCATAACTAACCCAGAGAAAGACATCTAGGGTAAACAGTCATACAACTTAAATGAATGCATCATGAGATCATCCTCGCATAAACTAACGAATCTATGCACCAATCATAAAAGGAAAAATTCGCAAATTTGATGTAATCCATAACCAAGCCAACCAAAGCAAAAACTTCTAGTACATTCATTACTCTCCCTTTAAAAATTATCTTGTTTTTATGCTTCAAAACCTCGTTTACTACTGCGATCAAAACAACTTCCCAAACCTCATTCACCGAAGCAGGCACGTTGCTCATCCTAAACTAGAAAAAATTTAACAATGGGACGGTGTGAAACACGCTCAGCACGCCCAATCATGCACAACAATGATTCACAATAACCAAGCAAATATGCACTCAAATAACAAATGGGTGTTAGTCTCCTCCTCGACCCCATAAAGACTACACATGAAGCTTGCAATTGTGATCTCACGCCTTTCCAAGTTAGTCTAAATGACTAACTTTTTTCCAATACCTCCAAAATAAAATAGTATGTAGAACTTTACTCTTAATTTACACATGTTTTCTAGTTATTTCACTATTTACTTAATTTTGTACATATTCATGTGTAAAGATGTTTGTGCGCAACTAAGAATATATTTTAAGAAAGCACTTATTTTCTTCCTCAAATACTTGTAGAATTATATTTGTTTTCACAACATTCACAAAAAGAAAATAATGCGCTAGGTAAGGGTCTCAAAAGATGAATAACTTATGTTAATTTTTTATTTTGGCCAATAATTTATTTACCGTACCCATCTCGATTTTACCTTATCTATTAATTCATGTATGTGAAATGGTTCTAATTATGAAAATAATTTATTGATTGTAATTGCTTCAAGTTTAAAGTTTCCAATTCGCTTTAATAAAACAATTCTAATACATACTGTGATTGGAACAATTAAAAATATTTGTATTTTTTTTATAAAATTTTTCATAGGCTTGTCATTTATTTAAAATGATGTTAATTTCACTCAAAATGATGTTAAAATTACAAAACCAATAAGTACTAAAATAGTTATTTGTGGTTGCATATCTAGCTCCTCTTAAACTTAAAAAAAAAAAAGATTGAAAACTTATTAAATTAATGGTTTTAACTAAATAAAAAATAATAATGTTATAATATTCAATTAATTATTTACACAATTCACATCAATCTAGGTCGGTAAAAGATTCGAAAGAATATTTTGATTATTAGAAAATGGAAAAAGATAAAAACAAGATGTCAAAACAGACTTTTCAGTGTAATTTTTTTAAGAGAGATCTTCAATTAAAAAACACAAAGACTTGACTGTTAAATTTTTTTGAAATTAATTTAAAAAAAATCAAAAGAGTTTCAATTTAAATAAAATCAATGCGAACTTTTTTAAAAAAACTAACATTGAAGAAACTTGAGATTTTGAGCATTCTTATCTATAACTGTGATAAAGAAATTATTTATTTATTTATTTATCGTACATATTTTACATTCTATTATACTTTGTAAAGCACAACTTTTTTTTTTTACATTTCATTCGTTTTTTTTTTCTAATTTTAATTTTTGTTATCTTAAATTTAATTTTTTAAATAATATCTTAGTTTTGTAAGTAATACATCAATTTTTTTAAAATAACATAAAAATAAATAAATAACATTAATAAACATGTATTAAAATATATTAAATTTTAAATTAATATGTAAAATGATAAAAAATAACCCTAATAGTTAAATTTTAACTCAATAAAATAAAATAATAATAAAATATGTTTTCTCTAAGATACTATAAAAGAAAAAAATATTTTAGTTACCTTTACAAACTAACACTCAACTTTTTTAATTTGACAGTAAATTCTTCCTTCTTCCTACTTTCAAGAGTAAATAGTCTGTTCAACACAATACATATTTCTATTTTAGTAAAATAAAAAACTATATTTTTAGTACAATAACATTAATTTTTTTAATTTAGTTTGAATTTTGTTAACTATAATTGAAAAATATTTAATAATTGTAACATGTATGTATTAAAAGAAATATTAATATTAATATATGATTAAAGAATTTTAAATTTACGAACTAAGAAGTAAAGGGTAAAATCCTCCCTTGAAAGTTAATATTAATTTTTTTTAGTAAACACACTAACCATTCCTAAAGTGCAAACATTTAATTATTTGTTGTATTGAATTGATTATTTATTCTATTTCTTAATTAAAAATACTTATATTTTTAAATAAACAAACATTCTTTTTTTAATGTGTTATTTTCCTTTTTTATGTTTTTAATAAAGTGAAACTTATTTCTTTTATTTTATTCATAAAAAAATATTCATGAAAACTTTAATTTTTAATTTTTTTTTTTATAATTTGTAATAAATTTTAGTTTATATAATTTTTAAAAAGTATGATTCTATTAAAAAATACGGTATCTTTTATTATAATATGGGGATAAGTAATAATTTCCAAATATATGTTGGTATTAATTTAGACTCTAAAGTATATCTCGTGAAAGCTGGTGGCGTGACTACGGCGCTGACGGATTTAGTTTTTAATTTATACATACAAAAATAAAAAATAAAAAAATGAGATGTGTGTTGGTTGGGAGCGTTTACAACACTAATGATCACAAATACTACATTTGGTGCTTGGAATTTCCGTTCCAGAGGGAGATTCAGGACTTGGTCATCTGCACACATGAATGGGGACGGCTACCATTTCTTAGCACCCTTTCACGTTCTCCACCACCAACCAGAACCTTAAAACAATTCTCTAAAAGACCTGAAACCATCACTGGAATATAAAAATTCAATATGCTTTTTCAACATTCAAAAACCAACATTAAATTAAACACATTGATTAATTATTAATGATAAAAAATGAAAGCCGAAAATACCTTTTGGCTTTTTGACGTGTTTCTTTGCCCTTGGCCGTCAATAATTCAGCTTCTCTGACCCTTTCTGCACTTCCACACTGGACTGAAAAAAATAATAATAATAGTAATAATAATAATTAAAAAATTTACCGTAACAGACAAAATTAAATGATTAATCTAGCTTGAGAAGATCCTCACGCGCCAGGACAAGAGAGCGAGGAGAAAATGAAAATGAAAACGAAGCTTTGAATTTGGTGATGCAGGAGGATAACTCTGTAACTTAAAATCTTTACCTACCACTGTAAAATATATTTTCTGAAAGAGATTGCATGACAAGGTTTTAGTTGTGTGGTTGTTGTGAATGTTTATTGAAAATTAAAAGGAGTGGGTGATTTAATGAGGTAAAATAAGGAAGTGTTGGAAAATTTGCGTGTCACGTCACGGTTTTGTTCCACTTTTATCAATTGCGAGATTATAATTCAGGATAATTGCTCTATTCCTATATTTAAAATGGATAGAAGGGAGAACAAAATCTGAGTTTTTTTTAACTGTGAAAAGTAGCATATTTGCGCTGGTTGAAGGCTTTGACGGGGGAAGGTGCTTTTTCTGGGTAATATTTTTGTTGAATTGGCATTTCTTTTTCATTGAAAAAAGAAATATTCCCGGAATCAAATAGAAAAACGTGTTGAGCTGTTAACCTTTCTAATCCCACTTTCCATTTTGAAATTTCCATTTTCCAAAATCTCGCTCCCTCCGTAGTTTTTTTAAGACACCGTTTGTTGCGATTGTTGTTGAGGGGCCTGTTTTGTACTACTCATCCAAACAAGTCACAGTGTGTTCTCTCTCTCTCTCTCTGTGTATGTGTTGTATTTCTCTCTCTAAAATATTCACCGTATAAGGTTTCTCCGAATGTCACAATGGCCTAGCGACGCCTCGCTCTGCTTTCTTCTTCCACGCGTCTGTCACCGTTATCATTTCACACTCTCATTTGGGTTTCTGACAATGAGATCAAACTGGTAGTAGTGTTCAACTACTACTCTTTTTCTCCTCCTTTAGATTTCTCATTATTAGAAAAAAATAGAAAAAGGGGAAAATAGAGAAAGGGGCATTGTTATATTTAACATAAATTAGTTATTAGTTGGTGAGATCAGAGAAGAAAATGGCACCACCGTTGTTCAATTGGGGGGTGAAGGACACTCACAGGGGAACCCCAGTGGTGGTGAAGATGGAGAACCCAAATTGGTCGATGGTGGAACTGGAGGGTCCCGAAGAAGAGGACTTAATGATACAAACTTCTCCTGCGGGGGTTTCACGAGACAAAGGAAAAGGAAGAGGCAAAAACGCGAAGCAACTCACATGGGTTCTTCTCCTCAAAGCACACCGCGCCGCAGGTTGCTTGACCTCCCTCGCGCCGGCATTGTGGGGGCTCGTATCCGCCGTGAAGCGCCGTGTCGCCGCCGGAAAAACCGATGCCGACACCGATGGCGGCAGAGAGCTGGAGAACCCCACCGTGAAGACGCGTTTCTATTCCTGCATCAAGCTCTTTCTGTGGCTTTCCGTTTTTCTCTTGTTTTTCGAGGTTGCTGCGTACTTCAAAGGGTGGCATTTCGGTGCGGCGAGGCTTCAGTTTGAGCATTTTTTGTGGGTACCCGCGTTTGGAGTCAAGGATTTGTTCGCTTGGCTCTACGCGGGGTGGGTTTTGGTTCGCGTGGAGTATCTCGCTCCTCCTCTGCAGTTTCTAACCAATGCGTGCATCGTGCTTTTCCTTATTCAGAGTATGGATAGGCTTGTTCTGTGTTTGGGGTGTTTCTGGATCCGGTTTAAGAAGATCAAGCCTGTCCCCAAAGGTGGAGATGCTTTAGATCTTGAATCTGGAGAAAGCAAGAGTTTTTCGTTTTTCCCAATGGTCCTTGTGCAGATCCCCATGTGTAATGAGAAGGAGGTAATGTAGCGTTTGAATGGGAAATTGTGGGAAAAGTTATCGTCGTAATTTTTTGTCAGTAAGTTTAATTTAAGATTCGTTGTTTCAATTTAGTTTATGTTTTTTTGTCTGTGTGCTTTTGTTTAGGTTTATCAGCAATCGATTGCTGCGGTGTGTAATTTGGATTGGCCGAAGGGGAAGGTACTGATTCAGGTTTTGGATGATTCCGATGACCCAACGACGCAGTTGCTAATAAAGGAGGAGGTTCAGAAGTGGCAACACGAGGGTGCCAACATTTTGTACCGGCATCGCGTGATTAGAGATGGGTACAAGGCTGGGAATTTGAAATCCGCTATGAATTGTAGCTACGTTAAAGACTATGAGTTTGTTGCAATATTTGATGCAGATTTTCAGCCTACTCCGGATTTTCTCAAAAAAACGGTTCCTCATTTTAAGGTGGGTATTTAATGATTTCTTCAATGTCATTTGTGTTTTTTTGTAGTGATGAGTTGTATAATCTCGGTTTAAACCGATATTTGCCTTTAATGTGATTGTCCTGTCGCTAGACGAGCAATGAAACGGTAAATGTGTTTGTTTGACGTGATTGGTGTGGGTGGTGCAGGATAATGATGAGTTGGGGCTTGTTCAAGCAAGATGGTCCTTTGTGAACAAGGATGAGAACCTGCTAACGAGGTTGCAGAACATTAACCTGTCTTTTCATTTTGAGGTAGAACAGCAAGTGAATGGGATTTTCCTTAACTTCTTTGGGTTCAATGGAACTGCTGGAGTGTGGAGGATAAAGGCTTTGGAGGATTCTGGTGGTTGGTTGGAGAGAACTACTGTTGAGGACATGGACATTGCAGTTCGAGCTCATCTTCATGGCTGGAAATTCATTTTCCTCAATGATGTTGAGGTTCGTCAGTTGCCCTCACATTATTTTATTTCAGTTATGTTGGTTCAATAGTTTGTGTTTGCTAATAATTCACTCTCAAACTTATTTCAAGTTGCTTTTTATTAATGTTTGTAGTGCCAATGTGAGCTTCCCGAATCTTATGAAGCTTACAGGAAACAACAGCATAGATGGCATTCTGGGCCAATGCAATTGTTCCGACTTTGTTTGCCTGATGTCATACGGTCCAAGGTATGTATATATATGTGTGTGTGTGTGTGGTAATACTTTGGAAAATCTTTGTGTTGTTGTGGTTCTTATGTAGTGTTGTTGCTATTATGTTTTTTCAGATAAGTGTGTGGAAGAAATTCAACATGATATTTCTCTTCTTCCTTCTTAGGAAGCTGATATTACCATTCTATTCATTCACCTTATTTTGTATAATTCTACCTATGACAATGTTTGTCCCGGAGGCCGAGCTTCCTGCGTGGGTGGTGTGTTACATCCCTGCGGCCATGTCCTTTCTCAACATTCTTCCAGCTCCAAAAGCCTTTCCCTTTATTGTCCCTTATCTCCTATTTGAGAACACCATGTCAGTTACCAAGTTCAATGCTATGATCTCAGGTCTGTTCCAGCTAGGTAGTGCATACGAGTGGGTGGTCACTAAGAAATCTGGTCGTTCCTCTGAAGGCGATTTGGTTTCACTGGTTGAGAAAGGACCAAAGCATCAAAGAGGGTCCTCAGCACCTGATCTTGAGGAAATGAAAGAGGAACTTAGAAAGCAGGAGCAGAAGGCCTCTAAGAAGAAGAAAAAGCATAACAGAATATATATGAAGGAGCTTGCTTTGGCCTTTCTACTCCTAACAGCCTCAGCAAGGAGTCTCCTCTCTGCTCAAGGGATCCATTTCTACTTTTTGTTATTCCAGGGAATATCATTCCTGTTGGTTGGTCTTGACTTGATTGGTGAACAGGTGGACTGAAAAAAAATGAAAAAATTGACACGACTATGACCTTTTACATGCACGAATTATATGGACGGAAAAGCAAAAAGGAGGGAAAACCAGGCCTTATGAAATTACTGAGGACATTTATTTGGGAGCACTGGAGAGTGTGGAGGACCCATAGTGCTGCTTTTTCTTGCTCATGCTCCTCCCTCCAGGCTCGTAAATCTCCCAACACGATATATTTGTGTTCTACTATGGACCAAAAAGGGTTTAATTTGGAAATGGGTGCGGTTGACGCCAATTCCATGTGTAAGTTTAGCCTTGTTTCTTTTGTTATTTGATTCATTTTTGTAATTTTATGTGGATTCTTTTGTAAGAAAAGTTGTTGTTCAAACCTCAAACTTTAAACATCCATTGGGATATTTTTTCTCTTTTTTCTAAAAAAAAAGTTCATAGCCATTGTCAAGAGCAACAGTATTCTCCTTGTCAATGTTCCAGCTACTTCCTCCACCGCTTGGAATGCGGTAATGCAAATTGAATATTTAAATTTCATTTTTGTCAACTTTCATGATGGTAGAGAGCAAGTGGGTTTTGATTTCTGGGGCCCTTGGAATGTGATGCTCGTAGCAATTGAAGGTGGTCCTCTTCCCTTGCTTTAAAATTTGCTTGTAGGTTGTTATTCTCACCGCTTTTGAACATTGAGCTGGAAAAATTACTAGATGTGCACCACACTGCTTTGATGAAGAGTCTGTCTGTCCAATTTTGTGTATGGTGAGTGCTGCTGCCCACTGCTCTTATCCAAAAGGAGATTGAAATTCAAGATTCCAACTTTTATTACAACTGTGCAGCTACAAAGGGATAATGCCCTTTTCGGCCCGAAACACTGCTCGATAAATCCGAAATAAAACCCGAAGATGTACTCAGAAAAATAGGTGGGTGGTTCAGTAGCGGGGCACGTGGATGCTTCCCTTGATCCATTTTAATAATGCTTAGGTTACTCTTCAATTTGGTTGCTATTGAAGCTTCTTCAAGAATTTGGCTCAAGAGAATTCGCTTGTCGTTTATGGTGGCAAGACAACTGTTCAGTCGTGTCTTGTGCGTGAACTCTCGAGACCGAACCAGCTTTTTCCCACCATCATTAATAACCAGTAGTTTGTTTTTTGGGTATAAATCAGTTACCATTGGTTACTTCATAGATGTCTCATAGTTCCTATCTACTTCTTTCACGTCTTTTCTATGCATAAATGTGAATAGTTGCTTAATATGACAAATAAAGAAAAATGTCAGTGCCATCGAAGTTTGATTTACCCTCCAGCTCTGCATGTTCAACATATTTTCTACTAAAACCATTTAGAAAAGTTATCTATAAATGTTTTTAATAGAAAAACTAAAACTAGTCTAGTTTAAAAACTCTTCTATTTGATTATTCAAAGTCTTTTAACTCAATTATTGCAAGTTAATTGTAAACAAAACCCTTCATAACCACTGGTAGTTACAATTTGATGGCACTTTCAGCTCCTTAACTTTGTCATCGTTCACTCATTCAATGCTTGTTAGAACAATATTTGTTTGTGAAGGTTTTTACTGTTGCGCGCAACTTTGGAATGAAATTTGAAAGCACCTTGTCGAACACGGTGTTTGACATGGGAATTTTGATGGAAAGGGAAGTAGCGGTGGCAAACGGTTTTGTGGGGCTACATCATGTTGGTAGCTTGTGGCGCGTTTGGAGGCCCCACTCTATTCGTACTTAGTTGACAGCATTTTGCCAGCTAAATATCCAAACTTTTCCTCCCACCCAAAGAAAAAAACCAAACTTTTCCTTAATGTCATATATTGTATTTTTTTACAACCTCATTAAGGAATCACTTGTACTTGTTGCATAGAAATAATAAGCATGAACAAGGATTAGTTGTGCTTTTGCTTTTTGCTTCTTAAAACCGGGACTCAGAATTGGACGCTTTTGTTATCCGACAATTTATTTTCGTCGTGTTTGATGCCATTCTACTATTCAGCCTTTTCTTTTACAAACTCGATATACTCATCACACGAAGTCTGATAACAGGATATGCTTTAATTCTATTTTTAATCTTTTTTATATCATAGCTCAGTTTGGTAGACTTTCAAGTTTCTTTTGTATAAAATACAATATTCAACTACACCTGCTTTCCACTAATATTTGCTACTATTTAATAGATTTTATTGACACGAAACTAAACAGTGTGATGGACATAAAATGAGATACAATGATAACACATTAATGACATGATAGAACTAACATGTTGTTTAAAATATATGTGTGTGCATAGTTTAATTAGTTACACTTTTTTATTTTTTGTTATCACAATTATAAATCAAAAAGAATAATTAAATAAAAAAATGGTTATACATTGAAATAGTTTATTCAAAAAGGAAGGAAGTAATATGACCACAATTCGAACTATTTAAAAATGGAGGTATCATTCAATGCTAGTTATTAAATAACAATATAAATGAATTGAGAGATTATAATTACATAAACATGATATTTAAAAGATTCAATTTATATAATTAAAAAGCGTATACCTATGATATTTGAAAGATAAAGGACCTAGAAATGATCAACCTTTGTAATAATGATTTTTAAAGTGGCATCAAAATGAATCTTTACATTTGAGTAGTACTAATTTAGCAAATCCAAATTATGAAAGGCATGGTTAAAATTATTTGGCTCTGATATTTTTCATGGCTTCAGGTGCTCTTTATGGTAGCTCCCATTCAACAAATTAACCCAAAAGCTGCTAATACTTTTTCTTATCACTTTATCTGTGAAAGGAAAATGGCATTGCCTAGATCATTAATATCGCAGGCAAAGAATAGGGTAGATGGGGAAGTATATATCTTAGTGCTGTCTCTTCTCCTAATTAAATGAATGATTGATCCAGCATATGCATAGAGCACCCACCCAATTAATGAGTTATGGCTGTTTGCCTCAAAATTTACATGCAAAACTTCTGGTTCATAAAGGAAATGCCATTTCTGATACAAGTAATTTATTCTTTCTCATCTATCATGTTGGACCATTTCTCATTTACACCCTGCGTGAACTCGTGAATCTTTTCAGACCTCACATTCACTATCATTTCAATGCCTTTCCACCTTACTCATAAAACTAAACATCACCGTACCTTGTCTTTTTCTGAACAGGATAGATTATAAGAACAAAAATTCAAATAATAAAAATATGTGTTTCAATTAGGGACGAAACACAATATTCAATAACAGTTCGGACCGAAAAACTTTTTTATTTTTTCTCTCCAATAATCTCGAATTCTCAACTAATAAAAAAGAAACAATGGTTTAAATAACAGAGAATGGTATAAATGGTGAATCAATGATTTAAGCTAAGCAGTGAGAAGCCGTTGGCTTAATTTTTGTGTATTTCATTGACCAAGTTTGTGGTGTTTGCACCAACTGAGCCATTTAGGAAATAAATGTTTGCAGAAATTAGATGTCATTCAAAAAGAGTAGGAGGAGAACTGTACATGATAGCTGGTACGTACTTGTTACAAAACCACTTCGATACGTAATTTATATTCAGCAATTGGTAACAGTTTTTTTTTATCTGCACACCAATTCGTAACAGTAAAACTATGAATACTGAAATCTGAAACTAAAGTGAATGTAAGTGACCCATCATTAGCTGTGTGTGTTGGGAGGGAGGCCATATGTATATAAATAGTAAATTATTTTAATATTCACACCGTTTTTAAACAAATAAATTTCTTCCAAAACTCTGTTGAAAGTTTTTTTTATATGCATTATTTATAAAATTAAGAATATCTCTGTCTTTCAATGAACAAAAAAGATGCATAATTAAACTAAATTTTTTCTAAAATAATTTGTTAGCGTAAGATGCAAAACTTGTTTCAAAATAGTATTTTCTTTTAAAACAATGTAGAACTATACACGTGACGGAAGCATCTAAGAACAGTACCATTCATTATTCAATCAATTACTAACAAATATGTTTTGTTTTTTGTTTCTAACCTCGAAACCATGATAGCAAGATTTGGATAAAAATTAGACAATTTTTTGACTGAGTAGACTTTGCACGCTTTGACTATGCTGATTTTTTTTGTAGATTTTCTTTTTATAATTAATTAGGGAGATTGTTTGCTTTTTAATTTCGGGTGCTTCAAATTTAGTTGCGAGAACAAATTTAACTTCGTGACATGTTTGATTATTGTTAAAACTAAGTTTTTACATTAAAATTTTGTCTTCTCCGCACATTACCGAAACGATATATAATACATATTTGAGATGTTTTAGTATGTTTATTAATAGTTACTCAACTACCAATATCATGAAGCATATTCACAATCCAAAGCAAATATCTCTTAAATATAAATTTTGCAAAAAGAATCTATATATAACGGCAAATTAATGCAGAAATTATTAGTGATATTTATGCTAATTTAGACTCATCAACGCGAAGTTCAAGTTAAAATACTTATTTAATAATATTAATATTTTCAATCAATCACTGAATCTCCAATATTAACTTGAGCGTGCAAACCTTTTACATGTACTTTCAGTCTATCAATACTAATTGAAATAGATTTTTTCTCTATAGATGTCAATATTGATAATGGTTTATTTTTGTTCCTAATAGAAATAAGCTCGGAGTACAACTCGGTGATAATTTGGTTGTCCTTTGGGAACGAGCTCCAACTGGTCTTCAATGTTAATGAGAGGTCAACTTGAAGATGACTATTTGATGTTTAAGTCAATAGGAGCACAAAGATACTATAGTATGAGAGTTAAGAGTATGAGATAAGATAGATTATACTTCCTAGATAATGAGTATTTATAGGTTGATGAGGTGATATCCTTTAAGTGTACTATTATGAGTTCCTTGAATTAGTCATGTAACTGCTATTTATTGTTCCATGAATAACCGCTACTCATCCTTTAATACTTATTGATTGGATCGTTTTTTATTTATGATGATCATTAATGTAGAATAATGACTTGGTTCAGAAGTAGAGGCGTTCATCCCGAGTTGTTGATAGTTACGGACCTATAGGCGGGTAGATACAATTCTTCTTTAAACATACTTTTATTTCTCACAATAAATATAACATAACAAATTTAAATAGAACAAAATGTATTTAAAAAAAGAAAACTAGTACAATACGGATTAAGCTTAGACTATCTTAAATTTTGTGGTTCCTTCATGTGATAAATCTATCATTGACAATTGAAAATATATTTTTCCTTTATAGATATCATTGATAATGAACCTTTTTGTGTTTTTTAAACCCGATGTTTTATTTTGTAAGGTTCCACAGAATCATCAGCTTGACCTTTTATTTTGTAAACCTAATAACATCCAATAGTTATCTTGTGATGGGAAGTGAAGTAAGAATCCAACAGTCATGCTTATAGAAGCCTTATAAGATTTCGGTTCAGTGATAAAGAAGTAAATGAAGTTAAATACCAAGCTTTTAGAAAAAAATTCTGTGATGCTAAAAAGATTAATCTGTTGAGACCTTCACTTACATTTGGAGCGGATCTGATTAAAATTCAGTTTTTTGTGTGTCTAAAATAGCCAGTTTCATCTACAAAAGCTGTAAAGTATGTTTAGGGTAAGTTGAATATTGGATTCATCATGACATTAGAGTTGACTTCTTAAGAGGTGTTATCCATAATTTTAAATCCCTAAATTTAGGATAAATTAGTTTATCTTCATGTGGTTTGCTGAAACATTATTTTTCAACCACAGTGCTGATACTTCAGTATTATGCTACAGTGTACCATTAGGCCTACATGCCACAATAACAGATAAATATCTATACTTATCAACCTGGACAAAGAAATAGATAGGAGATAGTATGCTAATGCGCAAACTTTAGAGATGAAGAATTAATGTTTAAATAAAACCGAAAAATCTATTTAGAAAAAAGTTGCAATTGGGTTAGACCACAAATGAAAACTATGAATCTCCCTTTAAATTAAAACAATAATCATCATATGCATTATGCAGTAAATCAGATCAAAATTAAGGTTGAACAATAAACAAAATGTCCAATATGATCGAAATATAGAAAAGCTGCTATTTGTAAGAGTATACATATATATAACAGCTTTGAAATGACTGCACATGGTTTACAATCTCATCCACCATTAAGCTTTACCCGTTATCTGAAATCCATTAACAGCTTATAATTAACATACCAGAAATCATCATTCCAATATTAAAAGTCATGACTAGCACAATCATCTCAAAAAACCAATCTTTTCCCTCCTTACCTGCACACAAAATATGTTTTAATTCCTATTATCAATAAAAAGAATTGGGTTTCGGGTAACAACATTTATGTTACGATGGTGATACCCTTTGTGCATAGCTGCGACCTCTGTAGCTTGTCTTCTTTTGGGATCTCACATGAAAGAAATTTTCTTAGGGAGGTTCTGTACTGTCAGTTATTTTTCTTTCGCTTATGAGATTACTTCATACGTAAATTTGCACTACTATTTTGTTCGACTTTTGGTTTCTTTATACATTGTTCGTTCACATCACCACAGTTCTTCCCAGAAGAATCTTTAATTGCTTCCCCACAGCATTCTAAACTAAACAATGTTTTTGAAATCATTTCACGCATTAGCTTCCTCAACCGAACAATTCAATGAAGTACTCTACATCATAACTGAGTTGGATAGAAACATAACCTTCCTTATTTGAACCGAAAATAGAATTTTAGTTCACTCCTCACTTTCTTTTATGTTCACCAGGTTCGGTTTCCCTTTTCAGAAGTTGAGCATTTGCACTGATTTTGCTCATCATTTATTGGAACCTTTTCTATTCCAGACTCGTTACTTGGTGAGAATCGTGGCTCATTCCCTGGTTTCCAAGACAATAGGGTAACAAGAATATGCAAACTGGTATGAGAAACCAATGGAGAGCTTCCAAAAATTTGACTGAATTGAACAAGTGGATCCAAGAAGAAGAAGCAAGAAAAGGATTAGCAATGCCTGAAAGCATAGCCATATACACAGCAGGGCTAAGTATCATTTCTGAAACACTTTGATGCCCCAGTGAATTTTCAAGAGCACCCATCTCTTAAATCCCGTGGTGATTAAACACCTAGAGTTGAAAATAAACAGGTGCATTCATAATTAAAGGAAAAGTGAATTTGGACTACACGAGAGATATCTTGCAGGACTAAACAGAAACAAATTTTTGCAGCTTTATAGAACCGATAGAAGGATAGAGTAAAGAAGACACTTCGTGTTGTGGCATTGACACAAAGCAAAAGGAATTAATATAATCTTTTCGTGAGTCACTAGCTAGTTACTTTTCTTCCTTTAAAGAGTATGATCAGGTCTAACAGTATAATCTTCAGGAACAAAGGAAAGAAAGCTCCTGCACAGACAGAAAACCGAACCTTCCAGATCATAAAGTGGACATGGATAAGGAACGTGATAAACTGATAGCTAAGCCTTATGGCGTAACCAAACCAAACCTAAATAAAAAAAAACTAAGGTTTTCATTCCTCCATTTGATTCAATTCAACAATAATTGGGGCAAGACCCGATTGAAAAGCTAAAGAAGTTATTTTTCTTCCTCCCATTGGAAAAAGTAAATTGGATATCAGATTCAGAACTTGTTCTTCTATAAAAATAAACCCATCAGAATTGTTTCTTAATCACAGAGTAAACAAATATGATTTAAAAGACACAACAGGAGAGGAATAGAAAATCATCAAATCCTTCACAATCCTTCAATGACTTGTGAAAGGTACATGATGGTTTCAGTACCCTTCGCCAGGTATCTGACTGTGTGATCAGGTGCGTAAAAATCGAGGATAACACAATAATCCACTTTTTTTTGTTTTAAATTATTACAAACAACACAAGGTGATATCGAACTTGAAAGAGAAAAGACACAGACAGAAATTTGACATGCATCATTTTAGAACACAGATAGCAATTTCTAACTACTTCTTGATGTACTTGTTGCTGTTGAATAATTGTGCATTAACATTACTTTTCCCTCATTTTTATTTTTTTAAAGAAAAATAACATTTTACAATCATTAGAGTTAAATAAATATATATAATAAAAAATAAATTTAAAATTAAATGATATAAAAAGGTATTAAAATAATAATATTAAAAGTTGTAAAATAATTATATGATGCGAGTTGTGAATGTATCACATGATACTTGGCCTAATATTCAAATATTCTAGAGCACTATCTTTTTATTGTGAGAGAAATATATTGTAATCCTAAAGCAGATGCCAAGTCAAATTTTCAACACTACAAAAAAAACTTATAGATGTATGCCTATGTTTGGTATTCGAATACTTTAATGAAAAAATACTTGAATATTTTTTAGAGTGTTTGAATACATTAGAGACACGTTAATTTGAAGATCCATTGTTTTAATAATACAAAAACTTATTCTTTAATTATTTATTGAAGCTCTAAATAATGGGATCTATGTTTGAGATTTTTGTGAGGTTTATGCAAATATTTGGAAGAGTCTTGACACTCCATTTTAATAATTAAGGGTGTGACCATCCTTGAGCCTCTTCCTAGGGCTATTGTGTGATGTATTCTAATCTTAAAATTGAAGTGCATGAAAATGAATCAATATACATATTTAATACATTCTTTTATAATTTAATTTCTTTTCATATTTCTTAATTACATTTTTTTAACTAATAATTGTCCTAATATGGAAAATTCAATTGATCAATATGTATTCGATTTAATTATATACTTACTATTGAGAAGTGTGTATTGCTTTTAAACTTTAATTAGTTATTTTATCACATGTTATTAGCCATATTAATTTATGGAGATCCCACATCGACTAGAGATGAGAACAATTCATTGTATATAAGTGAGTGCAAACCTCACTCCTATGAGCCGGTTTTATGGGGTTGAGTTAGACTTAAAGTCCACTTTGTAATATGGTGTAATATGGTTTGAAGACAATTCATTGTATATAAGTGAGTGCAAATCTCAATCCTATGAGTTCTTTTTATAGGGTTTCCAAAGGAGTTTCTCTAAAAAGGTTCATAACTTTGATTTGCAAATTCTTACAACTGCATGCTTTCTTTCTGCACCTCCACAGAAGACAAGAAATGATAACTTTACCTTTTTTTTATTTTTTTTCATTGACATTACTCTTCCCCATCTTTCAGATTTTAAAATTCTGAACTCTAAAATTTAAAATAAAAAAAATTCGGAATACAAAGAAATTAGAAAAGTCTATTAATTATACAGTTAAGAAATAAATAAAAAAAACAAACCCTTCACCTTTTAAAAATAAAATATTTATAGAGGTAGAGGAATGAACTATGGAGGTGGAAGAAGAAATTCTCCACACTCCTATACTCGCCCACTTTTGTTTCTTGGGACCAGCCTATTTTCTTTTAGTGAAACGAACCAATTGGTTTTGGACTGCTTCTTCCTGCACCTCCATGCTTTCTTATGCCACCCCATGAGTTTTTTATTCCAAAAATATCCTTCTTTAATATTTTAGATAATGTAATCCAGAAGTCTTTTGTAATTAGTTTCTGGATTATGTAATTTGGAAGTCTTTTTTTCATATGCTTGATTAGCTTTCGGATTACATTATCCAGAAGTCTTTTCTTGATTGAGATTAGCTTCTAGATTATGTAATCCGAAAGATTTTTTAAAAGCGTGATTAGCTTCTGAATTTCATAAATCTAAAGAGCACTTTCGAATCGAAAAACATCTTCCGGATTATGTATGGGGATGGCACAAAAAGGGTAAAAATGTATTTTTCACATTTGGTATGGGGTGGCACAAGAAGGTATGGAGGTGCAGGAAGGAAGAAGCAGTCTTGGTTTTGGGGTCACTTCTAAGTGGACTCTTTGGTCTATTTCAATGGATTAACTTAGACCATTTCGTTTTGCATCCCCGTACTTTTCTTCTCCATCCCATAAATATTAAAATTCTCACTTTGACTTTTGTTGAAACCTTCTAAATTATATAATTTGAAACTATAAGAGGTGTATTGGATTACCCAATCAAAAAAAAATAAAGTGGAAGTCAATTTTAACTTTTGAATTGTGTAAGAAGTTAATATTCTATTGTGAAGGTAAAGAAGGAAAATATGGGGTGCAAAAAGAAATCGCCTTAACTTACGAAGTTTAACACAGTTATGGGCCTCACATTTATTCGCCCACGACTAGTTTAGAAATATGAAGATATTTGTTATCTGAGAATTTCTTCCTACACCACAAAAAATAAAATAGTGAGCCAGATTTCATTTAAAGAGTATTTTTTATAGGTACAGAAAGTTAAGCCGTGTGACCAACACCCTTTCAATTTGGAAAAGATTGAACATTTTGGAAATATTAAATAATGTGTTGAATTATTTAACAATTTTTTAAAAATAATCCTTTCCATTAACAGCTGTAGTGAACAGCTTAGATTAAACAATTTTATGATTATAAACTGAAGCAAAGAGTTAAAAAATTATACAGGGTGACTTCTTAGCTAACTTTTTATTATTTTATTAATCACATGCGTACTTAGCATAATAACTAGCAACCACATAAAACCTTGAGAAGAAAATATTAATTTCAAAGCACTTACTAATGTTTTTGGAACATTGGGTGAGACACTTTTCATCTGAACACAGACAAGAAAACAAGTTCAATGGGTGTAAAATTGGTAAAATTACAGTCATGTTATTCGCAGTTACACTTTTTTTTCTAGACAAATGACATCTTTTTCTATTATATTTATTATTTCTATTTTCTATTTTTTTCCACTAACATAAAGTAAATTCTAAAAAAAAAGGTACAGAGAACAACAACCATGCCAAAACAATAACGTGATCACGAGGCAAATGTGTCAGTAGCACAAGATTCTTACTTAGATACGTGACGCTGACACCTATCTATTCTTTCCCGCGTTTTTATTTTCTTCATTACCTTAATTATTAATACTACCATCATACACTGTCTCACAAGTGTGTATTCTTTAGGATAATAACAATTAATATAACTTCAAAAATAGTTACTACTATATAAAATAATTTTTGTGATATTTAAGTGTATAATTATAAAAAAAAATCTTCTTAATAAATTATATTTTTATAACAGTGTGTTAGAAATTAGAGTCTTTCACTGTATATAAGTGGGTGCAAACCTTAACTCTTTGAGCCGGTTTTATGGATTGAGTTAGGCTTAAAGTCCACTTCTAATATGGTTAAACAACTAATTTACAAAAGGATATTGTAATAAAGTATTCCAAATAAAAAAATAACATAAAAAAATAAAAATCTTAAAAGTAAGTTTTCTTTAAAATTGGATTTACCTTTATCTTAAAATGTAAACCAGTTTGGATTTTTATCGAAAAATATTTAATAAAAATATCACTTTAAATTCCGAATAAAAATAATAGCATTTTATATTTTATAATATATAAATAAATATAAATTTTTTCTTATAAATCATTTGTGTTAAGTTTAATTAAACTTAAATTTGTTGGAGAACCAAATCGACTAGAGATGAAGTCATTTCATTGTATATAAGTGGATATAAAACTTATTTCATGAGTAAATTTTATGGAGTTGAGTTAGGTTTTAAAGTTGACTTTGTAATATGTTATAATAGTTATTTAAAGCCTATTATAACGAGTGTTTGGTTAACTTATCAAATATAAATCTAAAAAGTGTTTTGATTTACGAATTTTTAATATTGTATATCTCACCTCATAGTTTTTGTTTGTTTGCATACTTATGTTCTTGTTTGGTATGTGTTATTTAATTTCATAGAAACACATGGTTCCCAATTCTCCTATTGGACAAAACATGGTACAACAAAAACATTATCAAAAGAAACAGATGGATGGATGTAGCATCACGATGTATGGGGAAAACGGTAGCCACTCCATTGTGTGCTACCATTTCCGGTGAGCCACCTGAAAAACATAAGAAAGAAGGGACCAAATTGAGACGAGATGAAAGGTTTCGAAGAATGAAGCAGTGACTGTAACAGTGTTTTAGTATATAGGCCTCCCTGGAAGAAACATGGCTTGCACATAGGAGACACACATTATACTTTCTCTTTCAGTAATGCCACAACATTCACAACGTTATATTTGGTCCCCTACGATCCTATTATTGAAGAATACGACATCTAATTTTGTGTATCAATCAAGTTGTAATAAAAGATAAGGCTACACCATGTTTTGGGGACCATCTCTTACAATGCATGCACCTGTTTTTCTATCTCTGTATCTATATTTTTTGCGGGACCTTACGCCTCTTCCACATTTAAGTTATTTACCTATAACAGCCAACCGTAACTAAAAAATTTAGGGACATAAAAACTTTCATGAATTTGGAAATTCATAAATGTTATTATTTTAATGTAATTTTTTTTCATGCAACTTTGATATAGCATAATGAAGAAGAGTAAAATACAACTAAGTAAAAGTTTTCACATTAAGAGCACGTTTAAATAAGATTATTTTATATATTCTTTTAAAAGTGAAAAAAAAATGTTTTTAGAATTTTAAGTTATGTGTAAATTACTTTACCAGAGTTATTTTGTATAATTTTTTTTCAAAAACATATTTTAATTTAAATGCAAGTAAAAAATTTATGAAATATTTTTTTTTCTATTCATTAAACATTTTATGTCGATTAGAAAACTTACTTTATAAATTAGTTTTATAATATTGAATTAGGTTTAAAAAGTACACTTTTTAATATTTATTTTAAAAAATACTTTTAAAAAATTTATCCAAATACTTAAATAAATAAAAAAATTAAATTATACATAAATACAAATCATAAAAAAATAAAGCTTTTAGGTTAAATATAATAAAAAAATTTAAATGAAATATTAAGTTGTATAATGATATCTACCATAGATTTTTTTATAAAAATAAATAAATATATACATAGGAAGAATTCACTTTTGAAATATATCTTGATACCTATCCTAATTACCAGCAAGGCCCTATACATTATCTTGATGCCTTGTGTGATGTAAGAGGATATGTTACACAGCAAGGACCAGCCTTAAATCATGCAAATGTTTTTGACTAAGTTACATTATAAAAGGATATGGAATACCTTAAACTCAAAGGGAAGCTGATGAACCGTTGGTTTTGACCTATGCCTTCACACCTTGTCTCAAATGAAACATGCTACGTGCTAACTAGCTTCATCTTTCTTTTCTATGTGTCTTGTTATTCAACTTTAATTATACTCGTTTTGAATTCATACCTACCGCATTCATGTTCTTTAATGGCATATCCTATCGTCAAGTCCTTTCAATGTTCAATGCAACAATGCACGTACATTTAACCCTCAGTTTTTCTTCACCTGGTTTTCAAATTCTTATAAACTGGCACCATAATCAAGCTCATGTGCAATTACTTTTCCAAAGTTGTCCTACGTGAAGTTTTTTTCCCTGTTTGTTTGCTTACGCTGTCCTCAACAATTAGATTTGTAATCATATTTGTTGACTAATTTCAATGGATAGAAAGAAAAACAATAAAACTGAAGTGGATCTTACTTTTTTCCTGTGTCGAGAGTGAGGTACATCTTTTACTTTCCATTCTTTTACACAACACTAGCTAGCTTTTTGACCATCAATATTCTTATTCTAGTTTAGCCTTTTGCTTTTAGTGCAATCTACTTCTTGCTGTGTATCAGTTTTAGACATTCTTGCTTTTACTTTGTCACAGCAAAGATCTCTTTTTCTATTCCGCACACATTATTTTGTATACAGAAAATATAAGATCAAATTAATTGCACCTTTTTTCCCACAGCTATGTTTATACCCCTCAAATGGACAAATAGGCCACCATTTTAAATCATTGAAACAGTTCATTGATGAGAAAAGGTACAAATACACTATTCTTCCATCTGTTTGTAAGAAAAAACAATTTGGACCTTAATTAGGTTTTAATTTAGTTAGAATTTGAGAAATTGATGAGAGTGACGTAAAGTTAATTTTAAAATAAATTTATTTATTTTTAGTTGGTAAAAAAAATTCAACTAAATGAAAAATATTACATATTACTAAAACAAGTTTTAATCAAACGATTTTATTTGATCCAAAATCATGTTAAAACTCAAAGAACACAAGTAAAACAACGTATGAGTAAAATTGCTCAATACCTTTGGTTCAGTCGAGGGAATGGGTGGAAAGAAATTTAATAAAGGGGGAGAAGGAAAAATTGTTTGGTTTGTTTCAGGAAAAGAAAAAACTCACTTTTGTAGTTCCTAAGAGAACTATATAAAAAAGAAGAAGATAATATACTATGGTATATCACACTGTAAATAAAGACAAGTGAATAAAAAAGTCTTGCGACATTCTAATGCACAGAATCTGAAAATTATAAATCCTTTTTCTCATTCTTTAATTTTTTTTAAATTGAAAGGATAGATAAAAAAAAAAATTGTCATTTCTCCTTCTTTTGGTTCAAAATTGTACTTAAAACGGATAATTAAAAATATTTATCCATGTTTTGGTCTCTCCTCTTAAATTCATTCCAAACAAAACAGATAAAAAGAGCTCTGGTATTCACAATTATTTTCAGTATAAAAGCTTTAATACAAAAGAAAATATTAGTCCTTAAATTTATGTCAACAATGTTAGCAATTGTAAGGATTGGATATTTGGTTAATTGACACCTCAATAAATATGCATTTTGTCTTAGGAAAAAAGGTAAACTATTATTTAATGATGTTGATGGATGGCACCCTACCATATTAATGATGTTCTTTGTACATTTGTTGGATGCAATTACCGGTCCCAGAGAAATGTGATCTGGAACTGTAGGAATTGCTTTATTAACAATACATGCAACATGCTGTGTTTATTATTTTGTGTTTTAAGTAACTATTTGTTGTGTCCAAAGTTATGAGTATAGAGTACTTTGCTTACCTAACCCTCTATTTGACATGGCTCCACCATTTCGCAAACAAATAATTTAGAGAAAACTGTTTCTAAGGAAAATAACAAGTGAATTGGTACTGCTATGACCTATAATTATTTATGCTTATAAAAAAAACTATGAAAAATGTTTCAATAAGATTTTGTAAAAGTTCTTCTACAGATTAATATTTTACTCTCACTACAAAAAGAATTATTAAAAAAAAAATTTAGAGAAAAAAAATAATTAATTTCTATATTAATTAAATTAAAAACTATTTTAAGAATTAATTGATTTCTAAATTATTTTCTATTATTAATAAATAATTTTTAAATTAGTATCTAATTAGCTACCAAATTTAGATCTAAACAATTGGTAGTTAAAACCTTATTAGTTAATTAAATATATATTTAAAATTATTTAAATTTTTATAATAATATAGTAAATATAAGAATTAATTATTTTTAATCTATAAAATTAGTTTCTATTTAATAAAAACAATGTTTATCTCATAATTTAATATGGACACTATGTTTTTTATTAGTTTTTTTAATTTATGTTTTTATATTTCAAGTTCAGGTATACATTATCTACTATATGGTTTTTATAAACAGAATATTGTATTAACAATTTCACTTAGAGATATGCGAGTTTAATTTTAAGGTTAAATATATGTCTTGTGTCATTAACAAGTGTCTTATTAGCGTACTTTTACTTAATAAAGAGAATTGTAACATTTATACGATTTTTTTTTATAAATATTTAAAAGACCTATACACTAAAAACAAACATTAATTGTACACTATAATATATTATAATGGAAAAAACATAATTAACCTTTAATTTTATAACACAGATTAGTTACCCTATTTCACAAGAGGAACTTGAGTTGGATATCTATTTTATAATGAAATTCTGCTATAAATTTAAATTTAGTTTTGCTAATACTTCAATTTGAACCGTATTAATCCTCTCTATTATTCTTCCTTCTTAACTATTTAAGTATTTAATTAATCATTATTTATTATGAAATAGATGGTCTCAGTATATTTGTTCGTGCTATTTTCACCACAAAAAGAAATATGTTTTTTATTCTATCACATATCGTTTAACTCATACTATGCCCGCGATTAATTTTATTTACAGAACTATCATTGTAGCAAATGTTCACACATGAACCTGTCTTTTTCTTGTGTTAAAGACGGTTTATAAAATAATTCGGATTTTAAACTCATTATCAAAGATAATGCAAATGAACAGCTATTCCCAACTTCAGGATTGAACTACTTCCAGCTTTCCCGGCACTGATTCCTCCCTGCGGTTCCATGTTATGGTCAAGAATCAAGAATAGTGCTGCAATCAAGCACAAATACTTACACACGAGGGAGACTCACACACGTGGGAAAACACTTGATAACTGGATGGACTCAACTTGTATTAAGGCTCCAAAGTATCACATCAAGACATGAAATCCCTTTTAGTTCCGGTACCCTTGTGTGGATTTCGGCAATCGGAATGAGAAAAAAAGCTATAAATTTTTTAACAATGTAGCCACCTTTCTTTTTTAATAATAATAAAAAAAATTAGTGGTGACCCAATGTAATTATGACAATGGAACCAACAAGAACCTTTCATGCAAGAATCTCCTCGATGATCGCCTTTTCTTTTTGAATAGCGAAATGGAGAATTAGCTGCCTTTGAAGAAAGCTGAGATAAGAACGGTTTTTGCAATGATGGTATTATCCGGAATGAGGAAGACATTAGCAACAACAAAACGAGATAACGTGGTCAAAGTAATGGTCTCATTGCATTATTGGGAAACATTGAGCTCGTTTTGTACTTGGGAGGACCAAGAAAAATGCAACTCCAAAAAGAAAATTCAATAATGCAAGAGCCACTTCCATTTTGCCAAACATCATTTCACGGAATTTAATCATTAGTCCCCCCCTTTAATTAATTCTTTCCCTCAAATATGAACATTTCCATTCCAACATATAGCCAAAAGGCTATGAATGTAAAGCCCATGTTAAACTTGTTACATAAAGATGACAGATAGGTGGCCCCAATCTGCGTTCCATTAATTCCCCAAATTCCTCCACTCACGTCTTCGCACAGTGGAAAACGCCAAATGTTACCTCAAAACCTACTTTTTCATCACCCATTTTTGTCATCCCTTCAAACCACAACACCCCACCCTTTTACTGGTGCATGCACGATATAACATGACTAAAGAACGTTTTCTTCCTTCGGTTTTGATTTGAGCTTCTAATTTTAATTTTCCTACTTTAATCCCTTAAAGTATTGATATTACATTATAATGATCTTTCACCCAATTGGTACTCCAACCTGGTCACAACCTGTGACACATTGTCATACTAGATGGACATTTAACCACACATGGGAGTGTAAGAAAACTGACAAAATATAACGAGTTTGGTCCAAAAGAGACACTTTAAAATGCAAATATAAAACTTTAAATTTAGACGACGAAAATAAAACAAAACGAAAATAAGATAAAAGAAAAAAAAAAAGGTGCAATTTAGCCAGCAACACAGCATAATGTGAAAACTGAAACGGGTCTATCTTTCTTAAGTATCAGTCCAAGCAGCAAAAACTGGCAAGTGAGACAAAGAAATAGCAGGAGGTGGCCTCATTTGAACCGTTGGTGAGGGTAACCAAGATGTAACACTAGTACTAATGGGGTTCACAATCTTTGTTTCCATTGGGGGCTTTGGAAACAGAAGCGAGGGACCCGTTTTCTCAGGACTAGCCTCTCTTGAGCTGCTCAAACTTGTTACCAGCGAGGACGCGTTTGAAAAATGAGTCCCAATTTTGCTACACATGTCCACCGAATCAATCCCAATGAGATCTTGTAGGGCCCCAGAGAATGCACTGTTTCTATAATTTCCGCAGTTCATCAGTTTTTGCTCACTGCCATTTGACTGTTGCTGCTGTGAAGGGTGATTCAACAAAACCATTTTCCACTCAGAATCGTTTTCATTGTTGTTTCTGCCTTGAACCATTTCCTCGTTGCTCTGACTTGTCACCACACCCTTGTTATTTTTTTCGATATTGTACTCACTGCCCTCGTTTCTTGGATCATTATCTTTATTTCTCCTTGCAAGCTCACCAGCGAGAAGGTTAATACTGCCCATGATTCTCTCCACATCGTATCTTGATATGTCAAAGTTCGTGACTGCATTTGCGCCGCGAAATTTGATTGCGGCTACATCGTATGCTTCTGCTGCTTCCTCCTGAGTGCCTAAAAGAAAAAATAAACATTAATTTAATTTAAATTTTTAAAAATGGAAAGGGCCATTTCAAAAATTTGAACTTTCCTTAAAACATATTCTTGTCAAGATACCCTTTATCCCTCTCTATCATATTTTATCAGCCTTAAAGAAAAAGTGGCACGTTGCATTCAAAGTTGCGCTATGGTCAGCCTTATAAAAGCACTAATAGTCACTGGTGTTTGGGAAAAGAGAGATTGCTACATAAATCAAATAAATGCCTTATGAAGTTACTTTTCTTAACTAGCTACAAGCTTAAAACTACACCAAAATAGCAGTAATCACATTTTTACTATACAAATGTTAGGATAAGACCCCTATCAATTAGGAATTGACAGTAATTTAGGACTTACTGAATGTCCCAAGGTATAGGTCCTTGTTCCCAGCAACTCTACCTATCCTTGCTTGCCATCTTCCATGTTGGTGGTGCCTACATTGTATTAAAAAAACTAACTTAACTTGATTTTTCCAAACAGAATGTCACTGATCCTAATGAAAAATAAAAAGGAGGGTGGGGGTCAAGAGAACCACACGAACCTTGTGACCCCTCGGTATATTGAAGCACCCCTTGAAAATCCACTGCTTTTTCTGCAAAGCAAACAAATATTCTGTTATCATGATTATCATATAATAATTGGTAGCTTTTGCGCACATAATTGTTAATTATTCGATGTGTACCTTCTTAAGTGTGCAACATATTCTTGCCTGCTCATGTTCTTCATTTCTTCAAGTTCAACTTGGTAATTTTCAATCTGCCAAAGTGAACAAAAATAATGGGATTCCGAGGAACACAAGATTCGAATGAAGCAGAAAAACGAAATATACCGAAAAGTTTATATGCGTTGAAGGTCCCCAGTACTTAAGAGCCGCGAGATCATACGCTCTTGCAGCTTTCTCTTCCATATCGTAACCCCCTAAGATCAAAATAAAATTGACCACGTTAAAATTAGAAACATAGTAGCCAGAGTGTTGAAAACGCAAAGCTTTAAGTGGGTGAGGACTTACCCAAATATACTGCAACATGCAAAAATCGATTTAATCGTCATGGACAAAGACCAAAACATTACACAAGTTAGTGGGCACATGTCAGATTAGGGACCAAAAACTTTAATGGAGAAGAATACTTCCAAAAAAATAATAAAAATGTCAACCACTACTATTCTTTTTCACTAACCTTGCCTTCCTTTCCTAGTCTGCCCTTCCTTCTTGCAACTATTATCCCACAAATGTGCTTCATACCTACCAGTCCATCTATGCCTATTGGAAAACAATCACAGAGATTCAATTAACAATATTTATTATAAAAAAAAGTAATAGACTAGACGAAGAAAACAAATTCGGTAAAAAAATACACAAATGAAGAAAGATTCAAAACTGACCTTGTGACACCTCTATACTGAGAGGTTCTCTGCCCAAATGTGTCAATAGATTTCCTGTGCACCGGTTGCTTTTGACCCAGCTTTACATGCCCTCTCTTCTTTGCATCCACAGCCACAGAATCTGTCACAGAAGGTGCAGTGACACAACTAGACTGAGAACCGGGACTCATCGATAAACTCAGTGACTGTAACTCGCCACACCCCACAGTTCCAAGAGACATGCCACTTCTCTCATTCCCCATTCCACAGTTCATTTGCTGCTCCAAAATCTGCTGTTGAGTTGAATATTCCCTTGTAGCCACCCAGTTTTTCAAACTATTTTCTGTCATTTGAGGCATTAGGGAGCTGCAAACTGAAGCGTGGGCTTCCTTCGTTGCTTCTTCCTCCAACTGTGCTTGATACATCCCGTGGCAACCACCAAGTCCTGAGTAATAAGGGTGCGTTTGGACGTTCATATGCCCTTGTTGCCTGAAGGGTTCTGAGAGAGTGTCTCTGTTGGGTTGAGCCTGAGCATTTTGGGTGCTATAATAGATGCTGTCTAGACTCAGGGCCATTGCATTTGCCCCTCTCTCGTGGCTCCCATATTCGTGACTTCCCATAGTTGCACCACCAAGGAAGTCCTCCAATTTAGGCGTAGAATTTGGCACCATAACTTCAATAACGTAACCAAAGTCGCAAGGTAGTAGTTGTTAAAGTAATATTCTTGACAAAAAAAATAACTTCACAAATATTATCTTATAGAGACAAAAAAACTAATTAAAAATATAAACGAGAGCCAACCTTCTGATTGTGATCTATTGAGAGCTTCCAAGATACAAAGTGACCCATCTGACTTAATAGGCATAACGGTAAGAGGAGAATGGAAGTTACCATTTGCCCCGACACCGTAACAGATTCCTGAGCTGGAAATGTGAGGAGAGGACATGTAGAAGGTTGTCGGAACAGTGGCTGCTGAAGTAACCTCCATTTTCATGTGGGGTGAGAGAGAGAACCCCAACCAGTTATGATTGTTTCCATCATCGGTACTACTCTCATCCATGCCCTTCATCTTCGTGCTTTTTGTATTCTTTCTTTTTAGTTACCCGAAAAGGTTTGGAATGGCTACACTATGAAGAAGGAGTGGACGGCAATCATTGCTTGGCAAATAAAATAATCATCATGTTGAACGAAGAAAAACTTGGCTGTTGTTTTGTTGTCTTGCTACAGCAATGCAAAGTTTTTTCCTCCTCTACCAACCGAACTCATCATCCTTGTATGCGCTCACCACAAATCTGGCTCTCTCCGAACACAACAAAACTGGTCTCTTTAAACTAAGCAAAAAGAATGAATTCTCAGCAAACGAAGATTGGGGAGCACCCACTTCATTCCATAGGGATCTGCAAAAATATCAATGAGAAAGACCACGTCTTTTGGTTTACCTCCACACAAAACTCTCTCTCTTCTTTTTCCTAAAAACTCTTTCTAGTTCTACAAGTTACTATTACCACTCTTCCTCGTTAAACCCTATCTTAAACCCCGCATGAGGGCGGAATAGCGAGAATCTCGAGAATATTGAAGGGAAAGGAAAGAGATGGGAATGTAAATGTGAGGAAGATATAACTATTTTGGTCAGGCTCTGAACGTGTCTGTGCGTATGAGCGTTGGAAACTTGAAAGCGTGTGAAGAGGTAGCTATGTAGCTGAATCTAGTGAGCATGACATGAAATGGGCACTAGAGTGGGAAGTGGGAAAGGATTCAGAATTCAGAACTCGGATAACCAAAAACTCATAGCAAAACCCTTTTATTTACCATTTTAATTTTCACTGTGACAGACAAGGTAGCTAGAGATAGATTTGACAGGAAGGACCTATCTGCCCATGCAGTCACTTCACACAGTACAATAACTCTAATTTCAAAAATCCTTTTTATTTTAATAAACAAATAGTGGTGTAGTTTGGTTTTAATTTTCCTTTCTTTTTGTTGGGTGGAAAGCTTTGAATGAAAAATGAGAAAATGATAATAATAATAATAATGGAAGCAAAAGGACACATTAGTGATACAGTGTTTGAGTGACAGGGTGAATGGGTAACAACCCATCGCCCACTGTGGATATGGACAAAGAGAGGTTTATTTGTGGGTCATTTCATCTGACCTCTCTGCTCACTATGCCATCCTTCTTTCTTCCACCCCAACCCCGCCACTTCTCAATGTCAAAATTCCCACAACTAATCACAAACGCAAACACTTTTCCCATTCTCACTTTACATCAACATTTCTATACCTATTACTTCACAAACCCACCTTACCAAACATCAACATTTCAATTTTCAAAATTAACTTATATAATTCATTCTGTACGTTAATATTATATATAATTAACTATATTCTGTCACACTAATCAATTAATATCTAATTAAATTTATTCTGTCACACTAATCAAACTCTTTATTTACTCTCAAAAGAACACTCCAATTTCCATTCTCCTATTTTTATAAAACAAATAAAACGTAGATCAAATTATTTTTTTTTTAAATTACTGCACTAAATTGAATTAACAAAATGTAGAAACGATTAAGAATAATGTAATTATACTTTAAAACAATGTTTTGATTTATAACATAAAAAAATTGTACGAAAGAAATTGAGTAAAATATATGAATACTTTATATTTATATAAAGAAAAAAATGTCATTGTTGTTAAGTGCTTTTAACTGTTTTTTCACAATAATTATAGTATAAGATTATACACGTATTAACAACAATGCTAACTATTTTACAGTTTGAAATAGTTTTATTAAATTAATTTTAATCTATTCATAAATAATATTATTTTGAATAATAAAAAAAAAAGTAAATAATATGATAACGCATTAGGACAAAAAGAAGGAATGTTTCACAGTCAATTATTCCGGAACCTTTTTATAACTAAAACTATAGTAATTTAATGATGAAATACTAGTTAAATTCTAGAATAAATTTGTAAATTACATGGAATACACTATAGTCCAAAAGGAAAACACATCTCCATAAAAAATACTATTTAAATAAACATCTAAAAAATGATTGATTATATTTTTTAAAAAATTCCGAGACAAATATTTTTTTCTTTTCAAATCAATTGAATTAAACATTATATTGAGAATACTCATTACATTAAAACATGTCTAATCTTTTATACTGTGTTTGATTGAGTGTATGTATTCTTTAAGTGGATTTAGAGGTTGAGAAATTAGTGTTATTGTTTACTTTGGTATATTTGCAGGAGAATGAATAAGCACTTCCCTAAACTCAAAAGAAAAAGTAGAAAGTTTGGACAAAGTAGTGTATTTATATTTTTCACTATGAATGTGTACATGGATGCTTCATATAATTTGGTGGTCAATATTGAAAAATAAAAGGTTAAGATTTTATTTATTTTTGGTTCATATAATTGTTGTTCTAATCAATTCAACTTTGCAACATTATTTAAAAAAGGGTGATGTGTTAAGCAGTGTCTCAAGTCTCTGACTTAATGGTGAAGGTCAAGATCAAGAATCAAAACAAATATTGTTGGATTTTGAATACATAAAGTTACCCATAGAATTGTTAATATAACAATTTGAAATGTATATTATAAGTGAAGAATGAAGAAAAAAATTCAAACATTGCAAAAACCAGGTTATAGGATAGGTGTGTGTAGGTTAAGCTTATGGACAAAGCAATGAAACTTGTGTGTTGTAGGACTGCACCATGAAAGTAAGTTTAAAGAAGAGAATAAGAAAATAAATCTTTATATGTTAGTTGAGTGTGTCTGATGCATGAGGTTTTATTATGGTTGTCTTTGTTTTGGAGTTGGTGCTTTGGATGGTAAAACAAGATAGATTTTATGTGTTCATAGCTTCAACTTGGTTGATAGATGGTGCATGAAAGATTTTTTTTATGGTTTTAGCTTGGTTGGTAGATAGTGTATGAAAGAACTCTTTATGATTTGAGCTTCACTTGTAAAATGTGTATAAAATAGTAACTTATAATCTATTATACATGATGTATAGTCGATTATGAGACATCGTCTAATCAATTAGATGATTTTTCATAATAAATTATGTATTCATGCGTAATAGATTATAGACTTTCTTTGATACACCTTTTACTAGTATATTGTTTTAATATTAATATGTTACACTAAATAAGTGTCATGGTACATAGTAAATAATACATAGTACACTTGCTTATAATAAAATGATGTATATATAATCTCATTGTATGTTTAAAAAATATGAAAAAATTGTTATTGTTAATGATGATTTTCCTCTTTAATTACAAATTTCAAACACAGATATATAAATGTATGTATAAACTTTTACATACAAACATTTATCTTTATTTTAATTCAAAATTTTCACAATTTTAAGATATGGATATTTCATTAAATAAATCAATTATCCAATTAAACTTTGTTTACAATTCAGTCACATCAATTATATGATTTACAAACTTTATATTCAAATCTATTGAGTTACACACTTCTAAACAACATCAAATTTCACTCTCTTCCTCTCACTCTATACATTTTTCACTCTCACCCTCATCCGAACAAAATCGTCATTATTTGTTTGAATGATGAATGATTAAAAAGTTAATAAAAAATATAAATAGGATAAAAATATGTTTCTCTCTAAAATAATGTTAGGGTCCAAACGAAAGAAAAGTGAATATATACTATAAATTTGTATTAATTATTACATTTACAATTTCAAAATAAGTTATTCATACCATTTTAATTTTTAATGATTCTTATATTTTGTTATCTTTCTCTTTCGAAAACTCTAACTACTTTCTAGTTAGATTGTTTTAGTATCTCGATCTTTTATTTATTACCTTACTTCTCACATTTCTCATACCATTAAAAACTTATTTTATTTTTTTAATGCGATTCTTTCACACTCATTTATCTTTTTAATCAATATCCTAAAGAAACCAATTGGAATACTCTCCTTTGTTTACACATAAAAGAAAGTAAGAATAGTGAAAAGATCTCAAGATTTTACACCAATTCCATGACAAAAATATTAACTGTTTTTTTTATCAAATAAACCCAATTAAACTGTTCAAGAAATTTGTAAGGAGTTAAAAAAATAACTAGAAGTTATATATTTTAAATGATAGCGTAAATATTTTATTATTAAAATAAAAGAGTTTATAAATAGAAAATTAGTTATTTTTTATTTTAAACAAACTATCATCTCTCTAAACCTTTTATTTTCTTTTTTCTCATTCCTCTCTAAAATTATAACCTCCTCGCTCATTAGTTTGACGATCAGAGTCTAGCATTAGACTCCTAACACTAAAGACTACAAAACTGTTCAATCAAAATTTATGATATAGTAAATTCACTTTTGTTATTCTCTTTGAGTTAAATTTTGAATTTATAGGTTTGTCTCAGTCTAAAATCTTGCATGTGACTCTTTTAGATTCAGGGTTTAGTATCTGTTAATTTAGAGTATTAGTGATATAGTTATATTTTTTATTAGGACTTTGTGGTGCATGTCAAGCTACCCTTTAGCTTGTGATAGGTTTGTTCTTAGTGAGCATCTGTTCAAACTCATGTAAGCTAAGCTATATTTAAAATTTCAAGAGAACCTTACACTATAAAATTTGGATGTGGGGTGACATGGTAACCAATGTCAAATTGTCTTGCATGATCTTCTTGTTTATATTAAAATTTGATTGAGATATGAATGTGAAATTGTAGATATGATAGATTTTGTAGAATATATATAGGTTTTGATTTGAATGAGTTAATGAATGTATTTGAATAGTTTGTTAAATTATTTAAAATGTAATGTTTAATGAATGTAATGTTTAATGAGAATTGATTGTTTGATTTTAGGTGATTTTAGTTTAAGAAGAATATATATGTTTAGCATTACAAAATATGCTATATCATATGAAGAAACCTTTTCAAAAAAAAAATCTAAACTTTATATACATTTTAAACATAGCCTCAAAATATTTTATGGTGTATAATAATAATATTAGTCGTATTTACTTACATATACTAATTGTTAGAAAAATTTGAAGGATAAAAGAACATTTTAAAGATAAATATACTTTATAAAGAAGATTATTTAATGATAACAAGTTTGCGTATGTATTAAAATTAATCACAAACTCGTCACAAAAATGGAATTCACTTTCTTTATTTTACATTTGTTTCTCAAAGACAAATGTAAAAAAAAGTAAAAAAACAAAACGATTCGATTTCATGAGGAAATTCAAGATGAAAATGGCGACTCATTCGAGGAACAAAGCAAGTGTCGAAACTTAATAAATTATAACATATATTGATTGCTTAAGTTACATAATTATAAAAAAATAATTATTTAAAAAAACTAAAATGTTCTGCCAGTACATTACTATATCTTCGTTTTAGGAAAAAAAAAAGCGAAAAAATATATAAAATGAGTTTTTAAGTGATTTGATAAAAGAAACATAAAGTAAAAGGTGATTGCTATTTCTTTTCGTTTTTTATTTCCTTACTGTTCCGTCCAAAACTAAAAAGAACATAAATTTATTTGAAACAAATATATGTTTTCGTTCCTTCCGTCGTGGTGCAATGATCGAACAATTAATAGTTACATGGTTTTTTTATCTCTTTGGTGAGTTCTGAAGTGTTCTTTCTAATTGTAATTTTCTAGATAAGAATTTGGGCAACAGTCTTTTAAAATAAAAGTTTGGTCTTATCAAGTACTTACATAGTAGTTATGTATTAAGTGGACTTTAAGTCTAACTCAATCCCACAAAATTCCTTCATGCCGAGTCTGTAAACTCGTGCGTGGGACTATATATTATGGGTGGTCCGATAGGCCCAAATACTTACTAGGATAAGCTCGAAATGACTCTGATACCATATTACGAAGTGGACTTTAAGCCTAACTCAACCCTACAAAACCGGCTCATAGGATTGAGGTTTGCACCCACTTATATATAATGAAAAACTCTAATCTCTAATCTCTAGTCGATGTGGAATTCCTCTATCATATGCCAAAATGCTAAACTAACTGGGAAATTATTTACTTTTTCCGTTTGTCTCAGTGTGTGTAGTCAACACCTACTTCAGACAAAAAAGTGGAAAAGTAGGTCTCTGATAAAGCTCCGAAATATTCCAGGAATGATGAGCAGAAGGTCCCCAAAACAAATTTTAGATGCAAAGTGTTTTAATGCTAAAGTTGCATTTCAATTACACGCGTTTTGGTTTATTCTCTATAAAGTTAAACAAAAAAGAACTAAGTATGTCATTACTCACAAAAATAAAAACTATAATGTTTTACTCTAAAATATTCCTTTTTACAAATTTTTTTAACGGAATTATATAAATAAATTTATTAAATAGAAATTTATCAGTGACGCAAAATCTTTTTTCAAACTAAAAGTAGATGCACGTTCAGTTTAGTTTCAACACATGGTTTGCAATAACTCTGGACACACATAGAATCACATACACTTTACACCTAACCTTTTTTTGCATATGTCTTAAATTTACGTTTGCCCAGAACAATACCATTAACTTATGCATGAATAGTGAAATGCCAGTTCCACCTTATAAAAGCTCTGTTTTTAACATATTAACAACTCATTGGGAAAAAAAAAATGATATCATTGCTCTTGAATCTTAAATTAAGCCTTTTGAGTCTCATTACATACTTGTATTTTCTTAAGATATGACGTGAACTTTTCACTTTATGTTTGTATTTTTTTTTTCATTTATGTGTGTGATTACATTTTATAAATGAATAATTATAGTTAACTCGAAAGTGCTACATAAATTTAATTAAATCCCGTGTTTTATATCATAACATGAAACTACTCCTATTTTTAGTTAAATTAAAAAATAAATTTGGAATTTCCTTAAATACCTATTTTAATTATATTTCTATTGAACTTTTTGAAAAATTATATAGTCATATTCTTATATTCTATTATATTTTGAAACTTTAAACTTAATTATGAATTTGAAGTCTAACTAATCTTACAAAATTTATTTATATTGAACCTCTCAAACATAATATTAGATATTGTCCAATATTAAGTGGTATGGTCAAAGCATATCTTTTCCATATTTTATTTCCAGTTAAGCTTTATTGCCGCGAAGGACCAAATAATGGTGTGTTTGTATGCACCGCATATTTCCCATGCTAGTACAACGTTTTTTGCTCGCATTGTTTTGCATGCAAGTTTTTTGTTTCATGGTCATGGAGACAAATTTTCAAAGGGGAATGATTTCGGTTTGAAAGGTAAGTTCCAATTTGCGAGGGAAAGAAAATAATAGTAATAATAATAGAGAAAGAGAAAAACAAAATTAGGGTATGTGCGTGAGCACAGATATGGGAATGATTCTTTGTGCTATTATAACCAAATCATCACCAAATCCATGAGAAATAAACTCACCCTTCTCTCTTTCTCTTTCTCTTTCTCTTTCTCTCACTTTTGCTACAACCCTTTTGCAAAGCGCTTTACCGTGCTGTGGCATCGCAATTCATTTCTCTTCTTTCACTTTCACCAACCTTTTCAATTTGCAGCAAATGTGGTAGACTTGGTAGGTTGTGCCACACTCCTGCATTCCTGTAATTTCATTCACACCCTTTAAGACTACTTTGGTCCTTTCTTTGTCTTCATCAAAATACGAAAAAGATAAACAAAATGGAAGGACAAAAAGATGCCACCATCAAAATATCCTTTTCTTCTTCTTCTTTTATATATATTGCACATAAAATAGAAATACACAGAAAAATTGGTTTGTGCAATAATCATAATTTAATATAACTCTTTTCATTAAGCAAAATATCTTTTATTCATCTAAGTGATAAAAAAAGAATAATAACACAAACTTTGTAGATAGAAAAGATAAAAAGAAATATATGTCCACGATTATATAATGTACTTCTAATACTTGTTCGGAAAATGCTTACTTTTATAAGAAGTTTTTTTTGTTTTAACTTCTCCTAGATAAAATTATTCAATAAATTACACTCATAATACCGTACTTTCATCACGTATTTCTACGTTATTTTTTATTTTTGTTTAAAAATATCACACTAACTAACAATCCTTAATTTCAACGATGATTATGTAAAAATTATTAAATATAAAAAAAAATACTCATTCACTAAAAGAAAATTATAAAATAGAAACCAATTTTTAGAACCTAAAATAATTAGTTGCAATAGTAACTAAATTGGAGACTATTTTAAAAACTAAATAAAAAATTGGTTTTTATTATTGTTAAATAGTTTATAAATTGGTATCTAATTAGCAACCAAGGTTTTAGAACCCAAATTTAGAAACTAAATAATTGGTAGTTAAAACTTTGGTTGCTAATTAGATATCAATTTAAAAACTATTTAAAAATAATAGAAACTAATTTAGAAACCAATTTTTTATTTAGTTTCTAAAATGGTCTCTAATTTAGTTACTATTACAACTAATTATTTTGGTCTCTCAAAATTAGTTTCTATTTCATGATTTTCTTGTAGTGATTTTCATCTTTTAACCTAAGTCATATTATAACTTAACCTAAGTCATATTATAATTTGAATAAGTCTAGGTTTTTTGAAACATGTCCAAGACCAATTTTTTTTGATAAATTCTTAATTTAGAGTTTGTAAAAGAATCGGGATTTTGATATTGATTTGGCTTTCTTAAAAGTTCTTATTCTAAAAGTAAATTTGTAACAGATTCTGATATAAAATAGTAAATCTAAAAAGAAAATTCAGAAAAATGGTTTTAGAATTAAAATGTTATTTGGCGACCCTATTTAAATATATAACCACATAAAAATTTTATTTAATCCATCAATCATCCATTTAAAAATTGTTATATTATTATCATTATATAGTTGTTAAATTGTTGAATTAGTTATCAAAAATATTTTTTTTTAATAAAGAACACAGCCCAAAAATAAAGAAATTGTTTGTTTAAAAGTTAAGAAGTCCCAATTTCTTTAAAACTAAATTTGGAGGAATTTTAAAATGACTGATATTAATAATAAATTTTACAATAGAAGATGTTATGCAGTGAAATAAATTAATTCTTAGTATGAGTTCTAATGCAAAATTCCTTTTGAACCCTCTTAACCCACAACTAAAGATATCGCCAAAAGTGGTATGTGTGTTTAATGCTAATGATGTTGACAAAAATGTATTTTTGAAGTGTGTGTGTGAATTATTGTGAAATTTTGATGTTTTCCCTGTCACAGGATTTATAGAAGGAGCAAAAGTTAACAAGACAAAATTGAAACACTGTTCAGATGCACAGAACAGGCTAAGCATGCATACGGAAGATCTGCAGTCACAATAATGAAGAATTCAAAGGACTGATATTCCCATGTCATGGATCAACATTTTCATAAATAATCACATAAGTTTCTATTCAATATTCAAATTCCAAGTTAGATATCAAATTTACCACCAACTTTACTTCATTACCTACTGCACATGTTTTTTTTCAGCAAGGATTGTGACACCACCAATTCCAACTTCACACCATATTATTTTAACATATATTAAGAAATATATATGTATAATGCAAATGAATAATTTTATTATACAAACTTTATTTTAATAAAGATAAATTTGTATTTTGACTTACAAATTGAGGTTTGTGTTTAGTTGATCAAACTAATATCATATAACAACATTGCAAAAAAGAAGTCAAATCTATATTTTTAAAAAGTGTTTATATCTAATAATCAATAAAATTGTCTTCCTTTTTCTTAGATTAGGTTGAATTGGGTCAAATTAATTTTCTTAATATATATTTTTTTTTTGCTAAAAAATTGTTATTTTTTTATAATATTTTAAAAAATATACTATATTGTCTAATATTTATTTAATTGAATAATTTTAATACATATAATATAATAGTGAAATAAAAGGAATAATAATTTTGACGTTAAATCTTAAATTTAAGATACAAAACTTATCACCCAGTTGGAGATTGAGCACTTAAGTTTAATTGAATTGTAAAGAAAATTCAAACCAGTTAGATTTGTAAGGTTATCCAACCACTAGAAATCTCTAAAATAAATAAAAAAATGATAATATAAAATACTCTCACGATCATTTAATTACAAACTATGATATACAATAGTTTTTCATTTTACTATAAATTATTATTTCAAAGTCATTAACATTGATAGAGTATTAACAATTAGAAGATTTTTTTACTATCTGCACATTATTTTATATTTTTAGCGTTTAATGATTAAACTTAATAAACACATTTAACCATAGAAAATAATATAATATTTTTTTAAAAAAAGTAATAGGTATTTGTAGGGTTTGGAGAGAGGCCCAGCCCAAAAATTTGTGTGTAAAAACATTAATGAAGAAGAATAAATGAGAATCACGTGAGATCAGAAAATCCAAAGCGTCGTGGCAGAAGAAAAGCTAAGGAGGGAGTACGTGTAATGAAACAGAAAAAGAAAATAAAAGAAAATTGGATTATGATATCAGTGATGGGTACCCATCTAACTGTAGCTGCTGTGGCTCTCTGCAACCGTATTTTCCCATACCAATTTCGTTTAATTTACATAAACTAAAATATATTTTAACAAAGGAAATGAATCGGTTATTAAATTTAATATCTCCATTGTGACAGATGTAAGATTTAGGTAAAATATATAGAATGGTGTTATTAGAGAAACAGTAGAAGCATAGAAAAGGGTGAGGTGAAGGTCAACTGTGGCGTGGGTTTGGGATGTAAAAAGCGAATCTTATGAAAATGAACAGAGTGTAGCTGAGATGTAGGCTGTGTGATTTGACAATTGACACCGCAATGCAACGCCACCACAAACCTCTCTTAGATTCTATCATACTTTCACACTCTTTAAACTTTATACTCTTGGTTTAATATTTTTTTTACTTTTTATTTAATATTTTACTATTATGTATAATTGTTAAATATATGTAAGAGAAAATATAGATTTCAAAATAGTTCAAGAACGTGAAACTATCATGTCCCACTTCTGCTTCCCACTCCCTTCAAGATTCACCTTAGGTTAACTTTGTTGTTATTTGTTATGAATTCTGATAGAGTTAACTGTAAAATTAAATTGACTTCATTACAATTTAATAATTACAACTAATATATATATTTTTTGTATATTTTAAAATGCACCAATGTTATTTGAAATTTTATTTATTAAGTCAAAAATAATATTTTACGATTTCTGATAGTTAACTGTATCACATAAATTATTTAGAGGTAATTATGCCAAAAGTTAGGATTCAAATTTTTGGTATGGTGAAATAAGTTTTTCTACTATATCTAACTTTTTTTTGTATATTTTAAATACTAAACTAATACATAAGATTTTTTTTTTAAATCAATTAATTAGTAAAAGATAATAAAACTATAAATGAATGAAACTTTTTAAGCCTAATTCATATTTTTTTAACCAATACAAACTGAAGTTTACAACCTTTCTTTTCTCGATAAAACAATAAAATAAGTTAATATTCACAAGTTAAAGTTTATCTTTAATCACTGTGCTAACTTCAATGTTAAACTATTATTTTTAAAAAAATACTGACACCCTCCAAAATTAAAAACATATTTTAGTATTTTAACTTAAAAAATAAAATAAATATAATTAAAATATTAATTTATAAGTAGTTAAGAAACTGTAATTATGTTTGGAGTGTGAAAATAAGAGCACATCATATTATCGCAATTTTTTTCATTTGACCACTCCAAATTCTCATCAAAATCTTAAATTCTAATTTATGTCGTAGAAAACAACTAAATATACTATTTTTTGTTGAAGAGCGTGACTTTCAGGGAGCAAATACCACTGTCAAACATATGCTGGACGGTCTGGCTTATATTGTTCAGTTTCCATACAAAAAATGCAATCTTTGCCTTTGTACTAATGTCCATGTCTGAAAAATTTGCCCATCTATCAAATATGACAATTAAACGTTAATCACTTTAGGCATATTGGTCAAAATCTTAAAAGTGTAGAGTGAAAACTAATTGGTACAGAAAAATAAAAGAGTAGAAGAATAGGTAAACATACAATATTTCCCCAATTTTTATTCAAATAAAGGGAAAATGAATAAAAAATATAAATTTATTTTAAACTATTCCTTTGTCATCTCTGCGAGGATTAAACTATGTACATTTGTTAATCTAACTAATTCGAATGTTTATAAAAATTATTTTATAATTATACATTGAAGTTGAAGTAAAGTACATTTAAAAGAAATAATTATTTCGTCAAAAAATGTAATAATTAAATAGAATTAACATCATCATGTGGACTGCATATAAAAGGTGGGCAAATTCTTTCCTAACACAACCTAATTTAATTCAAAACAGTACAAACTGACTGAACATCAAAATTTGCCACACACAGCACGTCCCAAATTAATAGGTTTTGTTTACGCCGAAATTGTCTATAAACCTGACTCTTAATTAGCCTTAAGAACCAATTTTAACAGTTTTTATTTTTATAAATTGCGCCATTGTTAAGGGAACTTAAATATTATAGCTTAAGTGTAAGTTGAATAAACATAGGTTACTTATACCGGACAAATTACAAAAATACTACTCAATTCTACAGTAAAAAGAACTTTTATAAAATTTCAAAGAAAAACATTTTAACCTGTACCGAGACATCTTTACGTACCATTTTACTTTACATTTCCTGATAATGGCTTCCAAAATATTTACATAAAATGCAGTTCAAGGCTGTTAGACAGGTCTGCAGCTGCTTTCCCAGCCGATCCAGAGTTTCCAAATGCCTAATTCAGCTCAATCTTTTCAAATGATATAACGCCTTCAATTATGTTTGCCAAGCTCATAATTATGTTTGAGATCCAGATAAAAAAAATGACGAATTAGAGAATCAAACATTTTTTTTAACTGACCGGAAAATCGGAATTTTGTCTAATTGGGAAATCCTAATATTTTGTCCAAAAACATACAGTGGTACTAAATTTTCCTCATACATTGGAGCATCCCTTGAAGCATTCGTATCAAAGCTTAAAGAGACTAAATATTAACAATTAAATATGTTTAAAAATACTGGTCATCCGCATTCTATGCCAAAAAAATAGACTTACATGGACATGAATTCAACAAAACAAAGGAAACCAGAAGTAGCCAATAACCTCCTAGACAGCGAAGTAATATGCGGCTCAAAAAAGTACTCGATCCAATTCAAGAAGGGCCCTTAGATTTTGAAGCACAACTTTTTTTTTACTCTTTTTTATCAAACATAACTTATGCATACAGCTAATACAAAGACACACACATACCTTGAATGGTGTAATAACTAACGCTATCTATGAAGGAAACTGCAACCAAAAAGCCAAGCAAATAAAGAAAAAATATGCATTTCAATAAAAGAAATGGAGAAGGTGCAAGACCCCATGAAGCAATTGACATGAGCTAGTCAAAAGAGAAAAAAAAAAAAAAAAAAAAAACAAAAAAAAAAAAAAAATCTAAAAAAATTAAAAAAAAAAAAAAAAAAAAAAAAAAAAAAAAAAAAAATAAAAAAAAAAAAAAAAAAAAAA